>Ga0209480_10001475_pt1 | contig 17134 bp, 20 predicted proteins | sample JI61114C2DNA_FD_187501 | JGI IMG/M metagenome (GOLD analysis project Ga0209480, IMG submission 187501) | Wastewater effluent complex algal communities from Wisconsin, to seasonally profile nutrient transformation and Carbon sequestration -... | ecosystem: Engineered > WWTP > Effluent > Algae... | reverse complement strand
CTGTGAGCTTTAAAGAGTATGCGCAACGCAGTGGCTTATCCTTGGAAGACATTGAAAAGTTTATCTTTAAATGAATTTTAGAATGCCTTATTTGCTCTTCCTATATTTATGGAAGCGACTACTTGACTTCACTTCAGATATTGATTTTATTTCTGGTTCTGGTGGTCTTCTTATCTAATTTCAATCCATAAATTATTATGATCTTATGCCTGGAGGTTTACCCTGTCAAGTTATACCGATTTAGATATTCTTTGAAAAACTATTCCTCGATTAGTTAAATACTCCTTCTCGCCGATTTCTTATTCCAATGCTAGAGTGCTTATTCTGGTAATCCTTTTGGGTGTACAATCCCAAATTCTTCAACATTAGTGCGACCCCGCTGGGGTCGAATGAACCCGTATTATTTTTTCTATAACTATTTGACCTTTCCAAGGTCGATTGAAAACTGGAGTGAAATCCAGCCTTAAAAATGTTCCGAGCCGATAGCGCTGAATTGTTGATACGAAATTTTACTTTGTCAATGAAAGTCATTCTTTTCCAAAACTATTATATAACTCCTCATAGTCGCTTGTGGTATCTATGTCTATCAAGTTGGCAGCAGCAGGCAGACGATATACTCCCTTTTTAGCCGCTAATAGGATTTCTTTGGCTCCTTTGTCTTGGTCTAATTGGCTGAGTTGCTCAAAATACAAGGCATCGAAAATAGCGGGAACGCAGGGGGTGCTGTTGGTTTCAGAAGCAATGATCTTGGCTTCTTTTTTGGCATATTCATCGATTAATGAATTGAAGTAGGCGGCTGTAATTAGGGGTTGGTCGGCCAAAGTGATGAGGAGGGCCTCGCACTGCTGTTGGTTTTCCTTTATATACTGTACTCCCGCTGCTATGGAATTGCCGAGTCCGTTTTTCCAGTTTTTGTTTTCAATTGTTTGGATGTTGTAGTGGGTGATGGTTGGCGCTATTCGATTGGCATTGGCTCCCAAAACCACATAGACCGCATCGCCTTTGGATTGGATGGCTTGCTCAATGGCATTGCCTAATAGGGTGGTGTTTTTCCATGGTAATAATTGCTTTATGCCGTTCATTCGTTTGGATTCACCCGCTGCTAGAATTAGGATTGCGATTTTCATGGGGTTGTCGGTTGTCGGTTGCCAGTTGTCGGTTGTCGGTTAGAAAAAGGTTAATTGGTTAGTTGGTTAGTTGTTATCTGCTTACTGCTGCTCTTTTGTTTTTCATAAAATCGGGTTTTTGTTGTCGGGTTACTGATAGTATTTCGGAACAAATGGATAGGGCGATTTCCTGAGGGGTTTGGGCTCCGATATTGAGTCCTGCCGGGCCGTGGATTTTTTCTAAAAAGTCCTCCTCTACTTCAGGATGGTGGTCTATAAAATCATTGGTTAATTTTTGGCCTCGTTTTGTGGCTCCGACTAAACCTATGTACACAGGATTGGTTTCTTTTAAGGCTATTAAGTACTGCAGGTCTCGGGCATAACTGTGGGTCATCAAAACGATAGCAGTGTGCTGGTTTACCTCATTCAATCGCAGGTCGTTGGGTTCTTGTTTCAGGAGTTGGTGACCGCCTGGAAAATCTAAAATCGTTTTTGGGCTGGCGGCATTGGTCACTAGTACTACTTCCCATCCTAATACCGAGGCCATCAAACACAATTGAACTGCATCATGTTCGGCTCCCACAATAATCAATCGGAAACATGGCTCTAGTTGTTGTTCGAAAACTACTGAAGTGCTACTCTCCTCTGGTTCCCGATGGGCTGTTTTTGAAAAAGTAAACCAATCCTTTTTATCGAATGTGATCCTGGAACCCCAATGGTCATTGCTTCCTTCTTGTTTGGCATAGGCTGTTTTGATTTGAAATGGGTTTCGTTCTTCGAGTGATTTATCAAATGCCAGCAGTAAATCCTCGTCCGGATGGAAAGGCTCTATCAAAATATACAAGGTTCCTTCGCAGCCCAAGCGGTAGCGGCCATCATAGGTCATCATTTTGGGTTGGTTGGTCTGGAATACGGATTCGGATTGCTTTAAAATTTCTTTTTCGACACAACCCCCACTGAGCGCACCGGTCATGGAACCGTCCTCTGTAAATAGCATTCTTACTCCCGGTTTTCGATAGGAAGAGCCTTCTAAAGCTACTAAAGTGGCCATCACAGTTTTTAGGCCTTTTTGGTTTGCTATTTTAAAGCTATTGATGCAGTTTTTGAACTCGAATGTCATGCTGTTTGTTTGAATTATTAGTAATAAAGAACTGGCTTCGTCCTTCGACTACGCTCAGGATGACAGCTCAGCCTGACAAAATGGATGTAATATTCTATTACTTTTTTGTAAAAAAATATATCTCGAGATGACAGAACTAGAAAAAAATAGTAAAAACGGTTCTCGATACATTTTTTGTTCCGTTATACTACACAAAAAACACTCGAACTGACGGTTGTCATAATTACACCCAAATGTAACCAACTTTAGTGAGATTTTCAAGTTGTTGTCGGTTTTCGGTTATCGGTTATCGGTTTTCTGTTGTACTGGGAACATTGGGCAACGGATTCCTAAAAGATTAGCGTATTTTTTTTGTTCTTACTTCAGATTGGAGGTTAAATTTAGTAACTTTGGAATTAGGTTTAAAAAAGCCCATTGAAACCCTTAGCCCTAAAGGGTTCGTTTGATTAGAATCTCTGTTGAGCACCTTAACTTTGGTGACCTTCTATAATTAATGTAATGTTATTGTATTAAAAACATAAAAAATGAAGCAAAAAATAAGTTTTACCCTGAACCAAAAATCGGTCACTGTATCGGTGAATGGTTCTGAATCCCTTTTGACTGTCCTTAGAGAATATCTGGATATGACGGGAACCAAATTTGGATGTGGATTGGGAGAATGTGGTGCTTGCACAGTTTTAATAGATAAAAAAGCGGTGCGGTCCTGTATGATTGCCGTTGAAGATGTGGCCGGAAAAGACATTCTCTCTATTGAAGGGCTGAGCTCGAATGGAAGCCTACACCCTATTCAAAAAGCCTTTGTCACTCACGATTCGATGCAATGTGGTTTTTGTACGCCTGGTATGATTATGAATGCTTACGGCTTATTATTGCGGAATTCAAAAACGAGTCGGACCGAAATTATAAACGGTATGGAAGAGAATTTATGTCGATGTGGTTCGTACAATCGCATTGTAGATGCCATTGAAACGGCTGCCGAAGAAATGTCTAAAAAATCGAAGTTATGAAATCAACAATAACAAACGAAGCGATTCCAAACGAAATGGCTACAGCATTACTCAATAGCCGACGCGACTTTTTGAAAAAATTAGGTGGTGGAGTCATTGTAGCTTTCACAGTTGGAAAATTATCGATACTAGACGGTTGGGCAAATAATCCTGAGGTCGCGATGTTGAATTTTAATGCCTATTTGAGGGTTAAAGAAGATGGACGAGTGGATTGCTATACCGGAAAAATTGAAATGGGACAAGGCGTTGGCACTTCCCTAGCACAAGCGGTAGCCGAAGAATTGGAAGTTTCTATTTATACTATCGATATGGTGATGGGCGATACAGAATTATGCCCTTATGATGATGGTACCTGGGGTTCGATGACGACTCGTTTTGCCGATCCTGTTCTTCGTGCAGCTGCTGCCGAAGCGAGAATCATTTTGATAGGTCTTGCAGCAGAACAGTTGAAAGTTGCCCCAGCATTACTTGAGGTAAAAGAGGGCATTGTGTATGTTAAAAATGATCCTTCGAGAAAAATATCCTATGCCGCGCTCACTAAAGGCCAAAAGATTATTCAAACGCTAAAAGACAAACCGGTTCTCAAAAAAGCCAAAGATTTTAAAGTAGTGGGAACCTCCATTGTTCGATTGGATGCCGAAGCCAAAGTTACCGGAAAGGCGAAATATACCGGAGATATTAAATTGCCGGGGATGGTCTATGCGAGTATCGTAAGACCTTCGGTTTTTGGTTCTAAAAAACGCAGTGTTGATGCTTCTAAACTAGCTGATTTTGAAGGAGCCCAATTAATCGAGGACGGCAATTTAGTCGCAGTGGTTCATTCCAATTCTGAAATTGCTTATGTTGCTGCTCAGAAAATACAAGTCAGTTGGGAAGCTCCTGAACTTAAAGTAGATCAAGATACTATCTTTAAACATTTAGAAAATACTATTAAAGATTCCAGAATACATCAAGAGGGAGGCAACTTGGCCACAGGCCAAACTCTTTCGGAAACTATTATCGAAGGCGATTATCTCGACGGCTATAAAGCCCACGCCTCTATAGAAACCCATTGTGCTACCTGCTTTTTTGAGGGAGATAAACTCACGATGTGGGCTTCTACTCAATCTCCTTTTGGCACTCGAAAACGAATAGCGAAAACGCTGAATATGCCTTTAGAAAAAGTGCATTTGAAACAAATCCTTTTGGGTGGTGGTTTTGGCGGTAAAATTAGTGACCATCAAGCTGTAGAAGCGGCTAAGATTGCTAAAATTTGCGGCAAACCTGTTCAATTGATTTGGTCGCGAAAAGAAGAATTTATGTTTGTAGGATTCCGCCCCGCAGCCTTGATGAAAGTCCGTTCCGGAGTGGATGGCAATGGAAAATTGAAATTATGGAATTTTGATATTTATTGTGCCGGAACCCGAGGAACCGAACTCTTTTATGAGGTGGAACACAACCGCACCCGAATGTTTGATGATGAAAGTGTTCATCCTTTTGAAGTTGGTGCTTGGAGGGCACCCGGAAATAACTCCACCACTTTTGCCCGGGAATCCCACATCGATGTAACTGCTTGTAAACTGGGTATTGACCCTTTGCAATTCCGTTTGAATAATCTAAAAGATGAAAAAATGCGGGCTACTTTACAACTGGCTGCCCAAACTTTTGGATGGGAAAAACCCAAAAAAGAAGGTCATGGTTACGGGATAGCGCTTGGTGAAGATGCCGGTACTTGTGTTGCCTTGATTGCCGAAGTTTATGTGGATAAATCGACCGGTATTGTACAACCCATTCGCGTAGTTTGCGCGCAAGATATGGGACAAGTGGTGAATCCGCATGGTGCCACCATTCAAACTGAAGGGGGGATTACTATGGGATTAGGTTATGCACTATATGAAGACATTGCCTTTGAAGGTGGGAATTTAAAAACGACTGGTTTTTCTAATTATGAAATTACTCGTTTTTCTAAAACCCCAACAATCACTTGTGTTTTCATCGATAAAATGGATGCCAAACCTGAAGGTGGTGGTGAACCCGCTATCATCTGTGTGGGTGGTGCTATTGCCAATGCTGTTTTTGATGCCTGCGGCGCCCGAGTGAATCAAATGCCGATTAGTGCGGAACGAATTTTAGGGGCTTTGAGTTAGAGGTTAGTCGTTGGGATTCTTTACTTGCTATTGATTGCCAACGCGCCGCCTGGCTCCTTCGCTAAAACAGTCCACTGGACTGTTTTTTAACGCTCGGCCCCCTAAAGGGGGAGTTTGTGTAGGATGTGATGAAAAGGTTAACTGGTTAATTGGTTAATCGGTTATGAGTTAGGGGTTAGCGGTTGCCAGTTATCGGTTGGGGGTTGTGGTGTATCTGTACGCTATTTAATGGTATATTTGAAAAACTATTGCTGTGAATTCAACAGCTTGCCAGGTCGTTTCTCTTCGCAATGACATTGAAAGCAAAGAAGTTAAACTTTTTATAGTAGTGCACCACTTATTGTTAAATTCATTAATTTTGTATAATGAAAGAATCAGTAAACATAGCAACAATTTTTCCCAAACACTTATTTTGGGATATGGATCCTAGTAAACTTCATCTTTCTAGAGATGCGGCTATTATCATTCCAAGGGCTTTGTTTGCCACTACTCCTGAAACATTTGAAACAGACATTCTAAAATTAGAAGCGCTATATTCTGCTAAAGACATTGTTAAATACTTAAAATTAACAACAGAGAATATCAGTAACAAAGTTTGCATCAGTGTTGCAAAAAGATACAATGTAAAACCATTTCTTCGCTTTTCACTTTAAGTTATGAAGGCAGTTACTCCAGCAATCATTAAAGCCATTATAGCATTACAAACATTACCAACAGTATCCAAATTTACTTTAGGTGGAGGTACGAATCTAGCACTACAATTCAATCATAGAATTTCAGATGATCTCGATTTCTTTTACAATGGAATAATTGGGAAAGAAGGTTTTAAAAATATCGAAAACGAAGTCAAAAACTACTTTGGTAATAAAGCAAAAAGCTTTGACGACCCTTGTAATATCAACGATCAATATTGTTTCCTGCGTTTTTTTCTTGATTTAGAAGATGGCGTAACCATAAAAGTGGAGTTGCTTCAAAATATGAAAAATTTGTTCGATTTAGAAGTCAATCAAGGAATACATCTACTTTCTAAAAAAGACATTGGTCTATTCAAATTAGTGAGCACAGCCAACCGTTCGACCAAAAAAGATATTTACGATTTAGACTTCATAACCGATACAATTTCCTTAATCGATTTATATGAAGACTTAAAAGTTAAAACGCTTAAATTCAACAAAGAAGAACATAGAACCATATTTGATTTAAGCAAAAATAACACGCCAATTGACAATCCAGAATTACTATTAAAATTTGATGATAATTCCGATTATTCAAAGTTTCCGGCGCATACTAACGATACCATACAAATCATCGAGGGAAGCAAAACTTGGATTGAAGCAAAAATAAGTTGGCGTTCAAAAGTAAGACGACTTTACGAGCATTTAGGAAAAGATTTCCCAGGTCCTAAGGGGATAAAAATCAAATAGGGCATTGTCTGGTTGTCAGTTATCGGTTAGGTGTTGTCGTGTATCTGCAAGCCTTTTAATGGTATCTTTGAAAAAATATTCCCCACTGTATAATGAAAAAATATTCCTTCTCCCCGATCTCCCATCCTACCGCCACAGTCCTTATTCTAGGGACGATGCCGGGCGCACAATCCTTGGCATTCCAACAGTATTATGGTCACCCGAGAAATGCTTTTTGGAAGATTATTTGTAATGTTTTGGAGACTCCTTTTACTACAGATTACGAGGAACGCAAAAACATTTTATTAGAAAATCGCATTGCGTTGTGGGATGTGTTGGAAGCCTGTGTGAGGGAAGGAAGTCTGGACAGTGCTATCGAACAGGAAGTGCCCAACGATTTTGATTCGTTCCTGAAAGCGCATCCCAATATTAAATATATTTGCTTTAATGGACAAAAAGCAGCGAAATATTTCAAACAGTATGTTGGCGTTGGTGATCGGTATACCTTACTAACTTTACCTTCGACAAGTCCTGCGAATGCGGGTATGTCGTTTGAAAAAAAACTTATGGAGTGGGAAAGTATAAGGTTGTAATGGGGTTATAATACATTTCATCCCTTGCGTTTAACCGATTGCCACTTCGTTCCTCCTCGCAATGACAGGGAATTTGATCCTGCTAAAATATTATCTATAGGATTTTGGAGTAGTGAAATCTTCGATTTACAGAGAGAAAAAAAAATAAATGCCCAGTTAAAAAGATTGTTTTTTATAACTTTGCGAAATGGAAAATAAAACAATACGTCCGGTTTCAGAATTCAATACGGAATTAAAGCTAAAGGGATTTAATGTATTCCAAATCGAAAGTGACGGTAATGCCACACGCACTTACAGTAGAAAGGATTTTTATAAAATTTGCCTGACTACTGGAAAGAGCATCATCCATTATGCAGACAAAAGTTTTGATGCCGAGGGCACCGTTTTATTTTTTGGCAACCCCCATATTCCTTATTCTTGGGAGACCGTCTCAACGAGTTATGTGGGTTATACCTGTTTGTTTTCGGAAGCCTTTTTAAAATCAGATCGTTCTGAAAGTTTGCAAAACTCCCCTTTCTTTAAGATTGACGGTACGCCTATTTTGCAAATAACCGAACAGCAACGAGAGTTTTTGAACACCTTATTCCAGAAAATGCTGGAAGAACAACAAACTGATTATGTTTATAAAGACGAGCTAATCCGCAACTATATTAATTTAATAATTCACGAGGCTTTGAAGCTACAGCCTTTGCAAAATTTTGACCAACACAAAAATGCATCGTCGAGAGTTACTTCTGTGTTTCTGGAACTTTTGGAAAGACAATTTCCAATTGAATCTAATGAAAACCCGCTACAGTTAAAAACAGCACAGGATTATTCAAATGCACTATCTCTTCACGTTAATTATCTGAATCGTGCTATAAAAAGTGTTACCGGGAAATCGACCACTACTCATATTTCTGAACGTATTATTAGCGAAGCCAAAGCGCTTTTGCAACATACCGATTGGAATATTTCTGAAATAGCTTATGCCCTTGGCTTTGAATATCCCACCTACTTCAACAACTTTTTCAAGAAGAATACTGGGACAAATCCTAAAAATTTCCGTTTAGAATTGGTTTGAAATTCTTAACTATTGGTTTGATTGTTGTTAACAGCCGAACCCTGTTTCATTATAATTTTGTATTATTAATTAATGCAAAGCCATATGGAAGCAACCACTATTTTTACAAGAGACCAATCAGGCGAAACTATTCCGCTAAATGACCCTGAATATCCCCTATTATTTAAGGTTATTCAAAAGGCAATTCGCACTACTGCTAAGTTAAACAGTCTTGTCACCGATGATATGCAGGAAATCAATTCTGTTTTCAGTGAACTCATTGGCAAAAAAGTTGATGATACTTTTTTTATTATTCCTCCTTTCTATTCTGATTTTGGAGAGAACATCAATATAGGGAAAAATGTATTCATAAATCACGCCTGCACCTTTATGGACAGAGGTGGCATTACTCTTGAAGACAATGTGCTTATTGGCCCAAAAGTAAATCTGATTACAACCAATCATCCCATAAATCCTGCAGAAAGACGCGCTACAATTTCTAATCCTATTGTAATAAAAAAAGGTGCTTGGATTGGTGTCGGTGCCACTATACTTCCTGGAGTAACTATTGGCGAAAATTCTATTGTGGCGGCTGGTGCAGTTGTTTCCAAAGATGTTCCTGACAATGTTATTATTGGTGGTATTCCTGCAAAATTCATTAAATCAATTTAATAAAGTAAAAAAATATGTCCAAAAATAGCAACAATTCTCGAAGAAAATTTATTCAACAAACCGCAATGGCAGGAGCAGGTATAGTGCTTGCCAACCCCATTGCCCTTTTTTCACAAACCAATACTACAAAAATTATGAGCACTATTAAATCAAAAGGTTACGCAGGTAAAGACGAAGAAGGAAAACTAGCCTTATGGCACTTTGAACGCAGAGCTGTTGGTGACAATGACATATTAATAGACATCAAGTTCTCTGGCATTTGCCATTCCGACATTCATACCATCAAAGGACATTGGGGCAAACAACAGTATCCACAGGTTCCGGGACACGAAATTGCAGGCATCGTAACAGCAGTTGGAAAAAACGTTGCTAAGTTTAAACTAGGCGACAAAGCTGGCGTGGGTTGTATGGTAAACAGTTGTATGCAATGTGACAGTTGCAAAAACGGTGAAGAACACCATTGCGAAACTACAGGAATGACAGGTACTTATGGTTCGCCCGAAAAATCATCCCCAACCGGAATTTCACAAGGGGGTTATTCGAATAATATTGTAGTTACTGAACATTTTGCCATTAAAATTCCTCAAAATATGGACTTGAAATTTGCAGCTCCTTTGCTTTGTGCCGGGATTACCACCTATTCGCCCTTAATGAAAATAAAAATGAAAAAAGGGGATAAAATTGGCGTCGTTGGCATTGGAGGATTAGGCCATATGGCGGTAAAATTGGCCGTTTCAAAAGGTACCGAAGTCTATGCTTTTACCACTTCGCCTTCAAAAGTGAATGACATCAAAGGTTTTGGTGCGAAGGAAGTGATTGTTGTTCATTCTGGAGAAGATTTAAAACCTTGGAAAGGAAAATTGGACTTTATGATTTCTACCGTTCCTTATGCTTACGAAATGTCCGCTTATATCGATTGTGTCAAACCTTATGGCTTTTTCACGCAAGTAGGTCAACCCATTAACGGTGAACTGACGATTAATAATTTCAATATGATTTTTAATCGGGTCAATTTCAATGCTTCATTAATTGGTGGTATTCCCGAAACACAAGAGGTGATGGATTATTGTGCCGAACATAAAATCTACCCCCAAATAGAAATCATTAAAGCGGAAGAAATCAATGATGCTTGGAAAAAAGTAGTCAATAAAGAAGCTCGTTATCGATATGTAATTAATGCGGCAACCATTTAATCTAAAAAATATGCCACATATAATCATTAAACTTTGGAAAGGAAAAACCGAAGAGCAAAAGAAAAAATTGGCTGAAGAACTTACCAAAACCGCTATTTCTGTAATAGGTTATGGCGAAGAGTCGTATTCAGTAGCCATTGAAGATATTGAACCCAAAGATTGGGCAGACCAAGTATATCATCCTGATATAATGGGGCAAAAAGAAAAGCTCTACAAAAAGCCAGGTTATACCATGTAAAGAATTAAACAATGAACCAAAAACAAATTATATCATTACTAATAGCAACAATAGTCATTACAAGTTGCAATTTAAAAAAAGAAATCAAAATGGAAACAACAGCACTATTCCCAAAAGGACAGCAATTACCCAACGAGTGGTTTACCGGAAATGCCTTTTTGCATCCCTTGGTAGCCAAAGACAACAACAATGATTTTTCGGCAGGCAGTGTCACTTTTGAACCTAATGCAAGAACCCATTGGCACACCCACCCCAAAGGGCAAGTATTGATTGTAACGGAAGGAGAAGGTTTTTATCAGGAAAAAGGCAAAAAAGCACAACCCATTAAAAAAGGCGATGTGGTGACTATTCCAGAAAATGTAGAACATTGGCACGGCGCATCGGCAAAAAATAAAATGGTTCATATTGCCATTACCAATTACAAAGAGGATGTTCAGGTCACATGGCTAGAACCTGTATCTGACGAAGAATATGCTGAAGTCAATTCCAATTCATTAAATAAATAGAAAAAAAATAGCAATTAAAGAATTCTAAAATCCAACAAAATGAATTCTACAGCACAAGCTAAAAGAATTGGTCATTGTGCTTGGGACAAGTCATTGTGATTTGTATGATAAAATGGATAAAATTCCCTTCGACAAGTTGGACGCATTCTTTAAACAGTATTTAAAATAATACCACACAAATATGAAACCTTTTATTGTACTGCTAGTATTATTCGTTTCAATGGTTGGAACTGCTTCGTCTTGCAGTACAAGTGACAACGATACCGTGGCGAATGAACCCTTAATCCTAAATGAATCTCCACCAAATAACGCCCCTATTATGAGCAATAAAATAAAAATTACCGTTCACTCACAGACTTTTATAGCCAGCTTAGTAGACACCAATTCTGCTAAAAATTTCAAGGAAAAATTACCAATGACTATTTCAATGACTGAATTGAACGGAAACGAAAAATATTACACCTTAGCCGAAAACATTCCAACCCAGTCATCCAATCCTGGAACGATACAAAACGGTGATTTGATGCTTTATGGTTCCAATACATTGGTATTATTCTATAAAACTTTTTCTACCTCTTATAGCTACACCAAGTTGGGCAGCATTGACGATGCCAGTGGTTTGGCATCGGCATTGGGTTCTGGCAATGTCACTGTTACTTTTGAAATGCAATAGGAATATTTGGCAAAACGCAAAGGTTATTGATTCGCTTTCGAGCCGGATGATATTGGTGGCGTGGATGAGACGGTGGTTTGATCGTGATTGTATCTTGGGACGCGGATGAGACGGATTGAGTGGATTTACACCTATTATAAATAGGTTGAGTTTCAACTTTTAGATTGTAGATTATTTCAATTTAATAAAAATTAGTGATCATCTGCTCTATCTGTGTTCCATTTTCTACAAATATGAAACGGGCTAAAGCCCATTTCTATTGAAGTCTCTTAATTCAAACTTCTATATTCATTGGGGGTGTACCCCGTACTTTTTTTGAACATTCGATTGAAATGTTGGGGGTATTTGAAACCGAGTTCGAAGGCGATTTGGCTGATTGATTTATCGGTATCGAAGATTTTTTCTTTGGCAACATCAATTAGTTTCAATTGAATGTATTCCTGTGCTGATTTGCCTGTTTCTTTTTTGATTAAATCGCCAAAATAATTGGGCGAAAGATGCAAACGTTCTGCAAAATAACCCACAGAAGGTAATCCTAAATCCTGGGTAGTTTCCGATTGGAAATAATCGTTCAACAAGTTTTCAAATTTGGACAAGATATCGGTATTGCTATTTTCGCGGGTAATGAACTGTCTGTCGTAAAAACGAACGCAATAATTGAGCAACAATTCGATATTGTTGGCCATTATGCTTTTAGTATGTTTATCAATGGATTGACTCAATTCGTATTCCAGTTTTCCAAATAAATCTTTTACGATTTGTTGCTCTTTCAAGGACAAATGCAGCGCTTCGTGCGAATCATACGAAAAGAACGAATACTGGCTCATTTGTTTTCCCAATGCTGTTCCTTTTATTAAATCAGGATGAAAAAGAAGTGCCAAACCTGATGGTAGGTAATCTTCTTCATTGTTGACTTCGATTACTTGTCCTGGAGCGACAAAAACCAGCGTTCCTTCATCGTAATCATAGCAGTTTCTACCGTATTTCAATTCGCCGCAATGTCCCGCTTTCAAGAAAACGGCATAAAAACCAAAATGCATTTTACAGTGATTGGGAAGCGCTTTGGTTTTTGAATTATCGAAAACACTTATCAAGGGATGTTTGGTTTCAATATCCTTTAGCACATTGTATTGAGAGATTTTTTCCAGTTTAATTATTTGTTCCATAATCTTGTTCTTTAAATTTAATAGTACAAATATAGGGAGCAGATTGTTAAGATGTTAGCCTGAATCCCCAAATCAGTAATAATGGTAATAACATCCGTAATCCGTATACCAAACCAAAACAGTTATTGGGGGAACTTTGTACCATCAAAAATTAACATTAAAAAGTCATTCAAAATGAAAACAAGAAAATTAGGAAATAGCGGATTGGAAGTTTCTGCTTTAGGGATGGGTGTGATGAATTTGAGCTTTGGAACAGGAATAGCCGTTGAAGAAAGTCAAGCCATAAAAGTCATTAGAAGCGCTGCTGAACGAGGCATCACTTTTTTTGACACTGCGCAAGCGTATGGTCCATATGTTAATGAAAAATTATTGGGTGAAGCCTTGGTTCCTTTCAGAAAAGAGGTTGTTGTTGCCACAAAATTTGGATTCAAATTAGAAAACGGTTCAATTAAAGGAGTTGACAGTCGTCCTGAGAATATCAGAGCAGTTGCCGAAGCTTCTTTAAAAAGTTTGAAAACTGATTATATTGATTTGTTCTATCAACACCGAGTGGATCCAAATGTACCCATCGAAGAAGTAGTTGGAACGCTGAAAGATTTAATTAACGAAGGCAAAATTCTTCATTACGGACTTTCAGAAGCGGGTGCAACCACTATTAGACGTGCGCACGCCATTCATCCTGTGGCTGCTGTTCAAAATCAATATTCTATTTGGACAAGAGAACCAGAATTGGAAGTGTTGCCTGTTTGCGAAGAATTAGGAATTGGTTTTGTGCCTTGGGGTCCACTTGGAACTGGTTTCTTAACGGGAACTATTGACACCAATACCAAATTTGACAGCACTACCGATTTAAGAGCGAGTTTTCCACGATTTACCCAAGAAGCCATCAAAGCTAATATGCCATTAGTAACAATGCTCCGTGCTATTGCAAAAGAAAAAAATGCAACGCCTGTGCAAATAGCATTAGGTTGGTTATTGTCTCAAAAACCGTGGATTGTACCCATTCCGGGAATGGACAAAGTGGAGTATATTGATGACAATATAAAATCTGTAGATCTTGAACTTACCGTTTTAGACCTTAAATATATTGACGATCAATTGGCGGAAATCAAAATTCAAGGAGCAAGATTAGACGAAGGATTGCTTTCGATGTCTGAATAGTAAAATCAAATGAATCTATTAAAATGTTTTGTACTGCTTCTGTTCTTTCCAACAGCTGAGGCTTGTTCGCAAACAAAATCCAATAATGAAGCTATGGAAACAGACCAAAATGAATCACAAATATTGGAGGTAACTCGCCAACTTACGGAGTTGATGATTGACAAAAATACACTAGCAATCAACAAGATTGTAGATGCACATTTCACGCTTACCCACATTACAGGATATGTACAATCCAAAGCCGAATGGTTCTCCGAGATCGAGAGTGAGCGAATGAAATATTATTCGTATAAAGAAGTGAAAACTTCCGTGAAAATTGATGGAGACAAAGCCACATTTGTGGGTCAAAACATTTTGGATGCACGAATTTGGGGTTCACGAAACAATTGGCGTTTGCAACAAAGGATGCAACTTGAAAAACGCAACGGAAAATGGATTATCCTGAAATCAGTAGCTACTACATTTTAAAAAATAAAAATAATGGAAAAGAGAACATTAGGAAACAGCGGATTAAAAGTTTCTGCTCTTGGAATGGGCTGTATGGGTTTGAGTTTTGGATATGGTCCTGCAACAGATAAAGAGTCAGCCATAAAATTAATTAGAGAAGCTTACGAACAAGGAATTACCTTCTTTGACACTGCAGAAGCTTATGGAATTGCCAATGAAAAATTAGTGGGCGAAGCTTTGGCACCGTTTAGAAAGGAAGTAGTCATTGCCACCAAATTTGGATTCAAAGATGGTAATGCAACACTTGGACAAGACAGTCGCCCGGAACACATTAGGGCTGTCGCAGAAGAATCCTTGAGGCGACTCAAAACCGAGGTGATAGATTTGTTCTACCAACACCGAGTAGATCCTAATGTACCAATGGAGGAGGTTGCTGGAACGGTAAAAGATTTAATAGCAGAAGGAAAAGTAAAACATTTTGGACTTTCGGAAGCAGGAGCTGAATCGATACGAAAAGCCCATGCCGTGCAACCTGTAACCGCTTTGCAAAGTGAATATTCTATTTGGTGGAGAGAACCGGAATTGGAAATCATTCCAACATTGGAAGAATTAGGAATTGGCTTTGTGCCTTTTAGTCCATTGGGGAAAGGATTTTTGACAGGTGCCATCACTGAAAACACAAAATTTGATGCCACCGATTTTAGAAATATTGTGCCTCGATTTACTGAAGAAAACCGAAAAGCCAATCAAAAATTGGTTGACTTATTAGGTGCTATTGCCCAACAAAAAAATGCGACTCCGGCACAAATTGCATTAGGTTGGTTGTTGGCACAAAAACCCTGGATTGCCCCTATTCCCGGAACGACAAAATCACATCGATTGACCGAAAATATTGGAGGAGCTTCCATAGTTTTGTCTGCTGGAGATATTCAAGCCATTGATGATGCCTTTGCTAAAACCAATGTTCAAGGAGACCGTTATCCAGCTCATTTGCAACAAAGAGTTGGGAAATAAAAAATAAGAATATGAAAAAAGTAAATGTATTAGTAGTCATCGGAGCTGGTTCTATCGGACAAGCCATCGCCCGACGCGTGGGTGTTGGAAGTCATATTTTGTTGGCTGATCTGAATCAGGAAAATAATGATGCCGCCGCAAAAGTTCTCAGTGATGCGGGTTTCAAAGTAAGTACTGCCATTGTGGATGTGTCTTCACGAGAATCGGTTCACGCACTTGTAGCCACAGCCACGGCAATTGGAGGTGTTACAGGACTTATTCACGCTGCGGGTGTTTCTCCTTCGCAAGCATCGCCATCCACCATATTCAAAGTGGATTTATATGGAACAGCTTTAGTGTTGGAAGAATTTGGTAATGTTATCGAAAGCGGTGGTTCGGGAGTGGTTATTGCTTCCCAATCTGGACATCGTTTGCCATCATTAACTCCCGAACAAGATAAAGCATTGGCAACTACACCTACTGAAGAACTGCTTTCACTTCCATTTTTGCAATCAGATGCAGTGGACAATTCGTTATTCGCTTATCAAATGTCAAAAAGAGGAAATTCTTTGCGAGTGAAAGCCGAAGCAGTTCGTTGGGGAAAACGAGGAGCTAGAATCAATACTATTAGTCCGGGAATTATTATGACCCCGCTTGCTTATGACGAATTGAACGGTCCACGTGGAGCCGGCTACCGTCGAATGCTTGAAATTTCACCTGCCGGAAGAGCTGGAACTCCAGATGAAGTAGGTGTTATTGGAGCTTTACTAATGGGGCGAGACGGCGCTTTTATTACAGGAAGTGATTTCTTGATGGACGGTGGCGTTACGGCTGCTTATTGGTACGGTGAACTAGCTCCGAAACAAGAGTGATTTAATATGAAAAATATATTTCTCATTTTAAGTCTAATGTGTTTAACAATAAATATAAACGGACAAGTAAATAAAAACAAAACAATGAAAAAAGTAATCGTAATTGGAGCGAGCGGAAGTCTTGCGAAATACGTAATAGACACTTTACAAAATGTGCCACATATCCATTTAACACTATTGGCAAGAAGCAAAAGCCGCATAGCAAATGACACCACCCACTGCACCGTTGTAGAAGCTGATGTAATGGATTATGCCAAACTAAAAAATACTATCGAAGGACAAGATATCGTGTATGTCAACCTTGCAGGGAATCTGGAAGCAATGTCTAAAAACATTGTCAAAGCAATGCAAGAAACAGGTGTAAAAAGAATAATTGCCATCAGTTCCATAGGTATTTATGAAATACCTATGAAATCGGTTTTAGTGCCTTACCGAAAATTGGCGGATGTGATTGAAGCCTCAGGATTGGAGTACACTATTTTGCGTCCTGAATGGTTTACCAATACCAATGAAGTGAATTATGCCATCACCCAAAAGGGTACACCAGAAAAAGGTTCGGCAATATCCCGAAAAAGTATTGCGGCTTTCGTGGCAACGCTTGTCCAAAATCCTGAGTTACACAAAAACGAAAATTTGGGTATCAGTAAACCCAATTAACAATAAACAAATTAAAAAATAAATTATGAAAAAAGTAGCAAGCTTATCCGTCCTAATAATTATAGCTCTTTTTAGCACTGTGATTGCACAAAACAAGACCGTTTCGGCCAAAGGTTTTGCAGTAGTAGCCGCTGATGGCAAATTCCATCCTTATGATTT
>Ga0209480_10001472_pt1 | contig 17150 bp, 14 predicted proteins | sample JI61114C2DNA_FD_187501 | JGI IMG/M metagenome (GOLD analysis project Ga0209480, IMG submission 187501) | Wastewater effluent complex algal communities from Wisconsin, to seasonally profile nutrient transformation and Carbon sequestration -... | ecosystem: Engineered > WWTP > Effluent > Algae... | reverse complement strand
GGTATTAACCGGACCTTTAAAGTAATGAGCGACCTGGTATTGATGATTTTTCTTCGTCGCTATATGCAAAAACCCATGCACCTGTTCGGCACCATGGGCTTTATCAGTTTCGGGCTTGGCTTACTGATCAATCTGTATCTGCTGGCGTTAAAAATCTCCGGGCAGAACATCGGGGGTAAACCCTTGCTGATCCTTGGACTGATCCTTGTACTCGGAGGAATACAGCTCATCACCATCGGTATCGTGGCGGATATCAATATCCGAACATACTACGAATCGCAGAATAAGAAAACGTATACCGTCCGGAAAATAGTCCGGGGCAACACGGTACAACAACCGCTGCAGGAGCAGGAATGCTGATTACTTCAACAGTAAATCCCGGTTGGACACAAACCAGTTGTAAAAATCAGTCAGCCCGTCCTTCAATTGCGTGGACGGATCATACCCTAGTAATTTTTTGGCTTTACTGATATCGGCAAAAGTGCGGGGCACGTCGCCCTGCTGTTCCGGGAATTGTTCCACTACGGCTTTTTGCCCGGTTACTTCTTCAATAGCACTGATCAGTTCTTTCAGAGAAACGGTATAGTTGTTTCCGAGGTTTATGATTTCAAAAGGAGAAGCGGTATAATGCATCGCGCCGATGATCCCTTTAACGGTATCTCCAACATAGGTATAATCACGGCTGGTACTGCCATCTCCATACATCGGTATAGGCTTACCCTGCAGGATGGCTTTGGTGAATTTATGAATGGCCAGGTCGGGCCGCTGTCCGGGGCCATATACGGTAAAGAAACGCAGGGCCATAAACCGGATCCCGAATAATTTACTGTAAACGTGTCCCATCATTTCTCCTGACAATTTGGTGCCGGCATACGGACTGATGGGCAGCAATTGTTCTTCTTCTTTCCATGGATAATGATCGTTTACGCCATATACGCTGCTGCTCGAAGCAAACACAAATTGTTTTATGGATTGCTGCCGGGCATAGTCCAGCATTTGCTGCAAACCGATCACATTGGCTTTCTGGTATGCCATCGGATTTTCGATGCTCGGACGCACGCCGGCTTTTGCCGCAATATGCACGATCACGTCTACCGGCTCTTTAATAAGAACAGCCAGTTCTTCCGCCGCATTTCCGGAAATATCCATTTCGATAAACCGGTAGCGGGGATCAGCCAGAAAAGGCTGTATATTAAATTCTTTAATGGCCTTTGGGTAAAACGGGTCGAAATTGTCGACACAAATAACCCTGTAGGCAGGATAGTTCGCTAAAATGGTCCGGGTAAGGTTACTCCCGATAAATCCGGCACCGCCGGTGATAAGGATGTTCATTTGGGTAATATGTGGGAGCAAGATAGAAAAATAAACCGGCTAATAAAAGCTGGCGTCTGTTGAAGAAAATAAAAAAAGCTGATTATAAAAGCAAAATTTGGAGACATAAAGCGGGCCGGCAAAGCACAAAAAAACCCCCGGATTAAACCAGGGGCTTTTTGCAACAGTTGTCGGGAGGACAGGATTCGAACCTGCGACCCCCTGGTCCCAAACCAGGTATTCTACCGGGCTGAACTACCTCCCGATCGGTTCATTGTCAATTGAATGACCCGAAGCCTTTTCCACGGGTGTACCGCTTCAAAGGGGGGCAAATATAGGTCTATTTTATCACTTTACGGAATTAAAAAGGGGTTGTACGAAAATCGTACAACCCCGTGAATTTTATTAAAAGTAACCGGATCAGCGTTGCGGGATACTCATCGGCGCACTGCTGGAATAATACATCAGTTTATTCATCTGGCTATTGGCCACATCATTCAGGTAAACGGTGAATTCCACACCCACCTGCTCACCGTTCAGTGCCGGGATATAATCAAAGGGCAGAAACAATTCGAAATTCTTCTTAAGCTTATTATAACTGATCTTTGTATTAGGCAACAGGGTTACTTTCTTATAAGTACCTACTGATCCACCCCAGTTATAATACAGTCCTTTAGTGCTTAAATATTTATCATCAGTAGTGAAGAGCCTGGCCACAAAATAAACTTCTCCCAGCTTGGCATTGGTCTTCAGATCAAAACTGGGCTGAATCACCAGTCCTTTACGGGTTGTGTTGGCCGTAACCGTCAGTTTGGTAAAATTACTGATCGTGATCTTCGGTACCAGATTTACGGATTCCTTACGGTCTTTGGGATACAGTGCGGCAATGAGTCCTTTATCACCGGTGGATAATTCATAATTATCCTTGAGTGAATATCCGTTGGTGGTCTGCCAGGATTCCACAGAATAATGCATGATGGATTTGGGGTCATAGTTGGTTCCATTGGTATAGAATTGCTCTGCCACTTCAAAAACATTAAAATCCACTTTGGCTTTATCCCATCCCTGTGTTTCCTTATAGTATTGATAGGCTGTATCTGATTTATTCCATTTAATGGCACCCGGGAAACTCTGCTCATGCAGCAAACCCAATGCATGTCCGAATTCATGCATCACTACCCGGCGGAGTTCTCTCAGATCCCAGCGGTCAGGGTCTCCTACCATTGCCTTTTCCACGTCTTCCGCTGTATAAGGACCATAATTTCCTTTCTTTTGCAACTTGCCCAGATAATAGTTGAAATCGGCAAAAGAGATGGTATCAAAATTTATCGTTTGTTCGTTCTGTGAACGGAACTTGGCTTCAGTACCCACGGCGGAATTATGCCCATACCCCTGCCCGAGTTTTATCCGGATATCCGTAATTGGTTCGTTGTCCGGCACAAACTGCAGTTTTACATTGCCATACGTTTCCCATACCCGGGCATTCTGCATTACTTTTTCCCGGATCACTTTACCGCCTCCAGGCATGAATTTTACTTTCAGTGTGGCCCCGTTTTCCCAGGTATGGTAGTTGTCCGCCACACCCCTGTCTTTTACCGTATCTTTTCTTGCAAACATGGCATCAGATAAAACAGTGGAACAACCTGCTTTTGGTATTTTCCGCTGACCAAGAATGAAAGTAGTGCTGAGTATTCCAGCAAACAATAATAAGAGGTAACGTTTCATGGTGGTGATTTTTTACGAATATAGAGTCTTTCACGAAGCTCCCAATACCCCGGCGAGGGTATATTCATAAAAGGGGGGATAACTGCGTTGATCCTTTTGGGGGGCGTCAACCCGATCTTACATTGCCGGCGCTATCGCGCCCCGCAATTTTCGTTTAGTCCTGCTTAGGCAAGCAAGCTTGCCACGCAGTCCTAAACGAAAATTGCCCCATCAGGGGCAATGTAAGATCGGGTTGCGGAGAGGGAGGGATTCGAACCCTCGATACAGATTTAAGTCCGTATAACGGTTTAGCAAACCGGCCCTTTCGGCCACTCAGGCACCTCTCCGTTTATGAATATGACCCGGTTTAGTTGCTGTTTCGGGGTACCGGGACAGCGGAACCTAAACGGGGTTGCAAAAATACGACTTAGGACAGGTAAATTCCAAAAAACCGGAGACAAATCCAAAATATTTATCCCAACAAAAATCCCGAATTCCGGGAGCCGGTATTCGGGATGGATCCGAGATACATTTATTTCCACTTACATAGCAGCCAGTTGCACTTTCTGTTGCAGCTCCAGTACATTTTCCCGGAACACGCCATCCGTATCCATCAGGTCTTTCACCGTCTGGCAGGAATGGATAACCGTGGTATGATCGCGACCGCCAAAATGTTCCCCGATGGTTTTCAGAGAGTTCTTGGTGAAGGCTTTGGCCAGGTACATGGTAATCTGACGGGCCTGTACGATTTCACGCTTGCGGGTTTTCTGCAGGAGCTTATCGTAGGGCACATCGAAATACTCGCATACCATTTTCTGAATAGTATCGATCGTGATTTCCTTACTGGATGATTTTACAAAATTGCGTAGCACTTTCTTGGCGAGATCTAAATCAATCTCCCTTCTGTTCAGCGAAGATTGTGCCAACAGTGAAATAAGAGCACCTTCCAGTTCCCGTACGTTATTACTTATATTATAGGCAATGTACTTAACTACTTCTTTCGGCATTTCCAGGCCGTCATTCTTCATCTTTTTCTCCAGGATCTCAATCCGGGTATCATATTCAGGCACCTGAAGGTCGGCACTGAGTCCCCAACGGAAACGGCTGAGCAGACGCTCCTGTACTCCATCGAGGTCCTTGGGCGATTTATCGGAAGTCAGGACCAGTTGCTTCTGGGACTGATGCAGATGATTAAAAATCGCAAAAAATGCATCCTGGGATTTCTCGGCCTTGGCAAAGAACTGGACATCATCCAGGATCAGGACATCAATCAGCTGGTAGAAATGGATAAAATCGTTGATGGCATTGTTCCGGCTATGGTCCATAAACTGGTTAATGAACTTTTCGGAACTCACATACAACACCACTTTATTGGGGTGCAGTCTTTTCACTTCATTTCCGATCGCCTGGGCCAGGTGGGTTTTACCCAGACCTACCCCGCCATAAATCACCAGCGGATTAAAGGAATTGGCTCCGGGCTTTTCCGCCACCGTTTTACCGGCCCGGCGGGCTACGCGGTTACAATCGCCTTCAATAAATGCTTCAAAAGTATAATTGGGATTCAGCTGCGGATCAATCTGCATCTTCTTAAGACCCGGTATGACAAACGGGTTCTTAACAGGGTTGTTTATGACGAGCGGAAAATCCATTTCGTTGTTTGAAAAAGTTTTAAACCCCTGACCACTTACATCCATGGTCACCGGTTTGTTTTTACTGTTGCCGCTGTCTACCATAATCCGGTATTCCAGCCTTGCCTCTTTTCCCAGTTCCCTCTTCAGTGTCTTCGCTAATAAATTTACATAATGCTCTTCCAGGTATTCAAAAAAGAACTGGCTGGGTACCTGTATTACCAGTACATTGTTTTTTAATGATACGGGCATGATCGGTTCGAACCAGGTCTTGAAATGCTGCCATTCAACGATATCCTTGATGATCTTTAAACAATTCGACCAGATTTTTTCAGCATTTTTCTCCATCAGTCTGTCAGCAGTTTATGTCGGGTTAACTATAGTTGTTGCAATCAATTTGTCCAAAAAAAATCTCCACAACAGGTCAATAAAAAAAGTTGGACAGGGAGGCGAATATCACTATTTCTTTTCTAAAAAAAAATTTTATCCACCTGATTTTTGTGAAACCTGAATTGCGTGATTTTTTACCAGTTTTTTGCCTGAAAATTTGGTAAATTCAAAATCTAGTCTACCAAGTATCAATCCCGCAAAACCGACCTGATTCACCAGTACATCATTCCCTGATTTATTCTTGTACACCAGTGGCTGATCCAGGAACGTATGGGTATGGCCGCCAATGATCAGGTCAATATGTTCGGACTCCCGCGCCAGTATCTCATCGCTCACTTTGTCGAACCCTTTGTATTGGTTGCCCAGGTGTGAGAGACAAATTACCAGGTCGCAGTTTTTCCTTTTTTTCAGGAAAGCGGCGGTTTCGTTTGCTTTCTGCACCGGATCCAGGTATATGGTTTGGCCGAACAGGTTGTCCGGTATCAGTCCTTTACCCTCAATACTCACCCCCAACAGTCCGATCGTAAGTTTACCTTTTTTAAAAACACGATAGGGCTCCGTTTTATTTTCCATCGGTGTTCCGGAAAAATCATAATTGCTGACCAGCATCGGAAACCGGGCATGCCGGGTCAGTTGCGTCGCCAGGTTTTCCATTCCCGCATCAAAATCATGATTTCCGATCGTACAGGCATCATAGCCCATCATGGTCATTGCCTTGATCTCAGGTTCTCCTTTATATATATTGAAATAGGGAGTGCCCTGAAATATATCCCCGGCATCCAGCAGCAATACCTGATCTTCAGTGGCCCTTATCTCTTCAATTAATTTTGCCCGGGCTGCCACGCCACCCATACCCTGATTGCGGCCGCCGTCCATCGGAAAAGGTTCCAGCCGGCTATGCGTATCATTGGTATGCAGAATGGTCAGCTTTAACGGATCAAAGTACCCGGCCGCTTCCGAAATGGAAGGACCAGCCAGTAATGCTCCGGCGGATAAAAATGACTGCTGTAAAAATTTCTTTCTATTGAGCATTGCTTACCCTGTTTTCAATGGTGGCTGTAACTTTTTTTCCCTGCTGCTGTAACACGGCCAGGTAATCTATTATGGCATCCCGCATGAGGTAGCCATTGGTGATCTGTGGTGCCGCACGCAGCATATCCGCGTTGTCTCCTCCATTGGCGATAAAATCTGAATTGGCAATCGTATATATTTTTTCCGGATCAAGCGGTTTTCCGCCAATCTGTACATTCACGGCTTTACCGTTACTGATCTGCATGGTTATTCCGGCCATAGGCCAGCCACCCCGTGCCGCCGTCAGGTCCAGCAATTGCTGTAACACGGTTCCTTTCACTTTTTGCAAAATCAGCAGGTTATCAAATGGCATCAGTTCAAAAACCTTGCCCCGGGTAATCGGCCCGGCCGGTAACTGCGTCAGCCGGATACCGCCAAAATTCACAAAAGCCAGATCCACATCCGTCTGGTATTTCACCCGCGCCATATACAGAAAAGCATCCACCATGAAATTTCCGAGACTGCCTTCAGGCTGTGCTTTTTCCAGGCTTACTTCCACCTGGCCCAGCACGGTATTCATGCTGCTATTGACACTGTCGCTGAAGGGTTGCAGAAAACGCAGCACCGACGAGTCCACCGGCATGGTTTTCCCTATACGATATCCTTTATAAGCTAATGACTGGCTCTGGTAAGAACGGGTACACGCCAGTGCGGAGAAAAGCAAATAAATAAAAAGCGGGTAAGAAAGTAATCTGTGGTACATAAACAGTGATCTTCATGGAAGGTATCACAATTTTACGTCCAACGGTAAAAAAAAGAAAAAAAATAAACCGGAATTTCTCATCATCTTTACGTTGATTTCAGGATAAAAACCTGACCGTATGCAAAAGACCATTTCCCTCAAATTGCTGCCTTCCGAAGCGGCCAGTGAAACAGCTGTCAAAAAGTATATTGCCGCCGCTGCAGGGGTATCCCCTTCCACAGTAACGGGTTATATCATACAGAAACAATCTATTGATGCCCGGAGCCGGCAACCCTGGATCAACCTGACCCTGAACGCCTATATTCATGAACCCTTTCAGGCCCGGGAAAAACAATCATTTGTTTTCCGGGATGTTCATAAAGCAAAACAAACAGTCATTATTGTTGGAGCAGGTCCTGCCGGATTATTTGCCGCACTCCGGTTGATTGAGTCCGGCATTAAACCCCTGTTGCTGGAAAGAGGAAAAGATGTACGGGCCCGCCGCCGCGACCTGGCGTTGCTGAATAAGGAAGGTGAAGTAAACCCGGACAGCAATTATTGTTTCGGAGAAGGAGGTGCGGGGACCTACAGCGATGGCAAACTCTATACACGCAGCAGCAAACGGGGCGATATCAGCCGCATCCTCGATCTCTTTGTACATTTTGGAGCCGATGAAAAAATTTTATACGAATCACATCCGCATATCGGCACTAATAAACTTCCACAGATTATCACGGCCATGCGTGAGAAAATACTGGCCTGCGGCGGGGAATTCCTGTTCGAAAAAAGAGTGTCGGATTTCACCCTGAAGGATAACCGGATTACAGGAGTTAAAACAGCAGACGGAAACAGCTTTCCGGGCGACGCGGTAATTCTGGCCACCGGTCACTCTGCCCGTGATATTTTCCAGCTGCTCCATGATAAAAAAATACTGATTGAACTGAAACCATTTGCACTTGGTGTACGGGTGGAACATCCGCAATCACTGATCGACAGTGCCCAGTATCATTGCACTGCCCGGGGCGAATTTCTGCCTCCCGCCGCATACAGCTGGGTACAGCAGGTGGATGGGAAAGGCGTATTTTCCTTTTGTATGTGCCCCGGAGGTATTATTGCCCCGGCTGCCACCGCGCCCGGCGAACTGGTCGTAAACGGCTGGAGTCCTTCCAAACGGAATAACCCGTTTGCGAACAGCGGGATTGTGGTGAGCATCGAAGAAAAAGATGTACAGGGTTTTAAACAACACGGGCCCCTGGCCGCTATGTATTTTCAACAGGCTGTAGAACAAAAAGCGTTTACAAGCGGAGGAGGGAAAATGGTGGCACCTGCACAACGGCTGGCCGATTTTACCGAAAACAAATTTTCAACGTCCCTGCCGGATTGTTCCTATCTGCCAGGGTTACGTTCCGCGCAGATAAAAGACATCCTCCCCTCTTTTGTTGCGGACCGGTTGCGGGAAGGATTTATAGCCTTTGGCAAAAAAATGAAGGGCTACCTTACCAATGATGCCGTTATTGTAGCTACTGAATCGAGAACATCCTCCCCTGTCCGTATTCCCCGGGAAGCCAGCACCCTGCAACATCCGCAGATCAGTAATCTGTATCCTTGCGGGGAAGGGGCCGGTTATGCCGGTGGTATCGTCAGTGCAGCGATGGATGGAGAACGTGTGGCCGGTCAGATCCTGCTTCAATTTTCAGTCAGTCACAGCTGAAATGTATTTCACTCCTTAAAACATGCAGTTTACCGAAAATAAAAGGTGAAGTCTGCAGGAAGTTTAATTTTACACTTCAAACCAACCATTATGGCCCTGCTGGAATTACAGAATCTTAAGAAGTACTTTGCCACCCAGAAAGCGGTGGATGATATCAGCCTCAACGTGGAACAAGGACAGATTTTTGGTCTGCTCGGACCCAACGGTGCCGGCAAAACCACCCTGATCCGGATGATCACCGGCATCTTCTATCCGGATGAAGGCTCGATCATTTTCGATGGCAAAAAATTTGACCCGATTAAGGATGTGGGCAAAATCGGATATATGCCGGAAGAAAGAGGACTGTATAAAAAAATGAAAATCGGCGAACAGGCCATGTACCTGGCCCAGCTGAAAGGACTTAGTCACAGAGATGCACAAGCGAAAATAAAGAAATGGTTTACCCGCTTTGAAATGGACAGCTGGTGGAATAAAAAAGTGGAAGACCTCTCCAAAGGAATGGGTCAGAAACTGCAGTTTGTCACCACCGTGCTGCACGAGCCCAAACTCATCATCCTGGACGAACCCTTCAGCGGGCTGGATCCGGTCAACAGCAACCTGATCAAGGATGAAATCTTCAACCTGTCCCGGAACGGAGCCACCATCATCTTCAGTACCCACCGGATGGAACAGGTAGAGGAAATCTGTAACCATATTGCTCTGGTCAATAAGGGACGGAAAATTCTGGATGGCACGGTAAAACAGGTAAAACAGGATTTTAAAGAAAACCTGTACAGTATTGGTCTGAACCAGCCCCTGCACGAGATAAGTACGCTGGCTCCCTTTACACTGGCCGGAACCAGGGAAGATGCGCTTATAATTAAAATCAAGGATGGCCATAGTCCCAATGAAGTGCTTCGTTTCGTACTGGACCAGGGACTGAGTATTCACGCGTTTAATGAAATACTGCCCTCACTGAACGATATTTTCATCAAACTGGTGGAAGGTACCCCCACGGCCCGTCAGTTTCAACCGGTACAGTCCTGATAAAAAAAAGATAACCATCAATTACCCCTCAACTTCCTGTTATGAATAAAATCTGGATTATTATAAAAAGGGAATACCTCACCCGGGTGCGGAAAAAAACCTTTATTATTTCCACCCTGCTTTTCCCCCTCTTATATATGGGACTCATCTTTGGTATGGGTTTTATTGCCGAAAAAAGTAAACAGAGCCTGCATGTGGCCCTGATTGACTCATCGGGTTATTTTACAGAAGATAAAATCACCGCGCAGAATCTGGCGGACAACAGTTCCCTGATTACCCTGGTCAAATCAAAACCGGAAGCAGTGATTGCCGATCATAAAGCCGCCGGGTATGACGGTTACCTGATCATTCCTGCAATGGACTGGAAAACCGGTTCCGATTCACTGGTATTTAAAGCCGATAAATCCTATGGCAGTGGTTCCACCGCCGCCGTGGAAGCCAAGCTGAACCGGATCTGGAGTGCCATTAAAAATGACAGTCTGCAGATTGACGGAGAGAAACAAAAAATTCTCTCCCAGCGCCTCTCCGTTTCCTCATATAATATAAAGGATGAAAAAGCCAACGCCAAAACGGCTGAGGGGATCGGCTATGTGTCCGGTTTCCTGATTTACCTGATTCTGCTGATCTATGGTTCACAGGTGATGATGGGCGTAATGGAGGAAAAAACCAACCGGATCGCGGAAGTAATTGTATCCTCCGTAAAACCTTTCCAGATGATGCTGGGCAAAATCCTGGGTATTGGCCTGGTGGCACTGACCCAGTTCTTCTTATGGATTGCCTTTGTTTTGATTGTGTATAATGTTGGTATCGCTTCCTCATCTTCAGGTATGGTTTCCCAGATGGTGGGTACCATGCAGAAAATATTCTCCAGTGTGAATATGCCACTGATCCTGTTTTGCTTCGGGTTCTATTTCCTTGCCGGCTTCTTCTTTTATGCCTCATTATATGGAGCGATCGGCAGCGCGGTCAACGAAGACATGCGCGAAGCGCAGTCACTCAGTTTCCCGATCACCATGCTCGTGATCATTTCGATCGCCATGATGTCATCGGCTATTGCCGATCCCACCGGACCGGTTGCGGTTTGGGGCAGTATCATTCCTATCAGTTCACCCATTGTGATGATGGCCCGGATTCCCTTCGGGGCCCCGGGTACTGTACCCTGGTGGCAGCTTGGACTATCCATGGGATTACTGATCCTCAGTTTCATGTTTACCGTCTGGTTTGCCGGCAAAATCTACCGTACCGGTATCCTGATGTACGGTAAGAAACCAACCTGGAAGGAAATGATTAAATGGGCATTCAGGAAGAATTAGCGGTTGCCCGGGGCAAGTCTTCAACGGAAGTAAGGGATTAAAGGGGAATGAGTAATGACTAATCAGTAATGAGTAGCTGATCGAATAGTCTTAACGTATGTCGCCCTCCGAAAATCGGAGGGCGACTTTATTTTTAGTGTCTTCCCCTATTACTCATTGCTCATTACTCATTGCTCATTATTCATTATTGTTAAAATTTCCCCTATTTCCGGCCTTACTGTAACTTAATACGAAACCGATCGTATATTTATACGAAAGTTTTCGTGGAAACAACATTCATTCATTAAACTATTTGCACATGAAACCAACAACCCTTTCACCCGCCAGATTCGGCCTGATGCTTTTATTGATTGCCTTTAGTATCGGCCTGGTCTCCTGGGATTATCAGCAAACGCCCGGCGGCCAGCCCCTGACCAGCAATGACACGGTACCGAAGAAAATTACCAAAGAGAAAAAAGTCAGGGACCTGGATGAGGCGTTGACAGAACTGGACGCCATTGACCTTGGCAAAGAGATGGAAAAAGTAAGCGCCGAACTCGCCAAAGCCTTTAAGGAATTTGACGGCGAAAAGATCCGGCTGGAAATTGAAAAAGCCATGAAAGAAGTGGATATGGCTAAAATACAGGCAGACGTGCAGGCCTCCCTGGCCAAAACCGATTGGAATGAAGTAAAAGAGCAGATCGCCGCGGCCATAAAAGAAATTGACGTGGCCCGGATCCAGCAGGAAGTACAGGCTTCTCTCGCCAAAGTGGATTGGGAAAACATGAAACTTGATTTACAAAAAATGAAGGATACCGATTTCCGCAAACTGGAAGAAAACATGAAGAAGATGGCGGATGAAATGAAAGCCCGTATGCCTGAATTTGAAAAGGAGATGAAAAAGGCCAAAGAAGAAATGGAGAAGGCGAAAACAGAAATGAAAGCCATGAAATCCCTGGTGGACGGGCTGGAAAGTGACGGACTCCTGCTGAAAAAGGACGGGTATACCCTGGAGCATAAAAACGGGGTCCTGCTGATTAACGGAAAGAAAGCGGGCGAAGGTGTTTATAAAAAATACCAGGGCCTGCTGGAAAAAAATCCAACATTTAAGATTATCCAGTCAGAAGACGATATTGATATCGACATGGACTGAACTGTTCGCATAAAAAAATCCCGCGGCTGCACCGCGGGATTTTTTTTATACTTTTTATCAACTCAGAATCCGCCGATATTAAACGGGGATGGCAATATTTCATAATCGCCCATTTCCACCAGTTCAATCTGCAGCTGGGATGTTTCGTCCGTTTTTATTACAACTTTTTCCTTGGTCACTTTCTTGAACCCTGTCTTTTCAAACACGAATTTGTAAACGCCGGGCTTAAGTTCATCGAAAGAGAATCCGCCCTCTTCATTACTGAGTACTATTTTTTCCTTTTTGGAATTGTTGATATAAGCGGTAATACTCACATCTTTCAACGGCCTTTTGGTTTCGGCATGTACCACCACCCCGTTTACTTCATCCCTGGCACCGGTACCGGGGCCGTTATTTGCTTTGGCCATAAAGGTCCCCAGTAAACAAATGGAGAGCATCAGCAGTTTTTGTTTCATTGTAACTGGTTTAAATGGTTATTGAACAGGTTAAGGTGCCAGGCCTCAGAGCGGAGATTTAAAATTAACCCAAATCCAGCGGATTTTCCAAACCGCGGGTAAATTCCTGCCAGACATTCTTCACAATGTCTCCCGCCGGCAGTATATCATCCAGCAAAGCACTTACTTGTCCTATTTCGAGTTCTCCTCCGGCCAGGTCCCCTTCAAACATGCCTTTTTTGGCGCGGCCACGCCCGAGCAACGCGCTTAATTCATCCGGGCCAGCTCCGCGCAATTCAGCCTCACGCACCTGTCCCGAAAATTCATTCTTCAATAAACGGACCGGGGTCAGTTGCTTCATCATCAGTTGTGTATCTCCTTCCTGCGCATGGATCACTTCATTTTTAAATTGTATATGAGAGGATGCTTCCAAACTGGCGACAAAGCGGCTGCCCATCTGAACGCCTTCGGCGCCAAGTACCATACAGGCCAGCATCTGACGCCCGGTGGCAATCCCACCTGCAGCGATCACCGGTATCGTGACGGCCTTTTTCACAGCGGGCAGGAGCACGAGGGAGGTTGTTTCCTCCCGGCCATTGTGCCCCCCGGCCTCAAACCCTTCTGCCACCACCGCATCACAGCCGGCTTCTTCCGCTTTCCGGGCAAATTTTGACGAACTCACCACATGCACCACGGTGATGCCTTTTTCCTTCAGTACAGACGTCCAGGTCTTCGGATTTCCTGCGGAAGTGAACACAATTTTTACCCCTTCTTCCATCAGTATCTGGATATGCTTTTCAATATCGGGGTATAAAAGCGGCAGATTCACCCCAAAGGGCTTAGACGTGGCAGCTTTGCATTGCTGTATATGTTCACGAAAAACATCCGGATACATTGATCCGGCACCGATAAGACCCAGACCGCCGGCATTACTAACGGCGCTGACTAAGCGCCATCCGCTGGCCCAGACCATGCCCCCCTGAATAATGGGATAATCGATCCCGAATAAACGGGTAATGTTATTGGAAAACCTGTTCATGGGGTAAAGTTAATAAGTTAACCTCTTGAAAAGTTAACAAGGCCCATCCCTCACCTCTCAACTTATCAACCTAAATCAATACTCGTATTATCGCCGATATTCAGCGAACGGGATTCTCCGCGGAGATTGGTATCACTGCCGATTACGGAATCAGCCAGTACAATATCAAACAGGTTGGAATAGGAACCGATAATGGAGTCCTTGACGATGGAATAGTCTACGGTGGTATTTTCGCCGATAGCCACATTGGGGCCAATGATGGAATTCTTTATCACACAGCCGGTGCCGATACTGACCGGTGGTACGATCACGGTGTTCTCAAACTGGCCTGCATCCGTATCTGTTGCGAATTTTTTCAGCAACAGGGCATTGGATTCAAGCAGGGTTTCCTTCCGGCCACAATCAAACCAGTTTTCCACTTTAAAAGACCTGAATTTCACCCCCGCCCGTATCATGCAATCAAGGGCATCGGTAAGATTATATTCCCCGTGGCTGCGGAGCCCGAGACGTATATTATTTTCAAGGCAGTCAAACAACTGGCCGCTTTCCCGTATTTTATAAATACCCACCATGGCCATATTCGATTTGGGTATCTGTGGTTTTTCCACCACATGAACAATCAGTCCTTCCTCATCCAGTTCCGCCACACCAAATTCACGGGGATCTTCCACTTTGCGGAGACCGATCATGGATTCCGGGCAACTGATCACTTCTTTCACATCATATTCACAGATGGTATCGCCCAGCACCACAAATACTTCATCACCGCTTACCAGTTCCTTGGTCAGCTCTACCGCATGTCCCACCCCCTGCCTGTCGGTCTGGTGAACATAATGAGTCTGTAGTTCCGGATATTTGGCGTTTACGTAATCCTCTATTTTTTCCCCGAGATAGCCGACTATAAATATAAATTCGGTAATACCGGCCTCTCTGAGCTGGTCAATAATGATACTGAGCACGGTTTTTCCTGCCAGGGGAATCAACGCCTTAGGTTGTGTATAACTGTGGGGCCGCAATTTGGTTCCTGCACCCGCTACTGGTATAATAGCCTTCATTATAAGCCAACTGGTTTATCGGGCACTGCCCGGGTAACTAATCAAAAGCTAACGAAAATACCAATTTTAGGGAAAAAACGAGTATTTGTTTGGCTACCGACTCCTGACTCCTGACTCCTGACTCCCGACTCCCTCTCCACTTTTTATCAACGCCCCTTTGTTTAAGTCTTTTATATGAAACCGGTACGTAAATTTGCGCCATGCAAAAAGACACCCTCGTATTTGACCTGATCCGGAAGGAACTGGACCGCCAGCGCCATGGCATTGAACTGATCGCCTCTGAGAATTTTACCTCCCTGCAGGTGATGCAGGCCATGGGCACCGTACCTACAAATAAATATGCAGAAGGTTACCCCGGCAAACGCTATTATGGCGGTTGTGAGGTAGTGGACGAGATAGAGACCCTGGCGATCGAGCGGCTGAAAAAAGTATTTAATGCTTCCTGGGCGAATGTGCAACCGCATAGCGGGGCCTCAGCCAATGCGGCGGTTTTCCTGGCGGTCATGAAACCTGGTGAAAAATTCCTGGGACTTGACCTCAGTATGGGTGGTCACCTGACCCATGGCAGTCCGGCCAACTTTTCCGGAAAAACCTACGAAGCCCTTCATTATGGTGTTACCAAAGAAGGTATTGTGGATTATGACCAGCTGGAGGCCAAGGCAAGGGCGGAAAAACCCAAGATGATTATTTGCGGTGCATCAGCCTACAGCCGCGACTGGGATTATAAAAGAATACGTGCAGTGGCAGATGAGATCGGTGCCGTCGTGTTTGCGGATATTGCACACCCTGCTGGATTAATTGCCACCGGTTTGCTGAATGATCCTTTTGATCATTGTCATATTGTTTCCTCCACCACGCATAAAACGCTGCGTGGCCCCCGTGGCGGTATCATTATGCTGCGCCATGATTTTGAGAATCCCTGGGGCATCAAAGATCCCAAAGGCAATCTCCGTACCATGAGCCAGTTGCTTGACCTCGCCGTATTCCCCGGTTCACAGGGCGGCCCGCTGGAACATGTGATTGCCGCCAAAGCAGTGGCTTTCGGAGAGATTCTGTCTGAAGATTTTAAGTCATACGGTAAGCAGGTAATCGCCAATGCCCAGGCTATGGCCGCTGCCTTTAACAGCCGGGGCTATCAGCTGATCAGCAATGGTACGGATAACCACCTGATGCTGATTGATCTCCGGAATAAAAACCTGACCGGTAAAAAAGCCCAGGAAACACTCGACAAAGCCCATATCACCCTGAATAAAAATGCGGTACCCTTTGATGATAAATCGCCATTTGTAACTTCGGGTATACGTGTGGGTGTTCCGGCCATCACCACCCGTGGCATGAATGAAGCGCATATGGAAACCGTGGTAGCCTTTATTGATCAGGTACTGATGAATGCGGATGATGAAAATAAAGTAGCCGCGGTGAAACAGGAAGTAAATACATTTATGGAACAGTTTCCGCTTTACCCGGAACTGGGATAATACCTGTGAAACCAACCTTAAACTTTTTTGTATGATACAACGTCAGCAAACTTTATGGTTAATCCTGGCAACAGCAGCCGCTGTTGCCAGCTTTATATTCCCGTTCGCCGTGGGTGATCAGCTTAAAGATGCAGCCACTATACCAATTCGGGTGAATATCTACGCCGGCCACAGTTTTCTGCTCCTGCTCACCGCCGGAATCAGCATGATCCTGTCGGCTGTAACCATTTTCCTGTATAAAAACAGGCAACAGCAAAGCTGGCTATGCGCTGGAGGTGTATTGATCAGCCTGATCCTGCTATTATTATTTTTCCGGGAAATGAACCAGCTGATCAAACCGGTACTGGCGCTTAGTTCTATACTGCCTGTACTGATCCTCGCCGGATTTGTCATGGCTTTCCGGGGTATCCGGAAAGACGAGAAACTGGTAAAGTCACTCGATAATCTTCGCTGAACTCTTTATTGTACCATCAATGCGGTATGCAGTTGCTGGGTTTCACCGGTCACCTGCAGTTGATAAAGTCCTGCCTGTAATTGTTCCGGCAGATCCAGGGTCTGGGAAGCCCCTCCCCCGTTATATTGCCAGCTTTTAGCAAACACCAGTTGCCCGCTGTTACTGTATAACCGTAACTGATAAAGGCCGCGTGTACGACTGTTCAACTGTACCGTTACCTGTTTATTCACCACGGGATTGGGATATACTTTAATGTTATTGGAGACATCCGTATTGCGGCTGACCTTCAGCACCTGGCTGTAACTGATCTGTCCGTCGGTTTCTGTAGCCCTGATCCGGTAATAGGTTACCGTGCCGGGTTGCAGGTCGGCCACCGTATAACTTTCCTTTCCGCCATTATTACTACGGGCCTGTTGCTGTACCAATGCGGTAAACTGACGGCCATCGGCAGACTTTTCTACAGCGTATTCTGTTATACCGGCTTCTGACCGGTTGGTCCAGCTGATCCTGTTCTGACTTCCATTGGCCCAGGCAGCAAGATCAGTCAGTTTAACACTCAACGGGTTGGCGGCAGCACTGGTACTGCCCAGTGTAAAGATGCTGAAAGCAGAAACCGTATTCCTTGTCACATTTCCCTGGCTGGCTGTACCGCTGAATCCACCACTGTTGCCATGACTGTTCCAGTTGGTGCCGTCAAAATGCGCAACGGTCAGACTGGCGAG
>Ga0209480_10001469_pt1 | contig 17167 bp, 15 predicted proteins | sample JI61114C2DNA_FD_187501 | JGI IMG/M metagenome (GOLD analysis project Ga0209480, IMG submission 187501) | Wastewater effluent complex algal communities from Wisconsin, to seasonally profile nutrient transformation and Carbon sequestration -... | ecosystem: Engineered > WWTP > Effluent > Algae... | reverse complement strand
CGAATTCAATTTGGAAAAACTGCGCTATCACAAGATCGTGATCATGACCGACGCCGACGTTGACGGCGCGCATATCCGCACCCTGCTGCTGACCTTCTTCCACCGCCAGATGCCGGAAATCATCCGGAACGGCCATCTGTTCATCGCCCAGCCGCCGCTGTTCAAGGTCAACAAGGGCCGTAGCGAAGTGTACTTGAAGGACGCTGCCGCGCTTGATCGCTATCTGGTCGAAGCGGGTCTGGCAGGCCGGGTACTCGAAACCGTAGGCGGCGCGCGCGGCGGGGCTGAGCTTGAGGCGCTGGTTGAACACGCCATGCGGATGCGCAGCCTGATGGGCTTTGTTCCGCGGCGCTATGATCCGGCGGTGATCGAATCGCTGGCACTGGCAGGCGTATTCGCGCCCGATCTGGACCGCGCCGCACGGCTGACCGCACTGGAACGCGCCGCCGTCTGGCTCGGTAGCGGAGATCGCGAAGCACGCTGGAGCGGAACCCTGCTCGATGATGGATCGCTGCGGGTCGAGCGGATCTGGCGCGGGGTGACCGATGTCTATCCGATCGAAGCCAGCTTTCTGGTCAGCGCCGAGGCGCGCAAGCTGGCGCGATTGGCGGCTGAAAATGCCGAAATCTATTCCGCTCCGTCGCGGCTGGTCCGGATCAGCGCGGCCGAAGTTGAGGCAGAAGTTGAAACCGAAGCCGAAGCCACCGGAGAGATTCCCGAAGGCGGTCAGGCCCCGGCTCCGGTCCGGGCCGTGGCAGGCGATGGTTCGATCACCCGGCCCTCACAGCTGCTCGATGCCGTGCTGGCAACCGGGCGCAAGGGCCTCGCGATCGCGCGCTACAAGGGGCTGGGCGAAATGAATGCAGAGCAGTTGTGGGAAACCACGCTCGATCCCGACAACCGGATCCTGCTGCAGGTCAAGGTTGAGGATGCCGATGTGACCGACGAGATCTTCACCCGCCTGATGGGCGATGTGGTCGAGCCACGCCGCGATTTCATCCAGGAAAACGCGCTCAATGTGGCCAACCTGGACGTTTAGGAACATGCATCGGAAGAGCCGGAGTTGGTCGCGGTCCTAGCGCTCATAACCGTTTGCCTTGCAGGCTTTTGGTTGGTGCTGGTGGGGCTTTTGTGCGCTGCGGCGCCAACGCGCGCACTGCATTACTTGTCCAGAATGGGCAGCTCTTGGCGGATCAATCTGGCTGAACTGGTGCCGCGCGGTCTTATCGGTCTTGCGATGGTAGCTCATGCCCCGGCCAGCAAGGCACCGATGGAATTCGAGTTGGTCGGTTGGTTTCTGGCGATCAGTGCTCTGGCTATCCTTGCCGTGCCGCGCGCTCGCCATCATGCTTTTGCTTCTGCTGCGTCACGTCGCATTCCGGTTTGGACCACGCGCTGGTTGATCTGCCCAATCTCGATTGCTGTCGGCCTGGTTCTGTTTTGGGCTGCGCTTTAATCAGCCTAACCGACCAGCGGCTCAGGAAAGAACTTTGCGATCACATCGCGCGCCAGCCGGGCTGGGCGCAAGGTCACCGCATCGACGCAGCACCAGCTTGATTTGACCTCGGCCAGAATTTCCTCGCCGCGGCGGATCACCGTTTCATAGCTGGCGCGGGCGCCATGGATCTTTTCGAGCAGGACGGTTGCGATCACTTCGTCACCCAGAAAGGTCGGGCGGCGATAGGTGATCTCATGTTTCAGCGCGACCCACAGGTGCGCCGCCACGGCATCGGCCGGGGCAAAGCTGCGCCAGTGGTCAATCACTGCTTCCTGAACCCATTTGAGATAGGATGCGTTGTTGACGTGACCCATGAAATCGATGTCGGCCGGATCGATCGGAATTGCAAAGAAGTGCGGGGGCGAATTGTTCACAACGATGTAAGTAATACCGAACTGTGACAAATTCCAGTCAAACCGCGAAATTTTCAGGCTGCGCGCAGTCCGCTGACCGACTTTGCCCCGCGATCCGCCGCAGATAGCCCGTCGAAAATCGCATCGATGATCCGGGCTAGCTTGTCCGTACTCAACCGGTTCATCAGCTGCCCCATCGCGCCGATGTTGACGTAAACATTGACCATCTGGTTGACCAGGCTGAGTGTTTCATCGACCGACAGACCTTCGAAATGACCATCGCCCATCGCCTCGCCGATGATCTCTGACAGATAGTGATCGCCCAGATCGATGTAGGACCGGATCACCTCGAAGTTCTCCGTGCCCATTTCGACATAGGTCGCGAAGGCCACCGGATCGCGATCCCATTCGGCCTTCATCAAGGCAAAACGGCGGGCGAAGAATTCAAACATCTTGCGGCGCGGCGGCAAATCGCTGGCCACGACCTCTTCCATGATCGCAACCTTGGGCTGAAACCAGTGCTCAGCAACTGCTTCGATCAAGGCTTCCTTGCTTTCGAAATAGCGATAGAGGCTGGCTGGGGACATGCCGGCGCGGGCGGCAATCTCGGTCATGGTCAAGGCGCTGGTCCCGCGCTCCTGAATCTGTTCGATCACCAGTTCGACCAGCTGTTTGCGTCCCGCGTCGAGATCGGTTTGCGGCCGGGCCATGCTAGTGAGACTCCCCATACGGAACGTTGGAGAACAATATAAATGCGGCGGCGCAATTTTCAAGAAACTGTCATGCACAAATAATACGCCTATTTTGCAGAGGTGCCTCCTTCGGCTAGGAAAGATCGATGAACCAGACCCGCTCTCGCCCGCTGCGATTCGCCCGCTTAGTTCCCGTCCTGATGCTGTCGGCATTGGCTGCCTGCGCACAGCCCGGCGCGGTGCAATCGGCCACCGGGACCAAGCCGACCGTCACGGTCGGGATCATCGGTCTCAACGATTTCCACGGCGCGCTTGAACCACCCAGGACAGCTGTTCTGATCCCGGCCAACACGGAAAGCGGGGTAAAGCCGGTTCCGGCAGGCGGCGCGGCCTTCTTGGCCAGCGCGGTCGATTCTGTCCGAGGGCAATACCGCTATTCGGTGACCGTTGCCGCAGGCGACCTGACCGGCGCCTCGCAGATTTCCTCCTCGCTGTTTCTGGATGAACCCGCGATCGGCGTGCTCAATCGGATCGGGCTGGACTTCAATGCCGTGGGCAACCACGAATTTGACAGCGGTACCGATGAACTGCTGCGCAAACAGAAGGGCGGCTGCGCCCAGTTCACCGTACAGAAGCCGTGTCAGGTCGAACCGTTCACCGGGGCAAGGTTCCGCTATCTGTCCGCCAGCACGCGGCGCAGCGATGGATCGACGCTGTTTCCGGCAACTGGCATCAAGACCTTCGGCAGCGGCCGCCGAGCCGTAAAGGTTGGCGTCATCGGGCTAACCCTGAAAGGCACGCCCAGCCTGGTTTCGCCCAGCGGGATCAAGGGGCTGACCTTTGGCGACGAAGCCGACGCAATCAACGCCGAGGTGCCGCGCTTGCGGGCCCAGGGCGCCGATGTGGTGGTCGTGCTGATCCACGAAGGCGGCTATACTTCGGGCAAGCCCAATCCGTCGGGCTGCGAAAACTTGACCGGGCCGATCAAGGGCATTCTTGACCGGTTGGAGCCTGGCGTTGACGTGGTCGTCTCGGGCCACACCCATTGGACCTATGTCTGCGACTATGCCACGATCAACCCGCGCCAGCCGATCCTGCTGACCAGTGCCGGGGTTTCGGGCCAGCTTATCACCGACATCACGCTGGAGGTCGATCCGATCGCAGGGAAAGTCGTGAGCAAGCGCGCCCGCAATGTCATCGTGCAGAGCGATCCCTATCAATCCCCGCGCGGGTTCGTTGATGAGGCCAAAGAGCTGCCCAGGTTTTCCGCCCGGCCCGATGTCGCGGAATATGTCGGCAAGTATCGCGATGCGGCCAAGGCCTATGCGCTGCGCCCGGTGGGCCGGTTGGCGGGCTCGGTTGACCGAGCGCCATCAGCCGGATTTCCCAATCAGGGCGGACCAGAGGGCAATCTCATCGCCGATGCGCAGCTCGCCGCAACCAGCGGGGCTGGGGCGCAGATTGCTTTCATGAACCCGTTTGGAATCCGCAAACCGATCGCGCCTGAGGCGGACAGTTCGGTCAATTTCGGGGCGATTTATGCCGCGCAACCGTTCAATAACACCCTGATCACCCAATCCCTGACCGGGGCAGAGTTGAAAGCGGTGCTGGAGCAGGGGTTCGACGCGGACGGCCCGCAGCAAGTGCTGACCCCCTCGGCTGGATTTTCCTACTCGATCGACCTTAGCAAGCCGATCGGTGAGCGGGTGGTGGCGATGAGCCTGAACGGCGTTCCGATCGACCCCGCTGCAACGTACCGGGTCACCACCAACAGCTTTCTGGCAGGCGGAGGGGACAGCTTTTCGCTGCTGAGCCGCCAACGTGATGCCGTGGTCGGTGGATCTGATATCGATGCCCTTGAAGCCTGGCTCAAGGCCGTGCCGCCCCGCGCGGTCCCGAGCGAGGACCGGGTCAAGCGGGTTGGCGGATGATCAGGCCCGCTTCGGCGGCCACGGAATGAAGGCTGAGGTGCGGGCGATATAGTCAGCGTACTTGTCGCCGCGCTTCTTCCTCATGCCCGCTTCGAGCAGCGCCGCGCCGGACCATTTGGTCAGGGTAAAGGTCAGGAACAGCGGTCCTGGCAGGGTTAGCAGGGCGTAGCTCCAGCCCGCACCCGCGCAGGCCAGCCAGATCCCCCACCAAGCCGCGCAATCGCCGAAGTAGTTGGGGTGGCGGGTATAGCGCCACAGGCCGGTGTCGAGGATCTTGCCCTCATTGGCGGAGTTGGCTTTGAACTGCGCCAGTTGCCAATCGCCGACCCATTCGAAGAAAATCCCGATCAGGAAAATCCCCAGCCCCAGCAGCGCAATCGGCGGAACATTCGCCTGCGCGCCGCTAGCCAGAATGCCGACCTGCGCCGGGCTCGACACCAGAAACAGCAGGAATGCCTGCCCCAGCCAGATCTTGGTCAGCGCGGCCCTGGCGAACCGCCCAGCCTCACGGTCTTTCTTGAGGATCCGGACATAGCGCTGATCCTCACCCTCGCGCCGCCAGCGCCGCAGCAGATAAATGCCGAGCCGGAACCCCCAGGCGGCGGTCATCAGCATGATCAGCGAGGCGAGCGGGCCGGGTGCAGGGCGCACCTGCCACCAGCTGACCAGCGCCATCAGCCCCATCCCTGACCCCCAGAAGGCGTCGATGAACGAGACATCATTGATGCGGACCGAGATCAGCCACAGCGCCAGAACCGTGGCAATCAGGATCGCGGCGTTGACCGTCAAAGCTTCAAGCATCGCTGGCTCCCTCCAGAATGCCGGTTTCGCGGTAGAGCACCGCTAGCTTGGGGTGATCAGGCATGTGCTGGTAATAGAATCGCGCGATCTTCTTGAGATCGGCATCATAGTCACCGCTCGGCATGATCTCTTGCCCGATCCCGCCTTGCATTGTGGCATGATCGACCCAGGCTGGAACGATCGGCACCCCAGCGCGCAGTGCGATATGGTAAAACCCGCTGCGCCAGGCCGTGATCGGCCCACGCGTGCCCTCGGGTGCAATCACCAGCGCCAGATCATCGGCCTCGGCAAAGGCGTCAGCGACCTGTTCGACATAGTTCTGGTCCTTAGCCCGCCGGTCGACCGCGATTCCGCCCATGTCATACATGAACCGGGTCAGCGGCGGGCGGAACAGCGATAGCTTGCCCATAAAGCTTGGCTTGATCCCAAGCTTGGTCACCGCGCCCAGAAAGAACACAAAGTCCCAGTTCGTCGTATGCGGCGCACCCAGGATCACGCACTTGCGCGATTGCGGCGCCGATCCGGCAAAGGTCCAGCCTTTGCCCGCATAGAGCGCCAGCAGGAACCGCTTGACCAGGCGGGAGAGGAGGGTGGGGGTTTGCAAATCCTGCTCCATTACGGACCCTTCTGTCCGCCGCCAACTTGCAGGCGGAGGGGGCTCATGCGATGCATGGTGGAGGGGTTTCGCATGTTTCGCAATATGGCTCCACAGGCAGGGTCGGGGACAATCAGACGAGCGCGCAAATTGCGCAAAGCGATGAGCCTGCCCGAAGCATTGCTGTGGCGGGAATTTCAGCGTCGACCGCTCGGACTGAAATTTCGCCGTCAACATGGGTCAGGGCCCTATGTGCTGGATTTCTATTGCAGCGATGCGCGGCTGGCGATCGAGGTTGATGGGAAAGTCCACGACACAGGCGATCAGGCATTGCACGATGAGACGCGCGATGCGTGGTTTCGGGAGCATGGGATTGAAACGCTGCGGGTTCCAGCCAGCGATGTCTTGAAGGATGTGGTGGGTGCTGCGGAAGCCATTGTGACCTACGCGAGATCGCGCCTACCCCTCCACCACCCAGCTGCGCTGGGCGGTCCCCCTCCCCGAGACAAGCTCGAGGAGGATTGAGTAGACCGAGAGCTGCGTCACAAAATCCTCCCACAGCTTGCTGGGGGAGGGGGACCGCCGCGAAGCGGTGGTGGAGGGGTAGGCGCTATCGTCCTCAACCTCGCCTAAATCGGCACCCTTCCGACCCCTCCGTCACGCCTCCGGCGCGCCACCTCCCCGTTCCGGGGAGGATTGAGACACTCCCTAGCAGTGACCTCATACGTCAGGTTCACCACTCCAGCCGGGGAAATCCCCAAGCTCCGGGAAGATACGGACCGCTTCAATGCCTAGTTCGCTCCATCTACCCCAGCCATTCTTGTCGCACTCCAGGAAACCATATGCTCGCAGTTCGGCGAAGGCTCCTTCGCCAGAACTCATGCTTTCATGATGCAAAATGCCGGCATCTTCATACTTCAAGTGCTGATCGACAAATTTCGCGAGCAACAAGAGACAGAAGATCGATCGCTGGTTCAGATCATCAACAGACAACCGCAAATTCCCGCGAAACTTTTCAGTCTTCCGAAAAGTAGTCGAGTCAGCTTCAAGTATCTTGTGCAGTTCAGAAAATTTAACCGATGACGGACTGAATTTTCCATCTTCAAGACGGTACAAATCATAACAACTCAGCGCTTCAAACGCCTTGCTCTCTAACGGCGAACCCCAATGATATTGAAGAAACATGCCGTCGAGCGCGCCTACAATGAAGAGCTCGTTCTCTGTCAACTTGCTAAAGTCTACACTCACATCCGAAACACCCCAAACCGCGGCCCATCCGCCATCGGTGCTTCCAACGCCGCCGCCAGCGCCAAGCCCAGCACATCCCGCGTCTGCGCCGGGTCGACTACGCCGTCGTCCCACAGCCGCGCGGTGGCGTAGTACGGACTGCCTTCGTCTTCGTACTTTGCGCGGATCGGGGCCTTGAACGCTTCGGCTTCCTCAGCCGTCCAGCTTTCCGCATCGCGGTGGACCGTGGCCAGCACCGATGCGGCCTGCTCACCGCCCATCACGGAAATGCGGGCATTGGGCCAGGAGAACAGGAAGCGCGGGGAATAGGCGCGGCCGCACATGCCGTAGTTGCCGGCGCCGAACGACCCGCCGATCAGCACGGTCAGTTTGGGCACGCTCGCGGTGGCGACGGCGGTGACCAGTTTGGCGCCGTGCTTGGCGATGCCCTCGGCCTCATACTTGCCGCCGACCATAAAGCCGCTGATGTTCTGCAGGAACAGCAGCGGGATCTTGCGCTGGCAGGCCAGTTCAATGAAGTGCGCGCCTTTGACCGCGCTCTCGCTGAACAACACGCCGTTGTTGGCCAGGATCGCGACCGGCATGCCCCAGATATGCGCGAACCCGCAGACGAGCGTCGCACCGTAATGCGCCTTGAATTCGTGAAACTCGCTGCCATCGACCAGTCGCGCGATGACCTCGTGGACGTCGTATGGCGCGCGGACATCGTCGGGGACCACGGCGTAGAGCTCATCCGCGTCATACTTGGGCGCGCGCGGTTCTTTCAGCGGCAGGCCGTGTTCATGGCGCGGGCCGAGGTGGCTGATGATATCGCGGACGATGGTCAGCGCATGCTCGTCATTCTCGGCCAGGTGATCGACCACCCCCGATTTGCGCGCATGGAGATCACCCCCGCCCAAGTCTTCGGCGCTGATTTCCTCGCCCGTCGCGGCTTTGACCAAGGGCGGCCCGGCCAGAAAGATCGTCCCCTGTTCGCGCACGATCACGCTCTCATCGCTCATCGCCGGAACGTATGCTCCGCCCGCGGTGCAGCTGCCCATCACGCAGGCGATCTGGGGGATACCCTTGGCGCTCATCTGGGCCTGGTTGAAGAAGATCCGGCCAAAGTGGTCGCGGTCCGGAAAGACCTCGCTTTGGTGCGGCAGGTTGGCCCCGCCGCTGTCGACCAGATAAATGCACGGCAAGTGATTGGCCTCGGCAATCTCCTGCGCGCGCAGATGCTTTTTGACCGTCAGCGGATAGTACGTGCCGCCTTTGACCGTGGCGTCGTTGCAGACGATCATGCACTGGCGGCCCGAAACCCGGCCAATCGCGGTGATGATCCCGGCACCGGGAATGTCATCCTCATAGACGCCGTTCGCCGCCAATTGGCCGATCTCGAGCAAAGGCGATCCGGGATCGAGCAGGCGTTCAACCCGTTCGCGCGGGAGCAGCTTGCCCCGCGCGGTGTGCCGTTCGCGCGACTTCGCGTTCCCGCCCAGCGCGGCTTCGGCCACTTTGGCGCGCAGTTCCGCCGCCAGCGCACGGTTGTGCGCGGCGCGGGCCTGAGCCTGCGGATCATCAGGGTTGAGGGTGGTGGTGAGGACAGGAGCGCTCATGCGCCGATCTCAAACAGGCGGTAAACGGGGCCATGCGGGGTTTGTTCGCCGATCCCGACCAGGATCGCATCGTTCAGCCAAGCATAGCGCGGATCACCACATTCGGCCTTGGCGGCGATATGCAATTGGTAGTCGTGCGGTTGCAATTGCTCCCCCTTGCGGAACCGGCCCATCGCTTCGGCGCTGCCGCGCATGGTGCCCTGATAGCTAAGATACAACACCGCCCCATCGGCGGTATCAAGCGTCAGCCGCACGTCGATCACCAACGTGCCATCGGCGCGGGTCACGAACCAGTCATTCCCGGGGCGAACCGTGCCGCGCAAGCGTTCCCCTTCAAACTGCCCGCCCGAAACCGGCGCAATCCCGCGCAGTCCGGCTGGGACCGGGCCGATCGGCACGATCTTGGGGAAATCGACCAAAAGCGTCAGCGTGGTCAGGTGGCGGTGCGGCAGGTTTTCCATTGCGCCACTGCTAGCATAGCGGCACGTTGGCGCAAATTGGTTGGGGAGAGTGAGGCATGGATATCATCGCGCGGCGGCCGGGGCCTTCGGTGCAAGAAGTGTTCGATGCCGATCCGATCCCGCCGCCTGCGGTGCTGCGCAGTGAATCGCCGGCCACGGGCCAAAGCCTCGAGGATGTCTCGGCCGAGCGCTATTTCTCGGACGAATGGCACGCGCGTGAGGTTGAGAAGGTGTGGCGCAAGACCTGGCAATTTGCCTGCCGAGCAGAGCACATCCCCAATGTCGGTGATCAATGCACTTACGAGATTGTCGACGATTCAGTGCTGCTTGTGCGGACCGCGCCCGATACGGTGAAGGCCTATATCAATTCGTGCTTGCACCGCGGCACCATGCTGCGGACTGAGGCTGGGAACGCGGGGCAAATCCGCTGCCCGTTCCACGGCTGGATCTGGAACCTCGATGGCACGCTGAAAGTCATTCCCGGACAATGGGATTTCCCGCAGGTCGATAAGGGCAAGTTCTGCCTGCCAGAGGTTCAGGTTGGCGAATGGGGCGGGTTCATTTTCGTGAACTTCAATCCCGATTGTGAGCCGTTCGAAAGCTATCTCGAAAACCTGCCCGAACACTTTGCGGCCTTTGACCTCGAAAACCGTTATGTCGCGGCGCACGTCGCGCGGATCATGCCGTGTAACTGGAAGCTGGGGATGGAGGCCTTTGTGGAGGCCTATCACGTGCCAATCGCGCACCCGCAGGTGACCGCCTATTACGGGGACAGCAACACCCAGTACGATGTCTGGCCGGGCGTGCGCCATGTCAGCCGGATGCTCAGCGTGCAGGGCATCGCCTCACCCTCTCGCCCCACGACCACCCCGGAACAGACCATCGAAGAAATGCGCCGCGATGTGCCGTTCTTTGCGGGCAAGCCGATCGAGGTTGGCGAAGGAGAGACTGCGCGCGGCAAGCTGGCCGAGCGCGCCCGAGAAAAGATCGGGCGCTCAGCCGGGGCCGATATGTCGGGCCTGTCTGACAGCGAAGCGCTCGACCTGATCGAATACCTGCTGTTCCCCAACATGGTCCCATGGGGCGGGCAGGCGCTGCCGATCGTTTACCGGTTCCGGCCCAACGGCAACGATCCTGACAGCCACATCATGGAAATCATGTTCCTGTTCGCCAAGGCCGCCGATGGCACCCATCCAGAGCCTGCGAAGATGCGGCTGTTGGAGCCGGGCCAGGATTGGAAAGACGCTCCCGAACTGGGGTCCGCCGCGATGGTCGCCGATCAGGATACCGACAACCTGATGCGGATCCAGAAAGGCCTCAAAGCATCACGCAAGCCAGGGGTGACGCTGGCGCGGTATCAGGAAAGCCGGATCCGCCATTTCCACGAAACGCTGGATGCCTATCTGGAGCGTTAGGCGGCTGCGATCAACGGCGTCCAGCGTGACTTGGGCCAACCTGCCGCGCAGATTCTTCGCTTTGAGGCTTTGTCTGATGGTCCGCTCGCGAGCGCGATAGGCGATCTCAAATTAGATGGGATGCGCTGTTGGCGAAATTGTGAAGGATGATCGGCCAAACTACGCTTCCAGTCCGCTCACGGACCCACAGCAGGATCAGCGCAGGCACCCCGGTCATGGCAAAGCTCATGATGTCGAACGAAAATGCCCCCTCGCTGTAACCGAGCGCGTGGGTGAGGCCGAACAGGAAGGTGGATATGACGCCGCCCCAGCCAAGGCCAATTCCTGCAATCTGCCAGCGCCCGCGAAACGCTTCGTTCAACGCAAGAAGCAGCAAGCCGCGATAAAAAGTCTCTTCTTCCAGACCCGGCATGGTGAGCTGGAAAGCAAGCGTATCCATGTCCACCGGCTCATTCGACTGCGACAGGGCAAGCCAGCCGAACAGCATGACGGTGAGCAACATGACTCCATAAGTGAGCGCTCGCCCTTGTGGATTCTGGCGGAGTGTCAGGCCGGTCTTTGACCAGCCGATCGCCGGGTGCGCTGCGATAGCCAGGGTCACGGTCAGCGCCATGATCTTGCCCATCCAGTTCCAATCACTGGAGCCAGCCAGATCGGGCACCAGACCCCAGACCCGGGTCAGCATCAAATCGTTGATCAGAAGCAGTAGAGCCGAAAATACCAGCCAGCGCGGCGCGAAATTTTTCTGATTGGCTAGGCCCAAAAGCCCGCCAAGGCAGAGCAAAATGGCAATTGTTGCTCCAGTGCTGGCGATGGCGCTTAGGCTCATAATTGATCAACTCCAGCGCTATGCCCTTTGCGCATGCTGTTTGATTACACCGCTGATGTCGAACGGTCTGGTGTACCGGTACGGACAGCCAGTGTCAGGCGGTCCCGATCAAGTCACGCTCGATCAGAGCCCGCCAATTTCCGGGCCAATGACCGATATTCTTTCGCCGTACCGGCTGTTGGGAAAGTAATCCCACACCGCATGATGCTGGGTGGCGATATTGTCCCAGATTGTCAGTGTTCCAGCTTCCCAGCGCACCCGGCACTGCGCGATCAGGGTGGTTTCGATGTGCTGGAAGAACAGCTCCATCAAGGCGCGGTTTTCAAGGTGGCTTAGCCCCTTGATGCCGGTGGTGAAGCCCCGGTTGATCCACAGCGTCGGCCGCCCGGTCACCGGGTGGCGGATCACCAGCGGGTGAACGGTCTTATTGTAATGGGTCCCCGGCGGCGGTTCGATCCCGTAGATCGCCCGATACGGAAACGCGCCGTCATGGGTGGCTGAAAGTGATCGAGCCAGAACCTTCAGGGGCTCTGAGAGGCGATCAAAACATTCGCCCATGCTCGAATAATAGGTATCGCCGCCGCCGCCTTCGGGCATTTCCTTCATGTAGAGCAGCGACGCGGCAATTGGTGCCGGATCACAGCTGACATCGGTGTGCCAACCTTCGCCTGCGGTCATCTTGGATTCGCCGGTGGTGCGAACTGGATAGACTTCCTCGTCATCGCCGCCGCGGGCCTTGTTCAGGGCATGGCGGTGCAGCACGCCGGTGCCAAAGATTTCAGCGACGCGTTTGTGCGCCGCGCGGTCGAGCGATTGATCGCGAATGACCAGCACTTGCCGATCCGCCAGCAGATCACGCAGCCAGACGGCCATCGCCTCATCAAGCTGATTGAGATCAATTCCGCGGATCTCGGTTCCGATAATCGGGTTCAGACGGTCAAGCTTGGCATTGTTCATGGTCAGGCCGCCCCGATCAATTCGCGCCCGATCAGCATCCGGCGGATCTCATTGGTTCCAGCGCCGATGTCGAGCAGTTTGGCGTCGCGCAGATAGCGTTCCACGGGCCAGTCCTTGGTATATCCTGCTCCGCCCAGCGCCTGCACGGCTTCGCCCGAGACGCGGAAGGCGTTTTCGGATGCCAGCAGGATCGCGCCTGCCGCATCGAAGCGGGTGGTCTGCCCGGCATCGCAGCTCTTCGCGACGGCATAGGTATAGGCGCGGGCCGATTGCAGCGCGACGTACATATCGGCGACCTTGGCCTGCATCAGCTGGAACGCGCCGATCGGTTTGCCGAACTGCTTGCGCTCCCGCAGATAGGGGATGACGGTATCGAGGCACGCCTGCATGATCCCGAGTTGCAGCCCGGCGAGTACCACGCGCTCGTAATCGAGCCCGCTCATCAGCACACCGACGCCGCCGTGTAGGGGCCCCATGATCCGGTCTTCGGGGATGAAGCAATCGCTGAACACCAGCTCGGACGTGGGGCTGCCGCGCATGCCCATCTTGTCGATCTTCTGGCCGATCGAAAAACCCTCGTCGTCCTTCTCGATCAGGAAAGCTGTGATCCCGCGCGATCCGGCTTCGGGGCTGGTCTTGGCATAGACCACCAGTGTATCGGCATAGGTGGCGTTGGTGATCCAGAACTTGGTGCCGTTGAGCAGGTATCCGCCCTGCGCGGCCTCAGCCTTGAGCTTCATCGAGACCACGTCCGATCCGGCTCCTGCCTCGGACATGGCGAGGCTGCCGACGTGCTGGCCGCTGACCAGTCCGGGCAGATACTTGGCCTTCTGCTCGTCATTGCCCCAGCGGCGGATCTGGTTGACGCAGAGGTTGCTGTGCGCGCCGTAGCTGAGCCCGATCGAGGCGCTGGCCCGGCTGATTTCCTCAACCGCGATCACATGGTCGAGATAGCCGAGGCCCAGCCCGCCCCATTCCTCTTCCACCGTGATCCCGTGCAGGCCGAGCTCGCCCATCGCGGCCCACAACTCGTCCCGCGGGAACCAGTCATCGGCATCGATCTTCGCGGCCAAGGGCGCGATCTTCTCGTCGGCAAAGCGGCCTGCGGCCTCGCGGATCATCATCGCGCTTTCGGGCAGGGCAAAATCGAAATCGGGCGTCGCGCGCATGGGCTCTCCTCTTGGGGAAGGGGCATAGCAATTGCGCGGGGCAGCGCAAACTGGCTGCAGTAGAAATTGTTGCGCGCGCCTAAAACCCAGCCCCGCCGTGCCAGCTTGGGCAAGCCAGCCCCATGACCTTGAACAACAGCCCCATCTGCCCTTCGCCGACCAGCCGGTCTTTCGCCGCTTCGATTGCAGCGGCGTGCTGGGGTGCGCGTTCGGCCAGCGTCTGCGCGCGGGCATCGATGCCAAGGTTGCGCAGCCAGCGCCCCTGCGGCACCGTGCCGAGCCATTTGCAGCCGCGTGATTGGGCAATCGGGGCGAGCGTGGCGAAATCGACGTGGGCGGTCAGATCGGCCTCCCCGGGGTTCATGAATGGATCGACCTTGAGGTGGTCGCGGACCGCTTGCAGCGTTGATCCATCGCGGACCGCGTCGTGGCCATAGTCGATGAACAGCGCCGCGCCGCCCTGTTCGTTGAGCCGTCCGGCCACTTCATAAACTGTTGCCGCCGCGCCGGGGCAGGTTTCGATGATCGTGCCGACCGCTGCCAGTCGCCGCGCTTCGGGAATGGCGGCGTCCATCGGCTGGCTTCCGGCCACGCAGACGAACCGGTCGCCCTCGGGAATCACCATCCGTTCGCGCCAACCGCCCTCGGTCATCACCAGCTGGCGGACCGGCAGGGCATCGAGGAACTCATTGGCAACCAGCAGGATCGGGCCATAGGGCGGGACGGTCGACAGGTCATGATGCCACATCGCGCCGGGCAGGTTGGCGAGCTGGATGTCCTTCAGCTCGGTCGAGGTTTCGACGAAATGGACCGACGGCTCCAGCCCGTATCGCTTCGCCACCCGCAGCGCGTCTTGCGCCAGCGTACCGCGCCCCGGCCCCAGCTCGACATAGTGGACTGGCTCTTCGCGGCCGGCATTGATCCACATATCGGCCAGCCACAACCCGATCAGTTCGCCAAACATCTGGCTGATTTCGGGCGCGGTGACAAAGTCCCCGGCGCTGCCCAGCGGGTCTTTTGAGCCGTAGTAACGGGCGTTCGATTCGCCCATGTAATGCATCAGGCTGATCGGCCCGGTATTGGCGATCAGCCGCCGGAAAACCGCTGCCAGTGGATCGGCTGGAACCACGGGATCATCAGGGGACGGCTCGGTCATTGCGGCGCGGGGGTTCCGCTGTTCAATTCAGGCCGCCGCAGCGCCCGGGTGATAAAGAACAGCCCGATCAGCACCAGCGGGATCGATAGCCATTGGCCCATGGAAAGCCCAGTCTGGCGCGTGAATTCCTGCAGCTGTTCATCCGGTTCGCGGAAATATTCGACCACAAACCGCGCGAGGCCCATCCCGGTCATGAACACCCCGACCAGCAGGCCTGGGCGCCAACGCGCGCGGGTTTTCCAGAACAGCGGCATCATGACCAGTAGCAACACCAGTCCTTCGAGCAGCGCTTGATAAAGCTGGCTGGGATGGCGCGCGACATCGCCTGCGCCCTTGAACACGATCGCCCAAGGCACGTCCGCCCCAGCCGCGCGGCCCCACAGCTCACCATTGACGAAGTTGGCCAGTCGCCCGAACAGCATCCCGAACGGCACTGACACCGCGACATAATCGCTGACCCGGACCACCGACAGCCCGTTTCGCCAGCTGACCCACGCCATGGCCAGCGCCACGCCCAGAAGTCCGCCGTGAAAACTCATCCCGCCGTTCCACAATTGTAGCAGCTCGCCGGGGTGGGCCCACAGGCTGGGCAGGCCGGTATCACCGCCAGTATAGAACGTGGCATAGCCCAGCCGTCCGCCCAGGATAACGCCCAGCGTACAGTAAAAGAACAGATCGTCGATATGGCGCTGGGCCATCGGGGCGCCCGGGGTCTTCGCGGCTTTTGAGGTGTGCCAATAGGCCAGCAGAATGCCTGCCAGATAAGCCAGCGAGTACCACCGCAGTTCAAATGTGCCCCAATCGGTCGGGATCCGGAACAGGTAATACTTCAGCCCCAGATCCTCGAAATGGATCGGTGCTTTGCTGGCGGCTGCAGCCAGCGTGGCAAGCGATAGTGACAGCAAGTGCTTAACCCCTTAGATGTTTCTGCGCTGTCAGCGCGGCCGGGCGGAAAGGTTCCGCATCGCCGCGCTTGTGGCACAGGCGCGGCTGGGAAACAAATCCGGCAGTGACACACAACGATTGGGTATGAGGGACGCGAAAAAGGGGCGCGGCCACCAGACCTTGGGAGAAGGATGCGCAATGCCCACCGAACTTGATGTGACCATGAATGACGTGGTCGGCCGTTTGACTGCCCCTGGCGGGATGCTGGAAACGGTCCCCTTTGACCGCGGCGGGGTCGTGCTGCCGATGCTCAAGAATGCCCCGCCGACCCTGCCGGTGCTATTCGAAATGTTCTGCGCGCAGCATGGCGACGCCGACTTTTTGGTCGATGGCGAGATTCGCCTGACCTTCGTCCAGACCTATGCCGCGGCGCGTGCAGTTGCGGGCGGGCTGGTCGCTGGACACGGAGTGCAGAAGGGCGACCGGATCGGGATCGCCGCGCGCAATTCGGCCAACTGGATCGTGGCCTATATGGCAGTGGTGATGGCCGGCGGCTGCGCCAGCTTGCTCAACGGCTGGTGGAGCGGTGAGGAAATGGCCGCCGGGATCGAGCTGACCGGCTGTACGATGGTGCTGGCCGACAAACAGCGCGCCGCCCGGATTGCCGAACTGAACCTGCCGACCAAGGTGGTCCTGTTCGATCACGATTGCGGCTGGGAAAAGGGCTTGGCCGCGCTGCTGGCAAACGGCGGCGACGCGGACACGCCGCTTCCGGCGCTGACTGGCGATGACCTCGCCACGATTCTCTATACCTCGGGTTCGACCGGCCAGTCCAAAGGTGCATGGTCCGATCACCGCGCGGTCACGCAAGGCGTATTCAGCTTTGTCGCTCAGACCGTCACGGTTTTGACGGTTCTGACTGAAAGGGGTGAGGCACCAACCATCCAGCCGTGCAGCCTGGTCAATGTGCCGCTGTTCCATGTCACCGGCGAAGTGCCGCTGTTCCTTCAGTCATTCGTGATCGGGCGCAAACTGGTGATGATGCCGAAATGGGACGCGGAAGAGGCGATGCGGTTGATCGAGGCAGAAAAGGTCACCTACTTTGTCGGGGTGCCGCTGATGAGCTTTGAAATCGCGACGCACCCCAACCGTGACAAATACGATCTGACCAGTTGCACCGCCTATGCCGCAGGCGGCGCGCCGCGTCCGGTCGATCATGTCCGCCGGATCAAGGAAGCCTTGCCGCACGCCTTCCCCCTGCTCGGCTATGGCCTGACCGAAACCAACGCGGTCGGCTGCGGCAACCTCAATGAGAACTACCTCGCCAAGCCCGGCTCAACCGGCTCTGCGACCAAGCCGCTGGTCGAAGTCGCCGCGCTTGACGATGCCGGCGCGGTGCTCGGCGCTGGCGTCACTGGTGAAGTGGCAATCCGCACGGTGGCCAATTTCGGCGGCTATTGGCAAAATCCGCAGGCCACCGCCGAAGCGATCACCGCCGATGGCTGGTTCCGCACCGGCGACCTCGGCTACCTCGACACCGAAGGTTATCTGTTCATCGTTGACCGCAAGAAAGACATCA
>Ga0209480_10001467_pt1 | contig 17187 bp, 19 predicted proteins | sample JI61114C2DNA_FD_187501 | JGI IMG/M metagenome (GOLD analysis project Ga0209480, IMG submission 187501) | Wastewater effluent complex algal communities from Wisconsin, to seasonally profile nutrient transformation and Carbon sequestration -... | ecosystem: Engineered > WWTP > Effluent > Algae... | reverse complement strand
ATCCTGCGCAACCGCATCATCGACATCCAGCGGCGCGGCCTGTTCCGGCTGCGTTGGCTGATGCCGGGCAGCACCGACAAGGACGGCGAGCCGTTGGACTGGGTCGATGACGGCCCTGATCCATCGCGAAGCCACGACAGCCGCGAGGCCTGGTCGCGGATCAGCGAGGCCATGCGCACGCTGCCCCGCCGCCAGCGCGAGGCCTTCACCCTGCGCGTGCTGGAGGAACTCGATGTGGCCGACACCGCACGCGTGATGGGCTGCAGCGAAGGCTCGGTCAAGACACATCTTTCGCGCGCCCGCGAGGCGCTGCAGAGGCAATTGGAGGAATTTCGATGAACAACCACACCGGCTTCGATGGCGATGCACGCTTCGACCGCGCGCTGCGCCAGCACCACGCGACGGCAGTCGACAGCCTGTCGCCGCGCACCCGCGCGCAACTGGCGCAACGCCGCAATGCCGCCCTGCGCGGCGAGCGGGTCGCACCGGCACATGGCATGCGTTACGCCGCCGCGGGCTTCGCCGCGATCTGCGCGCTGGCGATCGGTCTGCAGTTCGGGATCATGCCCGCGCCTGGCAATCCCGTCGCCACCGGCATCGCCTCCACCACGACATCGAGCACCGACACCACCATGCTCGATGAAGACCCCGAGTTCTACGCCTGGCTGGCATCCGCGGATGCCCAGCAGATCGCGATGGAGTAAGTGATGAACCGCATGATCCGCCTCACCGTCCTTGCCTTGGCCTTGCTGCCGGCCTTCGCCTTTGCGCAGGCACGCCCCGCGGCCACGCAGTACCCGGAATGGGGCCAGCTCACGCCCGCCCAGCGCGAGGCGCTGGTCGCGCCCCTGCGCGAGCGCTGGAACAGCAACCCCGATGAACGCGCGCGCATGATCGAACGCGCACAACGCTGGAAGACGATGCCACGCGACCAGCGTGACCACGCCCGCCACGGCATGCAGCGCTGGGAAGACATGTCGCCCGAACAGCGCGTCGAGGCCCGCGCATTGTTCCACGCGATGCGCGGCATGGAGAAGCCGCAGCGCAAGGCATTCCTTGCCGAATGGCGACAGAAGACGCCACAGCAAAAGTCCGAGTGGGTGAAGGCGCATCCGGCGCCGGAGCGCCGGGAGCCGTCAAGGCGGCAGTAAGCCGCCCTTCGTCCGCGAGCCGGCCAGCGCCTCGGCGTAGCCGGGAAAGCTTGATACATCGTTGTGCCCGGCCTCCGGGAATTCGACAACGCGGGCGATGCCCGGCGCGAACCGGCCCGCAAGCCGTAGCGAACTCGCCATTGGAATGACCTGGTCGCGGGTAGCGACGATCAGCGTGGTCGGCACCCGGATCCGCGGTGCATATCGCCCGGATTCGTACTTGTCCTGCAACAGCAGAGCGACCGGAAACAGGCGAAAGCGGTCTGCGGCCAGTTCGACGATGCTGTCGTACGGCGTCACCAGCACCAGCCGCTCGGCTGGGTGCGCAGCGGCGACCTGGATGGCGATCCCGCTGCCCAGGCTGCGGCCCACCAGCACGATGCCCCGATGTTCCGCGGCCACCTGCGCGAACAGGCGCTTCGCATCCGCGACCAGTGCCTGCTCCGAGGGCGTGCCATCGCTCCCGCCATAGCCGCGGTAATGCATCGCGTAGACAGAGCGTCCCGGGAACGCCCGACCGAGCGGCGCAACAACCTGCGACACGTCCTCGGCATTGCCGCCGAAATAGAGCACGGCCCGCGGACCATCGATGCCATTCGTCGACACCACGACATCCGCGTCGCCGCGCTTGAGCACGAAGGACGGAACCTCGGCATGCCGTGGCACCGGGTAGTAGAGGTAGGCGCGCTGCGACCAGTAGAGCAGCCCGCAGATGGCCAGGTAGATCGTGGCGATCAGCGCAGCGGCGATCGCCAGCGACTTACGCAGCAACCACCCGCTCCGGCCACACCGTCTTCGCCAGCAACTCGTCGTCCCAGTCGAACGCCAGCGCGCCGTCCTTCAGCAGCAGGCTGACGAAGTTGTAGACGTTGCGGGCGTACATCTCGCTGGCGTGCTGGGCGCCCATCGATGCGAGGTTCAGCGGGCCGGCAACGGTCACGCCGCCACTGTCGATGGTCTCGCCGGGCTGGGTCAGTTCGCAGTTGCCGCCAGTTTCGGCGGCCAGGTCCACGACCACGCTGCCCGGCTTCATGCCTGCCACCATCGCCGCAGTGATGATCTTTGGCGCGGGGCGGCCCGGTACCGCGGCGGTGCAGACCACCACGTCGATGCCCTTCAGGTGATCGGCCAGCCGCTGCTGCTGCAGGGCACGTTCTTCATCGGTGAGCGCGCGTGCGTAACCGCCCTCGCCCGCGGCGGACACCCCGAGATCGAGGAACTTGCCACCGAGCGATTCGATCTGCTCGCGGGTCTCGGGGCGCACGTCGAAGCCTTCCACCGCCGCGCCCAGGCGCTTGGCGGTGGCGATCGCCTGCAGCCCGGCCACGCCGGCACCGACGATCAGCACCTTCGACGGACGGATCGTGCCGGCGGCGGTGGTCAGCATCGGGAAAAAGCGCGGCGCAAGCTGCGCGGCAATCAGCACTGACTTGTAGCCAGCCATGCCCGCCTGCGAACTGAGCACGTCCATCGCCTGCGCGCGAGTGGTGCGCGGCAGCTTTTCCAGGGGGAAGGCGACGATGCCGCGGGATGTGATCGCCTCGCCTCGCGCCTCATCGGCTTGTGGCTGCAGGCTGCCGACCAGCACCGCGCCCTGCTTCAGGCCGGCGATGGCATCGGCCGAAGGCGGCTGCACGCAGAGCACGACATCGGCACCAGCAGTCGCGTCCTCGCGAACGTGGGCACCGGCATCGGCATAGGCCTGGTCGGGGAAATAGGCACCGCTGCCGATGCCGGGCTGCACGCTGACCGTCGCGCCGGCGGCAATCAGTTTCTTGCAGGTCTCGGGGGTGATCGCCACGCGGCGCTCGCCGCTCGCGCTTTCGCGGCCCACGCCAATCTGAACCGCCATCGCCCGCTCCCTCACCGTGATGCCTGCATCCTACCGAATGCCGGCTGGCTGCACGCAGGCGCCGTTACCATGACGACATGACCAAGCCCCCGACCACGCTCAGCCTTGCCGCCCTCGACAGCCGGTTGTCGGTCCCGACCCGGCAACTGGCCGCGCCCGGCCCCGACGACAACCAGTTGCAGTGGATCCTGCGGAGCGCCGCGCGCGTGCCCGACCACGGCAAGCGGGTGCCGTTCCGCTTCCTGCGCATCGCCGGCGACGCCCGCACCGCCCTTGCCGACGCCACCATCGCCCGACTGCTGGAACGCGAAACCAACCCCGGCGACGGCGCGATCGAGAAGCTGCGCAACCGCTTCACCCTGCCGCCGCTGACCATCGCGGTCATCGCCAGGCTGGGCGATGACGAGAAGATCCCTGCCTCGGAACGGTTTTCGACGGCGTCCTGTGTCTGCCTGTTGCTGCTGCAGGCCGCGCAGGCCGAAGGCTACGGCGCGCAATGGCTGACCGGCTGGCCCTGCTACGACCGCCCCTTCCTTGAGAACACGCTGGGGCTGCAGGCGGACGAGCAACTGGTCGGCACCATCGCCATGGGCACCCCGCAGGTCGATGTGCCCGACCGCGAGCGCCCGGATCCGCGCGACCTCCTGACGGACCTCACCCTGTAGGACCGGATGACCCAACCCACCCTCCACCTGGTCGACGCCTCGATGTACGTGTTCCGCGCCTGGCATTCGATGCCGGACGAGTTCCACGATGCCGACGGCTGGCCGACCAACGCGGTGCACGGCTTCGCCCGCTTCCTGCTGGAACTGCTGGAACGCGAGCGCCCGCGGCATATCGCGATCGCCTTCGACGAATCGCTGGATTCCTGCTTCCGCAATGCGATCTACCCGGCCTACAAGGCCAATCGCGATCCCGCGCCACCGGAACTGCGCCGGCAGTTCGCCTGGTGCAAGGCGCTGTGCAAGGCGGTCGGGCTGGTCACCCTGGCCCACACCGACTACGAAGCCGACGACCTGATCGGTACCGCCGTGCATGTCGGCCGCCGAGACGGTTTCCGCAGCGTGATCGTCTCCGCCGACAAGGACCTGTCGCAGCTGCTGCAGGCAGACGACGAGCAATACGATTTCGCCAAGGCGGTGCGCTGGAAGGCGGATGGCGTGAAGGCGCGGCATGGCGTGCACGCGCACCAGATCGCCGACTACCTGGCCCTGACCGGCGACGCGGTCGACAACATCCCCGGCATCACCGGCATCGGCGCGAAGTCGGCGGCGATCCTGCTTGCGCATTTCCAGTCGCTTGACGCGCTGCTGGCGCGCATCGACGAGGTGCCGTTCCTGCGCCTGCGCGGCGCTGCTGGAATGGCCACCCGCCTGCGCGAGCAACGCGAGCACGCGCTGCTGTGGCGACAACTCACCACCATCGCGCTGGACGCACCCTTGCCGGAGGGCGGCTTCGCACGTGGTCGCGGCGACGGCGAGGAACTGGCGTCGCTGTCGGACTGGGTCGGCTTCGGGCCGCTGACCCGCAAGCGCTTGGCCGATGCGGCAGGGCTCTCGACCTAAAACCGCCCGCAAAGCATCCGAGCGACGGAGTCCTCTGCCGGTGGGAGTTCGAGCGCGCCATGGGTAAGCAGCGGCTGCTCGCGCGGCACTGCCGCGCGCCGCTGCGAACGCCCGGCATTCAATGCCGGGCCGGACCGCCAAGCGGGCGCGCGGCCGCGCATCGGAGCCGGATGCGGAGCCTAAGCGGCGAAGTCCTACCGGCAGAGGGCTTCGGCGCGAATGTGGATCGTCATCCGCCTGCGTTAGCATCGACGCATGGGACAGAACCTCAAGCACACCCTCTACGAAGGCGACTGGCTGCGGCTGGTCCGCATCGGCCACTGGGAAGCCTGCGAGCGCACCCACGGCCAAGGCATGGCGGTGATCGTGATCGCGGTGACCCCGGCGGACGAGGTCCTGTTCGTCGAGCAGTACCGTATCCCGCTGGGTTCGCGCACCATCGAAATGCCCGCGGGCCTGGTCGGCGACGACCATGCGCAAGACACCCTGGTCGATGCCGCGCGTCGCGAACTGATCGAGGAAACCGGCTGGTCGCCGGGCAAGGTCGACGTGCTGCTGGTCGGCCCGACCAGTTCCGGCATGAGCAACGAACGCATCGCCTTCGTCCGCGCACGCGACCTGACCAAGGTCGGCGATGGTGGCGGCGTGGACAGCGAGGACATCACCGTGCACGCCGTGCCACGCGCCGAAGCGCCCGCCTGGCTGATGCGCAAGCAGGCGGAAGGCTTCGAGCTCGACCTCAAGCTCTGGGCCGGGTTGTGGATGATCGACCGCAATCCGGATGGCTCCGATGCAAAGTGAGCCGGACTTGACGACGGTCAAAATGCCGGCGGCGTGATCGTGGGAGACTCGGTTGAATGCCGAGGAATCCGCCATGAGCACATCCCGTCGAAGTACCCCCGCCGCACCCGCCAAGCCTTCCGCCGCCAAGCCGGCCCCACGCCGCCGCACCCGCCGGCCACCTACCGAAGCCGCGTTGGCGCCAACCGCCGCAGCTGCAGCGGTGGCGCAGGAGGAGGCTGAGCGCTGGGCACAGGCGCACCCACCCGCACCGGTGCCGCCGATGGGCGTGTCCCCCGCGGCACTTGGCGTCTCGGCCGACGCCGCGCGCGAGATGGAGAACATGCCGGCCAGCGCCGAGAACAGCACCGCCGCACCGCTGCCTGCGAGTTATCCCTACCGCACCCGACTCAAGCGCAAGGATTACGAGGACGAGAAGCTGCGGCTGCAGATCGAACTGCTGAAGGTTCAGAGCTGGGTCAAGGAGACCGGCCAGCGCGTGGTGATGCTGTTCGAGGGCCGCGACGCCGCCGGCAAGGGCGGCGCCATCAAGCGCTTCACCGAGCACCTCAACCCGCGTGGCGCGCGCGTCGTGGCGCTGGAGAAACCCAGCGAACAGGAACGCGGCCAGTGGTATTTCCAGCGCTACATCGAACACCTGCCCAGCTACGGTGAAATGGTGTTCTTCGACCGTAGTTGGTACAACCGCGCCGGCGTCGAACGAGTGATGGGATTCTGCAGCCCGGCCGAATACCTGGAGTTCCTGCGCGAGGCGCCGGAGTTCGAACGCATGCTGGCGCGCAGTGGCATCCGCCTTTACAAATTCTGGTTCTCGGTGAGTCGCGAGGAACAGCTGCGCCGCTTCAACTCGCGCCGCAATGATCCGCTCAAGCACTGGAAACTCTCGCCCATCGACCTGCAATCGCTGGACAAGTGGGAGGACTACACCGAGGCCAAGGAAGGCATGTTCTTCCACACCGACACCGCGGACTCACCGTGGATCGTGGTCAAGTCGGACGACAAGAAGCGGGCGCGACTCAACTGCATGCGCCACGTCCTGTCCACCCTGCCATATCCGGGCAAGGATCCGCGGGTGGCGTATGCGCCTGACCAACGCATCGTCTGCAATGCCGCCCACGTGCTGGCGGACAACGGACAGTAGCCGTAGGCGCGCCGGCCGCGTCGTGGGCTGATGCGCCCGCCACGGGGCGGGCGCACGCGGATGGATCAGTCGGCGAAGCGGTCCGTCGCTGCCACCAGCGCGTCGACGTTCTCGGCCTCGAAGCCGGAATGGCCGGACGCGGCGGAAATCACCAGCTCCGCCTTCGGCCAGGCCTTGTGCAGTTCCCACGCATTGGCGACCGGGCAGACCACGTCGTAGCGGCCGTGCACGATCACGCCCGGGATGTCCTGGATGCGGCCGATGTCGCGCAGCAACTGGTCCTCGACCTCGAAGAAGCCGCCGTTGACGAAGTAGTGGTTCTCGATGCGCGCGAACGCCAGCGCGAAGCGCGGATCGCCGTGGCTGTTGGCGAAATCAGGGTCGATGTGCAGGTAACTGGTCGCGCCCTCCCAGATGCTCCACGCCTTCGCCGCCGCCAGGCGGGTGGCCTCGTCCGTCGAGGTGAGCCGGCGATGGAACGCCGAGATCAGGTCATGCCTTTCGACCGGCGGGATCGCTGCCAGGTAGTGCTCCCAGGCGTCCGGGAAGATCCGGCTCGCGCCTTCCTGGTAGAACCACTCCAGTTCCCAGCGGCGCAGCATGAAGATGCCGCGCAGGACCAGTTCGGTGACCCGCCGTGGATGGGTTTCGGCATAGGCCAGCGCCAGCGTGGAACCCCAGCTGCCGCCGAAGACCTGCCAGCGCTCGATACCCAGCAGTTCGCGCAGCTTTTCGATGTCGGCGACCAGGTCCCAGGTGGTGTTGTCCACCAGGTCGGCATGCGGCGTACTGCGACCGGCGCCGCGCTGGTCGAACAGGACGATGCGGTACTTCGCCGGATCGTGGAAGCGGCGCATCTTGTCGTTGCAGCCGGCACCGGGACCGCCATGCAGCATCACCACCGGTTTGCCCTGCGGATTCCCGCACTGCTCCCAGTACAGCGTGTGGCGGCCGTCGACTTGCAGGGTGCCGGTTTCGTAGGGGGCGATCTCGGGGTACAGCGTGCGCATGCGGGGGCATCCGTGCGGTGTGGGGCGCGCATTCTACCGCGCAGGGTTCAGTCGGCCGTCCGGCCCAGGGTCACGCGGTCGCGGCCTTCGAGATCCTGCACGGTCTCGACATCGATGAAGCCCGCCGCTTGCAGCAACGCGCGTACGGCCTCGCCCTGGTCCCAGCCGTGTTCCAGCAGCAACCAGCCGCCCGCTTCCAGGTGGGCCGGCGCATCGCCCACGATCCGCCGGATCGCATCCAGCCCCTCCGCACCGGACGACAGCGCCGTCGGCGGCTCGAAGCGCAAGTCGCCTTCGCCAAGGTGCGGATCGCCGTCGGCGATGTACGGGGGGTTGCTCGCGATAAGGTCGAAGGTGTCGCCCGCGAGCGGCGCGAGCCAGTCGCCCTCGCGGAACTCGACGGTGGCGATACGGTTGCGCGTCGCATTCCGGCGCGCGACTTCAAGCGCCGCGTTGCTGGCATCGGTGGCGATGAGCGAGGCACGCGCCCGCTCCTTCGCAATCGCCAGCGCGATCGCGCCCGAGCCGGTGCCGAGATCCGCAACCCGCGCCACGGCATCGACCGCAATCCGCGCCAGCGCGAGGTCGACCAGCAGTTCGGTCTCGGGTCGCGGGATCAGGGTGGCCGGGGAGACGGCGAGTTCCAGCGTCCAGAAGCCCTGCGTACCGGTCAGGTAAGCCACCGGCTCGCCGGCCTGGCGACGCGCCAGCATGGCCTCGAAGCGCTCGGCAATGCCAGGCTCCGCCAGGTCAGAGGCATGCGCGAACAGCCAGCTTCGCGGCTTCGCCACCGCGTGGGCAAGCAGCCATTCGGCATCGACGCGCTCGATGGCGGTTGCGGCCTGGCGCAGCAGGGATTCGATGGTCGCAGGCGCAGCGGGCATGGCCACAGTGTCGCATCGCGGTCTTTCCTGCGGCATTTGACCCAGATCAATAGCGAAAGACTATCGAAACGATATAATCAATTTCATTGATCGATAACGCAAGCTTCGATAGATTTGTCGCGTTGCAGCAAACCACTCCCCCCGAAACCCAAGAGGCTTCCATGTCCCTGCTCGATTCCAGCGTCACCCTGCATCCGCGTCCGCTGATCAACTCCAAGGTGCCGGCGTTCAAGGCCAATGCCTACAAGAACGGCGCCTTCATCACCGTCAGCGACGAGGACCTGAAGGGCAAGTGGTCCGTGCTGATCTTCATGCCGGCCGCCTTCACCTTCAATTGTCCGACCGAGATCGAAGACGCCGCCGACCATTACGCCGAGTTCCAGGCGATGGGCGCCGAGGTCTACATCATCACCACCGACACCCATTTCAGCCACAAGGTCTGGCACGAGACCTCGCCCGCCGTCGGCAAGGCGCAGTTCCCGCTGGTCGGCGACCCGACCCACCAGCTGACCCGCGCTTTCCGCGTGCACATCGACGAAGAAGGCTTGGCCCTGCGCGGCACCTTCATCGTCAACCCGGACGGCGTCATCAAGACCGCCGAGATCCACGACAACGCGATCGCCCGCGACGTCAAGGAAACCGTGCGCAAGCTGAAGGCCGCCAAGTACGTGGCCGAGCACCCCAACGAGGTCTGCCCGGCGAAGTGGAACGACGGCGCCAAGACCATCAAGCCGTCGCTGGACCTGGTCGGCAAGATCTGACCGCTCCTGCGCGCGGTCCTGTCGCCGCGCGCAGTCCGTCCCTCTCCCGTCACGGGAGAGGGCTCCGGCCAGCCCCTCGCGGGTGGTTGGCCGCAGCCCTTTCCGCCTCACCGCCGCGCGCAATGCGCGGCACGCCATCACGCGAGGACCCCCATGCTCGACGCCGACCTCAAGTCCCAACTCGCCGCCTACCTCGAGAAGCTGCAGCAGCCCATCGAGCTGGTCGCCTCGCTGGACGATTCCGATGCCGCGCACGAGCTCGATGCGTTGCTTGGCGAGATCGCCGCGCTGTCGCCGAAGATTTCCCGTGCCGTTGGCGATGACACACGCAAACCGTCTTTCCAGATCCGCCGCACGGGCACGGACATCCAGGTAGGTTTCGCCGCGATTCCGCTCGGCCACGAGTTCACCTCGCTGGTGCTGGCGCTGTTGCAGGTCGGCGGCCACCCGGTGCGCATCGACGATGCGCTGGCCGCGCAGGTGCGTGGATTGCCGGGCGAGTACGTGTTCGAGACCTACATGTCGCTGCATTGCCAGAGCTGCCCGGATACCGTGCAGGCGCTGAACGCGATGAGCGTGCTGAATCCGCGGATCCGCCACGTCGCCATCGACGGCGGCCTGTTCCAGGCCGAAGTGGAGGCGCGCGAAATCCTGTCGGTGCCGACCATCTACCTCAACGGTGCGGTGTTCGATGCCGGCCGGATGAGCGTCGAGCAGGTGCTGGCCAAGCTCGACACCGGTGCGGCAGCGCGCACGGCCGAGGCCTTGAAGGACACCGCACCCTACGAAGTGCTGGTCGTCGGTGGCGGTCCTGCAGGTGCAGCGGCGGCGATCTATGCCGCGCGCAAGGGCATCCGTACCGGCATCCTCACCGAGCGCTTCGGCGGGCAGGTGCTGGACACCATGGCGATCGAGAATTTCCCCTCGGTCGAATACACCGAAGGCCCGAAGCTCGCCGCCTCGCTGGAAGCGCACGTGCGCAGCTACGGGGTCGAACTGGTGACCTCGCAGCGGGCGAAGGCACTGCATCCGGCGACCGAAGATGGCGGCTTCGTCGGGATCGAACTCGACAGCGGCGCGACCCTGCGTGCCCGCACCGTCGTGCTCGCACCGGGCGCGCGCTGGCGGCAGACCGGCGTGCCCGGCGAGGCCGAATACCGCAACAAGGGCGTCACCTACTGCCCGCACTGCGACGGCCCGCTGTTCAAGGGCAAGCGCGTGGCGGTGATCGGCGGCGGCAACTCCGGCGTGGAAGCGGCGATCGACCTGGCCGGCCTGGTCGAACACGTCACCCTGTTCGAATTCGACGGCAAGCTGCGCGCCGATGACGTGCTGCAGCGCAAGCTCTACAGCCTGCCGAACGCGAGCGTGCACGTGAACGCGCAAACCACCGCCTTCATCGGCGACGGCAACAAGCTGCAGGCGCTCGAGTACACCGACCGCGGCACCGGCGCGACCCATCGGATCGACGTCGCCGGCGTGTTCGTGCAGATCGGCCTGCTGCCCAACAGCGAATGGCTGAAGGACACCGTGCTGCTGACCCCGCGCGGCGAGATCGTGATCGACGACCGTGGCCACACCAACCTGGCGGGCGTGTTCGCCGCCGGCGATGCGACTACCGAGCCGTTCAAGCAGATCGTGATTGCCATGGGCGCCGGCTCGACCGCGGCGCTGTCCGCCTTCGATCACCTGATCCGCCACTCGGCGCCACTGGCCACGACCGAAGCTGCTGCGGCATGATCGACGGCGCATGAACCTGCGCGACCTGAAGTACCTGATTGCGCTGGCCGACCTGCGCCACTTCGGGAAGGCCGCGGATGCCTGCTTCGTCAGCCAGCCGACCCTCTCCACCCAGGTCCGCAAGCTGGAGGAGGAACTCGGGGTGACCCTGGTGGAACGCGCGCCGCGCAAGGTCATGCTGACCGCGACCGGCCAGGACGTGGTGCAGCGCGCGCGCCGCATCGTGGCCGACGTCGAGCAGATGCGCGAAGCCGCCCGCCGCAGCAAGGATCCGGAATCCGGTTCGCTGCGGCTCGGCGTGTTCCCGACACTTGCTCCCTACCTGCTGCCGCATGTGGTGCCGCAGCTACGCGAGCGTTTCCCGCAACTGGAACTGCTGCTGGTCGAGGAGAAGAGTGACGTCCTGCTGCAGCGCCTGCGCGAAGGGCGACTGGATGCCGCGCTGCTCGCATTGCCCGTGCACGACGAGCAGTTGCACGCAGAGTTCCTGTTCGAGGAACCCTTCGTGCTGGCCGCGCCGCAGGGGCATGAACTCGCGACGCGCACGTCGTTGCATGTCGACGAACTCTCCGACGAAACACTGCTGTTGCTGGAAGACGGCCACTGCCTGCGCGACCAGGCGCTCGACGTCTGCCGGCTGTCCGGCGCGCAGGAGAAGTCCGGTTTCCGCGCCACCAGCCTGGAGACCTTGCGGCAAATGGTCGCGGCCGGGGTCGGCGTGACCTTGTTGCCGGCGCTGTCGGTACACGCGCCGATCGTGCAGCCTGCCAACATCCGCCTGGTGAAGTTCAGCGAACCCGCGCCGAGCCGCCGCATCGCCCTGGTCTGGCGCAAGTCATCGGCAATGGAAGCGTTCCTGCAGCAGTTGGCCGCTGAAGTCGGCGGACTTGCCCGCGCGCAGTTGCAGTCCCACTGAGGAAACCATCGATGGCACGACCGCCGGGCTGGATCGTGTTGATGGTGTTGGGTTGCCTCGTACTGGGCTGGTGGCTGTCCAATCCCGCGCCATCGTTGCCGCCGCCCGCGACAGGTGTCGCATCCGTCGCCGGCGGCGCGCGCGCGGACACCAGCGCATGCCCGTTGCCGCCACTGGTCGCGCGCGGCGACGCGCCACTGCAAAGCGAGGTCCCGTCGTCGATGCCGTCGCTGCCGCTGGAAGGCGCCACGCTGCAGCCGTTGGCCGGTTTCAGCGTGGAGGCGCGCGTGCTTGGTCGCGAGGATTACCGCATGGGCCGCGAGGCCGACTTCTCGCCGATGGACCTGGCCCTGGGCTGGGGCCGGATGACCGACGACGCGGTGCTGGGACAGCTCGACATCAGCCAGGGCGGTCGCTGGTACAGCTACCGCTGGCAACGCGACCCGCCCATCCCGGTGGACGAGATCGTGCGCAGCAGCGCCAACATGCACATGGTGCCGGCCGACGACGCGGTGGCAGAGGCCCTGCGCGATGTCGACGCGGGCGACCGCGTGCGCATCGACGGCTGGCTGGTGCAGGTCAACACGCCGGACGGCTGGCGCTGGCGGAGTTCACTGACCCGCGAGGACAGCGGCGGTGGCGCCTGCGAAGTCGTATACGTCTGCGCGGTAAGCCAACTCTGAGTGGGCGGCGGCGGTCATGGACGCTGCATGCGTGGCCGCGTTTTGCGCGATGATAGCCAGCATGAATCGAATCGCATTGTTGTTGGTGTGCGTGCTCGCGTGGCTGCCGGCAAATTCGGCTGCGGCCGAGAAGCCGGGCGAGGCCAGCATCGTCTTCGTCGGCGACGTCATGGTCGCGGAAACCCCTGGCGAGCTCATCGCAAAGGGTGTCGATCCGTTCCTGCCCTTCCAGCCCATCCTCCGGGCGCACGACATCCGCATAGGCAACCTGGAATGCACGGTGGCAACCGGCGGCAAGGCCGAAGCCAAGCCCTACACCTTCCGCGCGGATCCGGCCGTGCTGCCGCTGCTGGCGCGACATTTCGACGCGATGTCGCTGGCCAACAACCACTCCGGCGATTTCGGCAAGGCCGCGTTCGCGGAACAACTCGGGCTGATGAAAAAGGCAGGGCTGCCGTATTTCGGCGGCGGCCACGACGCGACCGAAGCGCACGCGCCGTTGATCGTGGAACGCAATGGCCTGCGCATCGCCCTGCTCGGCTACCTGGAGTTCAAGCCGCGTTCGTTCGAAGCCGATGCCCACCGCCCGGGCGTGGCATGGAGCGGAGAGGACGACCAGGTCATCGAGGACATCATCGCGGCGCGCACCATCCACCACGCGGACATCGTGATCCCCTACATGCACTGGGGTTGGGAAGAGGAAGCCCAACCCAGCCCGCGCCTGCGCGAATTCGCGCGGCGGATGATCGACGCCGGCGCCGACATGGTCGTGGGCGGCCATCCGCACGTGACCCAGGGCGCGGAGACCTACAAGGGCAAGCCGATCATCTACAGCCTGGGCAATTTCCTGTTCAACGGCTTCGAGACCGAAGCGACCACCACCGGCTGGGTGCTGTCGGTGCAACTGGGTCGCGAGGGCGTGCGCGAGTGGCGCACGCACGTGGCCAGGCTGGATGCAGACGGTGTACCGCACCCTGCACCCGACATCGCCAGTCCCTGCGGTCGCGCCGGCGACCCGGCCATCCGCGAATGCAAGGGAATGCCATGAAACGCGTCGCCGCCTGCCTACTGCTGACTCTCGCCTGCACTGATGCGGCCGCCGACAGCGCGCGCTGCCACATCATCTACGGCGGCGAGGAATGGACGGTGGACGCCGCGCCCACCGCGCAGCCGTATCGCGTGGAAGGCAAGAAAATCGGGCGCTATTTCGAGTTCAAGCTGGTGTATGCCGACCAGCCGGCGACCGGCAAGTCGATCAGGGTCTACACCCATGGCATGTCCACCGGCGACCCGGTCCTGATCCACCAGGCGCTGTATCGCCCGCCGTTCGATTCGCGCGCCGACGGATTCGGTTTCAGCGGCTTCCAGTACGTCTACGAACCCAGCAAGAGCAGCGAGCTGCAGTACTGGTGCCAGCACCTGCCTTGAGCATGCGCGAGCTGGTCAGGCGCCCGTCCCGATCTGGCAACTGACACCCGTGCCACCCAGGCCGCAATAGCCCATCGGATTCTTGGACAGGTATTGCTGGTGTTCGTCCTCGGCGTAGTAGAAGGCTGGCGCGGGGAACACGATCTCGGTGGTGATCCCACTGAGCCCAGCCTCGACCAACCGCTGTTGATAGGCATCGCGGCTGGCGATGGCGGCATCGAATTGCGCCTGCGTCGAGCAATGGATCGTGGACCGGTACTGGGTGCCGAGGTCATTGCCCTGGCGCATGCCCTGGGTCGGGTCGTGGCTTTCCCAGAAGGCCTTCAGCAACGCATCGAACGACACCTGAGCGGGATCGAAAACCACCAGCACCACCTCGGCATGGCCGGTCTCGCCGGAACAGACTTCGCGATAGGTGGGATTGGGGGTGATGCCGCCGGCGTAGCCGACCGCGGTGGTGAACACGCCGGGCAGCGTCCAGAACTTGCGCTCGGCGCCCCAGAAGCAACCCATGCCGAACTGCACCGAGTGCATCCCGGTGAAGTCGCCAGTGATGGGATGTGCATGCACGTGGTGGACGTTGCGCACCGGCATTGGGGTATCGCGACCGGGCAACGCCCGCGCGGGATCGACCATGCGCTGTTTGAAACCGCCTATGCCCAGCATCGCCTTGCTCCCGCGTGGATTGGCTTGCTGGATGGCGGCGCGACGCCCGTTTTGCAACCCTGCGAGGCGGTCATTCCACATAGGCGGGCGCGACGCAGACGCGGTTGCGCCCTTCGCGCTTGGCCCGATACAGCGCCTTGTCCGCGCGCGCCAGCAGCTTTTCGGGGTCGTCGCCATCACGCAACACGGCCAGGCCGATGCTGACGGTGAAGCGCAGGGGCTCGCCCTGCCAGTCGACCCCCGCGTCTTCCACCGCTTGTCGCAGGCGTTCGCCGACCAGCCGCGCCGAGGCTGCGTCCTGTCCCGGCAGCAGTACCAGGAATTCCTCGCCACCGTAGCGGCCGAATACGTCCTGTGGCCGCAGTTCCGCGCGCAACGTCGCCGCCACCTTGCGCAGGCATTCGTCGCCGCAGGGGTGACCGTGGGTGTCGTTGATCCGCTTGAACCAGTCGAGGTCCATGAACAACACGCTCAAGGGCTTGTGGTTTCCCGCCACCTTGCACTCGCGCGCGGCCAGCTGGTCCAGCGTGCGCCGGTTGAAGCTGCCGGTCAGCGAGTCGCGCTCCGCCGTGCGCCGCAAGAGGTATGCCGCATGCGCCGCATCCGCCTGCTCCACGGTGGTGCGCGCCATCTGCACCAGCGCACCCTTGTCTTCCGCCACCAGCATGCGTCGCACCGGCAGGACCAGGGCGGCCCATGCGGGCGCCTGCACGCGCAGCGGCACGATCAGGTAGTTGCCCTCGCCGGGATCGTCGGCGCGACGCCCGGCGGTCAGCCGGACCTCGACCGGTTCGCGATTGCGCGCATGGTCGCGGACCAGACTGCGCGCCGCCTGCACCGCACGCGCGGTGACGGTGGTCTTGGCGGTGGCCTGCACGAACAGCTTTCCGTCGCCGAGGTAATCATCGCCGACCACCAGTGCGTCCTCGGTGCCCAGCAGCTCGCCGGCATGCGCGCCGAGCAGGCGGAACGCGGCAAGGGCGATGCGGTCCTCCGGCACGTCGCGCATGACCTGCTGCAACGACTGGGTGAGGCGGGTGCGGACCTGTTCGTGGCGCAGCCGTGCCTCGCTGTCGCGGCGCGCGCTGGTTTCGTCGTCCAACTGCCGGCGCACCATCCCGACCCGGCTGCTCAGGCCGACGAACAGCACCAGCGAGAACAGCACCAGCACGACCTGGTAGCCGTGGCGGACCAGCATGCCGTCCAACAACAGCCCGCGATTCATCGCCATGTGCGCGACTGCGGCCAGCAGCAGCGCAATCAGCAGGGTGGCCGCGGCCAGCGCCATCGGGATGCCGCGGCGCGCGCCATCCAGCATTGCCCAGATGCTCGCCGGCGCAGACAGCATCCATGCCAGCGGTGCAGCGATCTGCAACGCTGCCGTCGCGGCAGGCAGCGGCGTGAACGCGAGCACGATCGGCAGCGCGACCACGGGCAACAGCATCGGTAAGCGGCGCACCACCCGTGAGCGCGATCCGCCTGCGTCGACGAACTGCAGCACCAGCCACAGGCTGCACAGGTTGAACAGCAGCACCGCCAGCCAGAAGCCGCGCATGCCCATCGCCGCGACCATGTCCATGCCGGGGATGGCGTACAGGTGCCCCTGCAGCACCGCCATGAAGACCAGCGCCATCAGTGTGTAGGCCGCATGGGCCAGGAAGAGCACGTCGCGCACCGCCCAGTACAGCGCCAGCGACGCGATCAGCAAGGTTGCCCAGGCGGCATACAGCGCGCTGGCGAACACCATCTCTCGCGCGGTCAGGCGCAGCGCACCGTCGATCGCGATGATCCGCGGGGTGGGCGCGGCCTGCAGGCCCGTGCGGATCGAGACGTGGAATCGCTGCGCGCTGACGAGTCCATCCGGCAGCACCACCGCGTAGCCGGCGGGCGCGAAGCCATCCCCGGGCGACGGCGCGAAGAACCCATCCGGAGCACTTGTCCACGGGCGCCCCTGAGCATCCTTGCCCGTCACCAGAACCGACTGCAGCGGCTCGCGCGGCATCCACAGCACCCACGGACCCTGCCGCGACGCCGGCAAGTCGAAGTCGAGGCTGGCCTGCATCGGCGAATCAAGGCTGGCCCTGGCAACCAGGCGCGTGCCGCTCGATCCGTCCCCGCCAGCGGTGACCAGCACCGGCACCTCGCCTGCCATCGGCGCATCCGCATGCACCAGCCAGGCCAGCGCCAGGCCCAGCACCGACAGCGCCCCCAGCAGCGCCAGCACCGGCAGCAGCCGGTTCAGCAGGCCGGGCATCCCGCCTCTCCATCGTCAGGCTCGGCGATGTCGGCGTCGACCCCGTCCGCGCCACCCAGCGCCAGCTCCTCGACCAACGACCGGGCCTGCGGCCACGCGGCTTCCGGCACCATCACCGCAACCAAGCCGAATACCCCCAGGTCGCCCATTCCCCCGATCAACGCCTCGCCGCGGATGAAGGCGGGAATGCCTTCGGCCTCCAGTGCCTGGCGCACCAGGTGGGCATCGATCAGGTTGGCGGCCTCGTAGACGGTGCGCATGGATTCCCCCCGGAGGGAGGTGCATGCAAGTGGCGTGCCAAATGGCCGCAAACCCCGATCTGGCTGGCCTCCGCT
>Ga0209480_10001463_pt1 | contig 17236 bp, 12 predicted proteins | sample JI61114C2DNA_FD_187501 | JGI IMG/M metagenome (GOLD analysis project Ga0209480, IMG submission 187501) | Wastewater effluent complex algal communities from Wisconsin, to seasonally profile nutrient transformation and Carbon sequestration -... | ecosystem: Engineered > WWTP > Effluent > Algae... | reverse complement strand
GCGTTCAACGCTTTTGTCCGGGGCCAGCAGGATGATGACGCGCGGCTTGAGGCGGCGTACCTGGTTTTGCTGAATGACGACGGCCACTTCCCCGGTATTCAATTCGACCAGGCTGCCAATCGGATAAAGGCCAATGCACTGGATAAACTGGTCGACGACGGGCTCGCGAAACTTGGTGCCGCGCATCTGGATCAGCGATTCAAGGGCTTTTTGCGATGAAATGGCCGGCCCGTAAGCGCGCTCGCGCGTCATCGCACAGTAGCTGTCTACCAGGCCGGCTAATTCGCCATGAAAACAAATGCGCTCGCCTTTCAGCCGTCGCGGGTAGCCGCTGCCATCGGCTCTTTCATGGTGGCTGGCGACAATTTCGAGGACGCTGGTCGGGAAGTCGCGATGGCCGAGCAACATTTCGATCGAACTGGCTACGTGCGATTGAATCAGCGTGTATTCCTCATCGCTCAAGGGGCTGGTCTTGTTCAGAATTTCGGCGGGGATGTGGATCTTGCCGACGTCCTGCATCAGGCCGGCGAGGCCGATCTGCTCGATGCCTGCGGTGGGCAAACCGAGGTAACGGCCAAAGACCATCAGATGCACCGAAACATCGACTGCATGGTCGTAGGAGTATTGGTCAGTGGAACGCAGTCGCGCCAGCCAGATCATGGCATCCGGGTTGCGCTCGACGCCCCGGGCCAGTTCCGCAACTTGGGCACCGACTTCGTTGATGGACGCACTTTGTAGCTTGGCTATGGCGTCATGGACCGAACCTAGCGTTTTCTTGAGATCATCAATGATCGGAGCCGAATAGAGCAGCTCGGCTTCCAGGCGGCTTTGCCGGGTATTCGGGTCAAGCGGCGGCTCGGTGGCGTAGCGCCGGCTGACCGGCTCGCGACGCAGTTGACGACAGATCGCGACAAAATCGTTCGGCGGCGCCTCGATAGGTTGCGGGGCTTTGGAGGGATTTGGCGGCGGCCGGACATCCTTGCTATTGCCGCGAGCACTATAGGCTTCGCCGACTGAACGGCTGCGGTCAACCGTGACCGAGCGGCAATATTGCTGCAGGGTAGCGATCTCCGCATCGGTTTCGATCAGGAAACCTTGCAGGAGAAACGGCGTTTCAATCCACGGTCGATCAAGGTCACTGACGAACATGCCAATTTTCAGATCCGGCGTCGGCAGCGTGATTTTATGAGGCATCAACAGTTTCCAGCATCTTTTACAGCTTTTCCTTGTAAACAGTGCAGGGCGATTGGGCAGGCAGAGGGCGATGCGATGGCTTTTGGCGTGACTGCTGCGGTGGACTAATTAAATGGGCCAAAATTCAGACTGCCTTTCCCGAACCGTCCGGATCAAGTTGCAGTATAGAGCGCATGATCTGCCTGTAGCAGGGCATGAGTCAGATTGTCTCGGACAAAATTGACTCGATGGATGCCGATACTGAAGCTAATCGTCACTCGAGAATCCTGTTCATCAAGGATAAAAACCTGCTCCACCTTGGATTGGCGAGCCACATTCGATCGATTGCTATATTCCAAAAGACTAGGCTTTCTGCGGCTGCCGAGGCTATTTCCCGGTTTATGGGTATTGACCGCGGCGTATTTTCCACCCAGCAAAGCGCTGCTATAGTGTGGCGAGTTTTCGCTTCTTTTTCTGCCCCTTTTTCTGCCTCTTTTCGGAGTAAGTAAATGGCCTTGACCACTACCCTGGCTGATCTCTCGGTTCTTCTCGTTGAACCTTCCCACATGCAGGCCGGGCTGGTCAGCCGCATGTTGCAGCATCAGGGCGTCGGCCAGGTCAGGGTGCTGGAAAGAGGCGATGCCGCGCTGGCGGCGATGGCTGAAGTCGCTTGCTCCGGTTTGGTCGTGATCAGCAGCCTTTATTTGCCGGACATGCTGGGCACCGAACTGGTGACCATAATGCGTGAAGATGCGGCGCTGGAGGCGATACCCTTCATTCTGGTTTCCAGCGAAACGCGGCCACAGGTGCTTGAGCCGGTGCGTCAGTCGGGCGCTTGCAGTATCGTCGCCAAGCCTTTCAATGAGCAACAACTCTCCCGCGCACTTTACGCTGCAGCGGATTACCTGAACCCGCCGGAAGACGTTGATCTGGCGGAAATTGGCGATCTGCGCGTGCTGCTGGTGGACGATAGCGTCGCCTCGCTTAACCACCTGCGCCGTTTGCTCAAGGAACTGGGGATTGAGCGGATTATCGAGGCCTTTAATGGCAAGGAGGCGGTCGGCTTGTTGCAGGACACGACGGTTGATCTGGTGATTACCGATTACAACATGCCGGAAATGGACGGGCGCGAACTGACCGAATATATCCGGACGCAAAGCTGGCAGAGCAGCGTGCCGGTGCTGATGGTGACCAGTGAGCAAAATATGGGGCGCTTGGCTGCGGTCGAGCGAGCCGGGGTTTCGGCGATTTGCGATAAGCCTTTTGAGGCCGGCACGATCCGCAAGCTGATCAGCGAATCCTTGACGCGATAACGCGCGTCACCGCTCGACGCCCGACAATGATCAGCGCCAGCATGACCAGCAGCGGGTCGAACAGCACATCCCAAAGATTGGCAAAAGCCCCCGTGGCGTAAGCGGCGAGATTGACCGCGAGCATGATCAGCCAGACATCCTGGCGCTGCCACCACAGCACGCCGGCAAGCGGCACCAGGGCAGCGAGCAGCGGCCACGGTTGGTAACCGAGCGCGTAAGGATCGAAGGCGCCCCAGCCGAGTGCGGCTGGGTAAAACAGCAGCGCAAAAATCAACAGGCCGAGTGCCGGTCGGTAGGTGAGCGGTGAGGGTGCCCGGTTGGCCAGATGCAGGAGCGCCAACTGGAGCAGCGTCAGCGATGGCGTACCGAAAGTGCCATGCATGACCGGTGCGATACCGGCGATGAGGGCAAGGGCAGTGGCGGTCAGGGCGGCACGCTGGCGTAATCCGCCAAGTGGCAAAAGTGCTACCAGCGCGCCAAAAATCAAGCCGTGGGCGAGTAGACCGTAGGCTGCAATGGCGTTCATGGTTGGCCTCCATCCAGCCAGGCTTCACTGAAAACGGCGTGTTTGATTTGCTGGCTACGCCAGGTGTAAGCCAGGTGAATCCGGCCATCGCTGCTCAGCAGCAGCGCCGGGTAGCTAAAGTCGGCGCCGCCGTCGGCAGCCGTTTCAACGGTGCGGCTGGGTTGCCAGGTTTTGCCTTCGTCGGGCGAAAGCCACAATGACAAGCTTCCCCGGCCACTGGCCGGATTGCCGGCGAGCAGTAGCCGGCCGCTTTTTAGGCGAAGCAGTGCGACCGGCGAATCCGGGTTGCTGACGGGCAGCGCTTCACCTGCCTGCCAGTGCAATCCGCCATTGTTGCTTGTCGCAATCTGCACCTTGCCCGGCTCGGGCCCCGCGTCGCGCAGCACTGCCAAGGCGTGCCGGGCGTCGAGTGCGACGACTGCCGGCTGCCCTGTCGGCAGATCCTGGGATAGCCGTACTTTGTCGAGCACCTTTCCGGTGGCTGACAGGCGCAGCCACTCGCCTTGCGTGGCGATGAACTGGTGATGAATCGGCAGCCCCAGCCCGCCATCCGCCAGGGGTAACGGCGGTGCGCTGGCTAGCGTACTAATGTTGGCAAAAGGGGAGGTCTGCAGGCGGCTCGGCTTCATCCAGCTCTTGCCGCCATCCGTCGAAAAACTGTGGTTCAGCGTGCTGCTTGCCGCGCCGCCGATGCCCATGCTGACGTACCAGAGATGAAGCCAACTGCCTTCAGCGTAGAGCACCGGATTACCGATCCGGCGAACATGGGCGAAGGTGCCGCCGGCCGTGCTTGAGCGGTTGGCAATGGGTAGCGGCTTGCGCCAGCCATCCTTGCCCAGTGTGCTGAACCAGATGCCGCTCTCTTCGTTGCCGGCCTCGTTGCCAGCTTCGCTACCGGCTAGCCAGGCGGCAGCAAGCCGGCCATCCGGGAATTGAGTCAAGCTCGCCGCCTGCGCCCATTGAGCAACTTTGGGCAGTGTTTCGCTGGAGAAACTGGCGGTCAGAGTCGATGGCGTAGCGGCCGGCGGGGGCACAAAGGCCGGGGCGGTCGGCGTAGGGGCGCGCCAGAATGCCGCGCCCAAAGCGATGATGAACAGCATGGCCGAGAGCCAGCGCGGCAAGGTTTTGGGTAATTGGATCATCCTTGGCCGGCCGTGCAATGGGCAGCTTCCACAAGGCCTGGCATCAAGGCGGCCGGCGTCAGTCGCAAGAAAGCAGGGGGCGGGTTTAGGGTGACAGTTAGGGTGGCAACGAGCGGCATAGCTGAGAATTCTAACCCGCTTCCCTTGTTTGCCTGCCTGAGCGGCCGGGCAGCCGGGTTCTACGAACCTTTGTCCAGAGCTTCGCCCTCAATTCAGACGCAAAACGCATTGCTGCGGTCAACCCGGTTTTTAAGCGAATTTTCATCAATGAAAATAACCTGGATTTTCCGCCGATGACGGTTCAAGCGAACCCGGGCGGTTTCAAGTCCGAAGCGCCACAGTAAAAAGGATTAAATCAGCGCTTGGCTAATGCGGGATAATCCACCCATGCGCGATGCCGTGGTCGCTGTTTCTTTTACCCGTAGCCCTCAGTAGGATCTATTCATGCACTCAGAACACTTCATCGCTAGCCACTTTTCCCCAAGCCAGCCATGAAAACGCCGAGCCGAATTCAGCCGCTGGTCACTGATGGCCTGGTGGACAGCGTTCTCCGCCAGTTGATGAGCGGCAAGGAGGCGATGGTCTACGTCGTCCAGTGCGGCGACGAAATTCGTTGCGCCAAGGTTTATAAAGAGGCCAACAAGCGCAGTTTTCGTCAGGCAGTCGATTACACCGAAGGCCGCAAGACCAAGAACAGCCGCCAGGCCCGCGCCATGCAAAAAGGCTCGCGCTACGGCCGGCAGGAGCAGGAAGCCGCCTGGCAACATGCCGAAGTCGATGCGCTCTACCGCCTCGCCGCCGCTGGCGTCCGTGTGCCAACACCCTACAACTTCCACGAAGGCGTCCTGCTGATGGAGTTGGTGGCTGATGAAAATGGCGAACCGGCACCGCGCCTGAACGACGTTAAATTAAGTGAGGAAGTCGCCCGCGAATACCACGCCATCCTGATCCGTCAGGTTGTTCGCATGCTCTGCGCCGGCATCGTGCACGGCGATCTGTCGGAATACAACGTGCTGGTCGACAGCGAAGGGCCGGTGATCATCGACCTGCCGCAAGCGATTGATGCCGCTGCCAACAACAACGCCAGCCGCATGCTGGAGCGCGACGTCGACAACCTCGCCACCTACTTCGGCCAATTTGCCCCGGACTTGCTAACCACCCAATACGGCAAGGAAATCTGGGCGCTTTACGAAACCGGCAAACTGCAGCCGGAGAGCGAACTGACCGGGGTTTTCAGGTCAGACGAAGGCCAGGCCGACCTCAACGAAATCATGCACGTCATCGACAACGCCCGCCTCGAAGACGCCGCCCGCCGAGTCCGTAAGGCCTTGCAAACCGCCGCAGTCAAACCGCCTGAATCTGATTTTTGACGGCGGTTTTCGGTAGATTGGGCCAGCTTGTTGTTGGTCTGTTTTAAAGTGGCAACAAAAAGCCCACCTTGTTACAAGGTGGGCTTTTTTAATCAGCACGTGTCTGCGACGGACAAATGCTCAACTATTGGCAAGCCATTACCCGCAAGTCCCCACTGCGCCACACGCCGTACAGAAATCACAGCCATCCTTGCGGATCATCGTGTGGTTGCCGCATTCGCCGCACAGCTTGCCCTGAGTTGGTAGCACCTTGTTGCTGGTGTTGTTTTCCGGCGCTTCGAGGATGCCCATTTGCTGCAGCGGGAAGCCGCTTTCGTCGAGGATGCCGAGCATGGCGTAGCGGTGGATGATCAGGTTGGCGATGTAGGCCACCGTTGATGGGTAGGTTTGCTGCTTGCGTGAGCCGGGAACGAAGGCCATGAAGTCGCCGAGCGGCTCCGAGTAGTCGATCAGCTTGCGCAGTTTCATACCGATCCAGGCCGGGTCGAGGACGCGCATGTCGAGCGACAGCAGCTTGGACAGGCCGTCAAGGGCGCGCGGGTAGTTGCCGGAGAGCCACATCGAGTAGGGGCGGGTGACGCCATCGGGCAGGGTGATTTCCTTGAGGCCGAGAACGAAATCTTCACCGGTTGAGGGGTTGTTGATGTCGACCGTCCAGGACAGCGTGCCGTCGGTGCCGGTCTTCGGCTCCTTAGCGCTGAACAGGGCATCTTTCACCGGGGTTGGGCCTTCGTGTTTGAAGGCGCCGAGTTGTTCGCAACGCCAGCTGATGACCTGGGCCATGGCGGAAACCACGGAGGGCACGCGCTTGCGCTCGCCGTGCGGCGGCATGGGCATTTCGAAGGAGTCGCCGGGGGTTTTGGCGAGGGCTTCCAGCTTCATGGCCAGCCAGGCATGGTCGTTGGCGCGCATGTCCATCGACAGCGTTTTGGCGACGGCGCCGAGGCCGCGTGGTTCGGCCGGGCCGTTGGCCCAGACTTCAAATGGCCAGGCGCGGCCTTCGGGTTCGACGTGGCCGACGAACAGGGCGAACTTGCCGATCGGCGAGTCGAGCATGTAGGTCCAGCACAGGTTGCCTTCCGGCAGGTTCGGGCGGCCCGGCCAGCGCAGGCTGGCGAGAACCGGGGCCGGCAGGTTCTTGATCGACAGGCGGCGGTTGGCGTCGGATACGAAATCCTGCGGCGATTTCGCGTCGACCGCAGCATCGGTCTTGGCCGGCTCGCTGGTGACGGAAAGCACCGAGCCGAGCACGCTGTTCGGGCGGTAGGTGGCCAGACCCTTGAGGCCGGATTTCCAGGCGCTCATGTAGAGATCCTGGAAGTCTTCGTAGGGGTAATCGCCCGGGACGTTGACGGTCTTGGAAATGGCGGTGTCGATGTAGGGCGCGACGGCGGCGACCATGTCCTTGTGGGCGGCGGCGGAGATTTCCAGCGCGGTGACAAAGTAATCCGGCAGCTTGTTTACGTCGCCGCCGAGGTGCTTGTAAAGGCGCCAGGCGTAGTCTTCAACCGAATATTCTTTCAGCGTGCCGTCGGGCATGCGCTTTTTGCGGTTGTAGGTCCAGGAGAACGGCGGTTCGATACCGTTCGAGGCGTTGTCGGCGAAGGCCAGCGAAATGGTGCCGGTCGGCGCGATGGAGAGCAGGTGCGAGTTGCGCAGGCCGTGCTTGCGGATTTCGGCCTTGATGTCGCTGGGCAGGCGGGAGGCGAAGTTGCCGCCGGAGAGATAGAGTTCGGCGTTGAAGAGCGGGAAGGCGCCGCGGTCCTTGGCCATTTCAACCGAGTACATATAGGCCGTGTCGCGCATGAATTCGGTAATGCGGGTGGCCATGGCGCGAGCTTCCGGCTTGTCGTAGGCGAGGCGCATCATGGCCAGTGCATCACCGAGGCCGGTAAAGCCAAGGCCGATACGACGCTTGTTGGCGGCTTCCTGGCGCTGGCGTTCGAGCGGCCAGTGGGTGGCTTCCAGCACGTTGTCGAGCATGCGGGTGGAGATGCGGATGACTTCGGCAAAACCGTCGAAATCGAAATCAGCCTGTTCGGAGAACGGGTGCTTGATGAAGATAGTCAGGTTGATCGAGCCCAGGCAGCAGCAGCCATAGGGCGGCAGCGGTTGTTCGGCGCAGGGGTTGGTCGCCTCGATCACTTCGCAGTAATTGAGGTTGTTGTCCTTGTTCATGCGGTCGAGGAACAGAATGCCCGGCTCGGCGTGGTCGTAGGTGGATTTCATCACCTGATCCCACAGGTCGCGGGCGCGCACCTTGCGGTAAACCCAGATGCCGTCTTCACGCTGATAGGCACCCGCTTCGAGCATGTCGGTATTGGGATCGGCCCGGTGTACGAGCTCGACGAAACCATCGGTATCAACCGCTTCCATGAAGGCATCGCTGACGCCGATGGAGATGTTGAAATTGCTCAGGTCGCCTTTGTCCTTGGCGTGGATGAATTCTTCGATATCCGGATGGTCGCAGCGCAGCACGCCCATTTGGGCGCCACGGCGGGCGCCGGCGGATTCAACGGTTTCGCAGGAGCGGTCAAAAACACGCATGTAGGAAACCGGGCCGGAGGCGCGGGAGTGCGTGCCTTTGACGAACGCGCCTTGCGGCCGGATGCTGGAGAAGTCATAACCGACACCGCCACCGCGGCGCATGGTTTCGGCGGCTTCGGCCAGGGCGGTGTAGATGCCCGGCTTGCCATCGGTGGTTTCGACGATGGAGTCGCCGACCGGTTGCACGAAGCAGTTGATCAGCGTGGCGTGGAGGTCGGTACCGGCGGCGGAGTTGATGCGGCCAGCCGGGATGAAACCGTTTTCCTGGGCCCACAGGAAGCGATTTTCCCAATGAGCCCGATCCTTTTCCTGTTCGATCTGGGCGAGTGCGTAAGCGACCCGGCGGCGCACGTCATGAACGCTGGTTTCCTTACCCTTGGCGTACTTTTCGATCAGCACTTCCGCGGAAATTTCCTGCTCGGGGAGCGGGGAAAATTGCGGTGGGGCGGGGATGTCAGTCAGCGACAGTTGTTCGGAAACATGGCTCATTTTTTGCTCCTCGGCATGGCGTCGTTTATTAGTCATAATAATTTTCGGATGGCCGCCAATCTACTAGATATAGTAGGTCAGTGCAATCCGTTGACTAGATACGGTGTTTTCTGCATCTTCTGCAAGCGTGCTGTCATGTCCCGGAAAACCCCGAAAAAACAAGGCCCCGGCAACTTTCGCTGCCGGGGCCCGAGGCGAAAAAAAGTTTGTTTAAAGGGCCAATAAAGTCTGGGCGTGGTGGGCCATCATCCACTCTTCATTGGTCGGAATAACCAGCACGTCGACGCTGCTATTGCCTGCGCCGATATGCAACTCATGACGGGCATTGGCTTCCGGATTGAGGCGAATGCCTAGCCATTCCAGTTGCAGACAAACGCGGCGGCGAACCTCGGCGGCGTGTTCGCCAATGCCGCCGGTAAACACCAGCGCATCGAGGCCGCCTGCCGCAGCAGCGAGTGAGCCAAGCTCACGGACGATGCGGTAACAGAAGAGATCGACCGCCTCCTGCGCTTCCGGCTTATCGCTGGCGAGCAGGGTACGCATGTCTTGCGAAATGCCGGAGACGCCAAGCAGGCCGGATTCCTTGTAGAGCATCTTGGTCATTTCCTTGACGCCGAGGCCCTTGGTTTCCATCAGGTGCAGGATGACGCCGGGGTCGAGATTGCCGCAGCGCGTGCCCATGACCAGCCCGTCGATGGTCGAGAAGCCGAGGGTGGTGGCCAGGCACTTGCGGCCGACCATGGCTGCCATGCTGGCGCCGTTGCCGAGGTGGGCAACGACGACCCGGCCGTCGGCCCGGGTGGAGTACTGGGGCAGGGCGCGGGCGATGAATTCATACGAAAGGCCGTGAAAACCGTAGCGTTTGATGCCTTCTGCGGTCAACGCGCGGGGCAGGCCAAAAGCTTGGGCCACCTGAGGCTGGCTGCGGTGAAAGGCAGTATCGAAACAGGCGATTTGCGACACTTTCGGCAGCAGGGCCTGCAGGGCGATGATGCCGGCGACGTTGTGCGGCTGATGCAAGGGGGCCAACGGAATGAAACTGGTCAGGTGATCAAGCACCCGGTCGTCGATGATGGTTGGCTGCGAGTAACGCTCGCCGCCATGCACGACGCGATGGCCGACCGCGACGATTTCCCAGTCAGCGTGGGTGGCGGTGAACCACTTGAGCAATGCGTCAAACGATTGGGCGTGGCTGACCTGCTGGCCGGCCAATGTCTGGTCGGCAATGCGCTCGCCGGCCTTGTTCTTAGCGACCATCTTGGTGGCATCGGTGCCGATACCGTCGATCTGGCCGGAAACTTCTGCTTCCGGTGAAATCGGGTGGGCCAGTGAAAAAAGCGCAAATTTGATCGATGACGAACCAGCGTTGATCGTCAGAATTCCTTGTTTCATGTCAGACATTTCCTGTTTTACGGTTGGCGTGGGCGACGAGTGCGGCGATGACGCACGAGGCGATTCGGGTTTCGGCGGAGTCGGCCCGGCTGGTCAGCACGATGGGAACGCGGGTGCCGAGGACGATGCCGGCGGTCAGTGCGTTGGCCAGATACTCAAGCTGCTTGGCCAGCATGTTGCCGGATTCAAGATCGGGCACCACCAGAATTTCAGCATGGCCGGCGACCGCCGACTTGATGCCTTTGGTTTTGGCGGCAATGATCGAGACCGCATTGTCGAAGGCGAGCGGGCCATCCAGAATGCCACCCTTGATCTGGCCGCGATCGGCCATTTTGCAGAGTGCGGCGGCATCCAAAGTGGACTGGATTTTCGGGTTGACCGTTTCAACGGCCGAAAGAATCGCTACCTTGGGTTCGGGAATGCCGATGACGTGGGCGAGGTCGATGGCGTTCTGGATGATGTGCATCTTTTCTTCCAGCGTCGGCGCGATGTTGATGGCGGCATCGGTGATCAGGAGCGGCCGGTGGTAAGTCGGGACTTCCATCACGAAAACGTGGCTGATCCGGCGCGAGGTGCGCAGGCCGTTGGCGCGTGAAACGACTTCGCCCATCAGTTCGTCGGTATGCAGGCTGCCCTTCATCAAGGCTTCGGCATCGCCGGTCCGGACCAGCGAGACGGCAATCGCGGCTGAGTCGTGGCTGTGGCGGGCATTGACGATGCGGATGCCGTGCAGGTCGATGCCGAACTCTTCGGCGACGGCGCGAATCTTCGATTCAGGGCCAACCAGAATCGGCTCGATGATGCCTTCCTGGAAAGCGATGACCGGACCCTTGAGCGATTCCCGGTCGCACGGGTGGGCAACCGCGGTCGGGATCGGTTCCAGACCTTTGACGCGGGAAAGCAGGCGGGTGTAGCGCTCGTGTTTGTCGTCGACGCTCACCTCGGGCATATGCACATCCTGCAGGCGCGAGATTTTTTCCGACGGGGCCAGCACTTCTGCGGTGCCGCGTACAACCTGTAAGCCTTCCTGGTTGGTGCACACGCAGTCGAAAACGACATGCTTGTTGTGGTCGAATTTCTGTTTGGCGGTGATGGAGACGGTGATCGTGTCGCCGATGGTGACCGGCCGGGCAAAGTGCAAGGTCTGGTCGATCAGGATGGTGCCCGGGCCGGGGAACTGGGTGCCCAGCACCGTCGAGATCAGCGAGCCGCTCCACATGCCGTGGGCGATTACTTCGCGGAACATGCCGCTTTCGGAATAGGTCGGGTCGGCGAGCCCTGGATTGAAGTCGCCGGTCAGGACGGCAAACAGTTTTACATCTTCTGGCATCAGCGTTCTGACGAGACTGGCGGTATCCCCGATGCAGATTTCGTCGTAGATCCGGTTGACCAGATGTCGCTGCTCGCTACTTTCATGCATGTTGTTGCTCCGAATTAACAATTTTGCTCAGCTTATCCATATTAACTAGCTCGAAGTGTGGTTTATCACTGTTGAGGCGGCAGAAACTCCGCAAAGCCTATACGGCTACGCGCCGCTCCATCCATGCCAGCATATGACCTGCGACATTTTCCCATTGCGGATCAAGCATCAGCATGTGCCCGGCACCGGCGGCGCGATAGAGGTCGGCACGCCACGAGGTGGCCAGGAAGTGCAGCATTGAAGCGGGAAAAACTGCATCATCGGTACCGCCGATCACCAGCGCCGGTAATTGGTTGCGGCGAACGCCAAGTCTGACTTCTGGGAGTGCCATTTCGGTCACGGCCTGTTGGGATTCGGGGCCGAGCATGGGCAGGAACTGCAACGCCTCGTCTGGTGATACCTCGGGCGAAAAGTAGATTTTCGTCATCATTTCACCGGTTTTTGCCGATATTTTGCCGTTGACCGCAGCATTCAGGTTTTGCAGGAAATCCGGGAAGCGGAGCAGCAATTGCATGGCACTACCGGCGGTGCCGGTCGTCGGCACCGGGGAAAGAAAAATGGCTGCTTCGGCCTTGCCTTTTTCGAGGAATCGTTCGAGCACTCTGGCACCCATCGAGTGCCCGACCACCACTGCCGGGCGCCCGATTTCCTCGAGCGCGAAGGTCAGATCATCGACATAGTCGCCGAGCGTGAAGTCGTCGATCCGCTCACGGCCGTCGCTGTTGCCGTGCCCTGATAGATCAACGGTAAAACAGTCATAATCCTGTGCTTGAAAGAAGGGGATGAAATTGAACGTCCAGCATGTTGAATTGACATAGGCACCATGGACGAATAACAGGGCTGCCTTGTTGTTACGGGCGGGTGCCGGATAGCTTTCGATCCGGATTTTTCTTGATTTCATGCGGTTCTTTCCTGTGCGCCAACGGCCAAGCGTTGGGCATGAGTTACGACAGCTCGCAACATTGAAAATGAAACGTGTCGGATGCTCAATCGGCTCTTTGGTGCGTGCGCCGGTCGTGGGCGGCATTAACGGGCGGAATTTCGATTTGCAAATCGGGGTATTGATGCAACAGGCGATCAACTACCCACTGATTGGCGTCATAGGCGAATTCACGGGCCGCCAGCGGCGCCTCGGCGTAAGCCTCGACAAATAGCGCAACCGCGGCTGACCGGCTGACGCCGTATTCGCAATGCACCATGACCGAAATATCGTCGGGGTCGTTACGCAGTTCGTGCACAAAATTGCCGATCCGGCGCGCCATCAGGTGGTCGAACATGCCGGGCATCGGGGCCGGCAAATACTCGTCAGCCGGCTGGGCATCGTAGAAGGACAGGCGGAGTACATCCTTGAACTCAGCACAAAGCTTGGCATCCGGCGTGCCGGGGTCGGTGATTGAAATGACGGCTGTACTCGGACTGCCGGCCAATGACTCGGCGTGTTCGCGCGAGACGAATTTAACTTGTCTGATTGTCATGCTTTATTCCATGAAAACCGGGTCGGAAAAGACCAGTGTTCCATCCATGCGCATCATCAGGTTGTCGGCCTTGATGAGGTCGGGCAGGGCGCCGTACTCATTGGAAAAAACTTCCAGCGCCTTGAGCGATTGCTGCACGGCGTCGTCCCAGCCCATGGCAGGGGTGACGACCAGATGATGCAGCGCGATGCGTCCCATGTCCTGCGCCAGATTGCGCCACATGCGGCAAGCGTCGAAATAGGAGGTGCTGATCTTGGTGGCGACTTCGGCGGCATTGCCGGAGCCGGGCAAGGGATACAGTTTCTCGACCTCGACAATATAGAAGGGGAAGCCCCGGCTGGAGCGGCCGGCAACGCCGTGGTCGGCATACAAAATGGGGAAATGCGGCCCAATCGGGCGGTCTGGTGCCGTGTAGTAGGCGTAATCGGTGGGCGAGGAGAGCACTTTGAAGACTCGCGCCTGACCATCGACCACATCACCATCAAGAACGATGGTGTTTTCACCGCGGCCGATTTCCACTCTGCCATTGAGCAGCGGGTGATCGGGGATGGGGTCCGGAAGAAGTTCGCCGCAATCGTTGGTCATGGCTAGCTCCGAAAAAAGATGGGGAGAACGGTGAGAAAAATGGGGGCGCCAATGTTGAGCGTCCCCGGGTTTTGCGCGCTAAGTTCAGGCGACGATATGGGCGCCGGCGTCGACGTAGATGGTCTGGCCGGTCATGCCGGATGAACCAGAGGTGCACAGGAACGCGGTCAGTGCGCCAACTTCTTCAATGGTGACCGTATGGCCGAGCGGTGCCTTGACCGCATCGTTTTCCAGCAACTGGTTGAAGTTGGCGATACCGGATGCCGCACGCGTCATGATCGGGCCGGGCGACACTGCGAAGACACGAATGCCTTTGGGGCCGAGGTCGTAAGCCATGTAGCGAACGGCGGACTCAAGTGCGGCCTTGATGATGCCCATCACGCCGTAGTTGCGGACAACGCGCTCGGCGCCGAGGTAGGACATGGTGATCAGGGAGCCGCCTTCGGTCATCAAAGGCTCCAGCGCTTTGGCCATGCGCAGGAAGCTGTGGCAGGAGACGTTCATCGCTGAATCGAAACCGGATTCGGAGGTGTCGATGACGCGGCCGTGCAGGTCGTCGGCTTCACAGAAAGCCATCGAGTGAATGGCGAAGTCGATCTTGCCGAATTCGGCACCGCATTTTTCAATGACGCTTTCCAGGCTGCCCGGCTGGGTGACGTCGAGCTTTTCAAAGAGACGAGCGCCAAGCGCATCGGCCAGCGGCTGTGTGTATTTGGCGGTCTTGTCGTTTTGGTAAGTGATGGCGATGTCGGCACCGAGGGCGCGGACGGCCTTGGCGACGGCAAAGGCGATCGACTTGTCATTGGCAACGCCAGTGATCAGTCCCTTTTTGCCAGCGAGCGGAAGCATCGGGTTAATAGCGGCCGACGGGGTGTTTTCGGTGATTGCGTTCATGTTGTTTTCCTTTTGCAAGTTGGTCGGGGGAGGTGTCTGAGCACCCTGGCTTGCCGGCGCGCCCTTGTGGGGAGGCCAACAATGCATGTTGCGCTGCAACATGGTCAATTGTTGCACATTCCGATTAACGATAGATGACAAAAATTACCAATTCGTCGACAAGATCGCCTAAAAAACCACAATACGCCGGCATTGCCGAGCGGTGTTTATTTGTCGCCAAAGTCGCCGCTTATTGATCCTGGACAATATGCGGCTGGGCTTTGGTGCTAGGATTTTTTTGTAATCAGGATTTTTTCGGGAGGTTGTCGTGGCACTGAACGATATGCACGCCGAAGGGGTTGCCGGCATCGTCGACCGCGTCGTGGCCCACTATCGGCGCGATTCAAACAACATGTTGCAGATCCTGCGTGAAGTGCAGGAGGCCTGCGACTGGATTCCGCCAGAAGCGATTGATCGTCTGCAGGCGGTGCTTGGTGTGCCGCGCACCAAGATTGAAGGCGTCGCCGGCTTCTATTCGTTTTTGTACACCCAGCCGCGCGGCAAATACCGGATTCTTTTTTCGGACAACGTGACCGACAACATGCAGGGCAACCGGGCGTTGATGGAGCGCCTGTGCAGTAGCCTGTGGGTCGAGCCGGGCAAGATTTCGGAAGACGGCCTGCTCAGTATCGACAAGACTTCCTGTACCGGCATGTGCGATCAGGGGCCGGCGATGCTGGTCAATAATCGGGCAATTACCCGGTTGACCGCAGCACGCATCGACGAAATCGCTGAACTGGTCCGTAACAAGTTGCCGCTCGCTGAATGGCCCGCCGACTTCTTCACGGTTGAAGACAATATCCGCAAGGCGGACATCATGCTGAGTTCGCGCCTGCAACCCGGCGATGCCCTGCGTGCCGCGCATGCCCGGGTGCCGAGCGATGGCCTGATGTCGTCGAATATGCGTTCCTGGCGCGAAGGCTTGCCGTCCGGCATCGGCGGGCCGGCGGCGATGCTCGATGAAATCAAGCGGGCCAATCTGCGGGGTCGGGGCGGTGCCGGTTTCATCACCGGCCTGAAGTGGGAAGCTTGTCGCAATGCGCCGCTCAAGGCGGGGCAGCAGCGTTTTGTGGTTTGCAATGCCGACGAAGGCGAGCCGGGGACTTTCAAGGATCGCGTGCTGCTCACTTCGTATGCCGATCTGGTCTTTGAGGGTATGACGGCGGCGGCTTATGCCATTGGCGCCCGACGCGGCTTTCTTTACCTGCGCGGCGAGTACCGTTATTTGCTGGAACCGCTGATGGCCGTGCTGGAAAGGCGCCGCAAGGAAAAAATTCTCGGGACCGATATTCTCGGCATTCCGGGGGCGGATTTTGATATCGAGATTCATCTGGGGGCTGGTGCTTATATCTGCGGCGAGGAATCGGCGCTGATCGAATCGCTCGAAGGCAAGCGCGGCACACCGCGTAACCGGCCGCCTTTCCCGGTGACCAACGGCTATCTCGACCAGCCGACCATCGTCAATAACGTTGAAACCTTTGCTGCAGCCGCCTTGATCGCGCTGAATGGCGGCGAGTGGTATGCCAGCGTCGGCACTCGGCATTCGGCCGGGACCAAGATTTTGTCGGTATCCGGTGACTGTGAGCGGCCCGGTCTGTATGAATACCCGTTCGGCGTCAGTATTCGCCAAGTGCTGGCCGATTGCGGGGCGCAGGATGTTCAGGCGGTACAGGTCAGCGGGCCGTCCGGTATCTGCCTCAGCCCGGCAGAGTTCGAGCGGACAATCGGCTTCGAGGATATTCCGACCGCTGGCGCCTTCACCATTTTCAACAACAGCCGCGACATGTTTGAAGTGGCGCGAAACTACGTGCATTTCTTCCAGCACGAAAGCTGCGGTTTCTGCACGCCGTGCCGGGTCGGTACGGCGCTGCTGAAGAACCTGATGGACAAGCTGCACAACGGCTGCGGTTCACCCTACGATTTCGCCGAAATTGAAAAGCTGAACCAGTTGCTGCAATCGATGAGCCATTGCGGCCTCGGTCATACCGCCTGCAATCCGGTGCTCGATACCATCGCCAAGTTCCGCCCGGCTTACGAACGGCGGCTGGCGCAAAAGGATTTTGTCCCGGCCTTCGATCTCGATCAGGCGCTGGCTGCAGCGCGGCAAATGACCGGGCGCGATGATCCAGGCGCCCATATCATCAAGGAAGAGTTCGGGGAGGACGCATGAGCCAGACTTTCATACTCGATGGCAAAACCATTTCTTTTGCGGATGGCCAGACCATCATGCAGGCGGCGACCCAGGCCGGGGTGTTCATTCCGCACCTGTGCTATCACCCGGACTTCAAGCCGCACGGCTCCTGCAAACTGTGCACGGTGAAGGTCAATGGCCGGCAGACGGCTTCATGCACCATGCGCGCCATCGCCGGCATGGTGGTTGAAAGCGATACGCCGGAAATCAACGCCGAGCGCCTCGCGCTGACCCAAATGCTGTTTGTCGAGGGCAATCACTTTTGCCCGTCTTGCGAGCAGAGCGGCAACTGTCAGTTGCAGGCTACCGCCTACCATCTCGGCATGATGTCGCCGCATTTCGACCACTTTTTCCCGAATCGTGCGGTCGACGCTTCCCATCCCGATGTTTTGCTCGACTTCAATCGCTGCATTCTTTGTTCGTTGTGCGTGCGGGCCAGCCGCGACGTCGATGGCAAGAACGTCTTTGCGCTCTCCGGGCGCGGCATCAAGACGCATTTGATCGTCAATGCCAAATCCGGCCAGTTGGCCGATACCAATTTCACGCTTGATGACAAGGCCGCCCACGTTTGCCCGGTCGGGGTCATTCTCAAGAAGCGGCGCGGTTTTGCCGTGCCGATTGGCGAGCGTACCTACGACAAGCAGCCGATTTCGGCGACGGCTAAAGCTGTGGCGGAGGAG
>Ga0209480_10001462_pt1 | contig 17243 bp, 15 predicted proteins | sample JI61114C2DNA_FD_187501 | JGI IMG/M metagenome (GOLD analysis project Ga0209480, IMG submission 187501) | Wastewater effluent complex algal communities from Wisconsin, to seasonally profile nutrient transformation and Carbon sequestration -... | ecosystem: Engineered > WWTP > Effluent > Algae... | reverse complement strand
TATTGTAAATTCTGAAGTTGTATTATTTTCTAATCTTACAAAAATTGTTTGAGTTCCAATTGCAATCATACAATATGGAGAACTTAGAGGATTTATGTCAGAATTTGCTTCCGATTGAGATAAATGATATGAAATTGTATACTCCGATGGGTTTAAAGTACCAATAACATTCACATTGTTATCTGCTAAATTGAAACAAGCATTACCTGAATCTACACATTGCGTTAAATTTTGAGGATAACCAGCTTGATTACATTCAATCATAATTAATTCAACCATTCCAACAGAAAAACAACCTGTGATATTATCAAAAACTCTGAAATAAATAGAAGAATTTCCTGAAATTGGTGATAAATAACAATTAATACTGGTAATAAAATTATTGCCAAAGGACGCATCTGAATAAGTTTCATGAAAAGAAACACTAAGTGATGATGTTCCTGCAGTTATGCCTGGAATCAAGCTTTCCAAATCCCAACAAGGAAAACTTGTTGTTACATTATAACAGTTTGTTAATGTTTGATTTGTTATTTGAGGAGATTGATTTACATTTAATTGATAATTAACAACTTGAACTACGTTTGTGATGTTGTTTACAACTCTAGCAAAAATTATTTGTTGAAATGGATTTATATTAGCATAAGGGCTTGATAGTGCATTTGTACCAAACTCTGCCTCAGTTTGAGTTTCATGATGTGTAACTGTGTAATCAGCAGAATTTAATCCCAACAAAATTTCATAAGAAATTTCTCCTAAATAAAATTGTGCAAAACCATCATTATTGTTATCACATACATTATTAAATGTGGTAGGTTGATTTAAACCTTGCGAAAAAACAAATGTAGTTGAGCAAAGTAAAGTAAATAAAAGTAATAGTTTTTTCATATTAATTGATATTTGGTTTGATTATAGTCTAGATAAATTTTACCCTATATAATGAGTAAAAACATAAAGTAGAGTGCAATATACAAATTTTCAATTGATTACAAAATCGATATGTCAAAAAAGGAGAAAAGAAACAAAATTAAAGCTCTTAAAAACAAAAAAGCCATCTCGAATAAACGAGAAAGCTTTTCATCTCGTCCAAAAAGACGAGACTACTAAACCGTTTTATTTGAATTAAAACTTGAAATAATTTTTTCTATTGAAGCTCTGTTTAACTTCTTCAACCGCTTCTCTTCAATTAATGCATCAGTTTTTGAATCAAAAAATTGATAATAAACCATTATCCAATCTTTAGATTTTGAGGTGTACTTGCTTTTCCCTGTAATATGATATTCTAATCGCTTTTCAATATCAGTGGTAAAACCTTTGTAGTAAACGTCTAAAAATTGTGAATATAAAATATAAGTGTAAAACATAGCAATGGATTTAAAAACAAAAAAGCCATCTCGAATAAACGAGAAAGCTTTTCATTGGTCTAACTACTAAACCGTGATACGAGTTACAAATTCGTATCGAAAACAACACAACTTTTTTGAATGATTCTTAGAAGTATTAAATAAATTCTAGAATTCATTTCATTTGCTTTTTGGGCAAAAAAGCACTTCATTTCTGAAGTGCTTTTCCCAATTTAGCGGTCTGGACGGGACTCGAACCCGCGACCCCATGCGTGACAGGCATGTATTCTAACCAACTGAACTACCAAACCATCGCTTTATTGCGGTTGCAAATATACACACGTTTTTTATTCCTGCAACTATTTTTTTAATTTTTTTTCAATTAATTTCAATGAAATCAACCAAAGTTTTGTTTTTCAACCAAGTAAGTAGTTAGGATTTTTTCAAAATTTGCTCCAACATTTACAGGAACGTACTTAATTTTATTTTGAGCGCAGGTTAATGACAATTTTTTAAAATACTCTGAAACTCTTTTTTCATATTCTTCTTTAATATTTTCAGCATATAAATTGATAATTTCTCCAGATTCTACGTCAATAAACTTTCTTGGTGTGTTGTCAAAATCGAAATTCAACTCTGTTTTTTCATCAATTACATGAAAAACTACTACTTTATGTTTGTTGTGTTTTAAATGCTGTAACGCATTGAAAAGCTGCTCCTGATTACCATCTTGGAACATATCTGTAAAAAGAACAATCATAGAACGACGGTGCATTTTTTCAGCTATTAAATGCAGGTATGTAATTGTATCGGTTTGTTTTACTTCTTTTGGATTTTCAAGTAAGTTTTCTAACTGATTTAATAACATTCTATGATGTCTATCGGAACCTTTTTCGGGTGTATAATATTCGTATTTATCTGAAAAAACACTTAATCCAACTGCATCACGCTGTTTTTTTAGCAAATTCATCAAAACTGCAGAAGCTAGAACAGAAAAGCCAATTTTACTTTCATAAAAAGGTTGATCGCTTTTCAGTTTTGGAAAATGCATTGAAGATGAATTATCAATAATTAAATGACATCTAAGATTGGTTTCTTCTTCAAATCGTTTGGTGTATAATCTATCCGTTTTGGCAAATAATTTCCAATCAATATGCTTGGTGCTTTCACCTGAATTGTAAGTTTTGTGCTCTGCAAACTCAGCTGAAAATCCATGAAATGGTGACTTATGCATTCCTGATATAAATCCTTCTACCACTTGATTAGCAAGTAATTCAAGGTGTTTGAATCCGGATATTATTTCTTTTTGTTCTTCTATCTTCATAGTCCAAAGATAAATTGAAAAATCTAAAGTTTTCTACTTTTTAACAATAAAAAACCCTTCAAAAATTTCTTCTTAAAGGGTTTTAAAACAATTATTATTAATTTATTATAGTAATGCGTCTATTGCATCTGTATACGTTTTTTTAGGAGCAACGCCTACTTGACGACCAACAACTTCTCCATTTTGGAAAATTAAAACTGTTGGAATGTTACGAACTCCGTATTTTGCAGCAAATTCTTGGTTTGCATCTACATCTACTTTACCAACTACAGCTTTTCCTTCATATTCTGAAGAAACTTCGTCGATAACTGGTCCAACCATTCTACATGGTCCACACCAAGCTGCCCAAAAATCTACTACTACAGGTTTGTCTGATTTTAAAACTACTTCGTCAAAAGTAGCATCTGTTATTGCTAATGCCATATTTTTTATATTTAGTTTATTATTTTGAACTACAAAGATAAAGAAACATTTTACTTATGAAATGTAACTTGTATTACTTTTAGCTATTTTTTAATTGAGAGAATTGATTAGTTGAGTTTAAAATTAATTTGCATTCGCTCTAATTCTTCTAATAATTCTTTTGAAATTTTGATTTTCAGTTTTCTGCTTGGCATTGACAATCTTGTTACTACACGATTTTCTTCAGTTATACTTGGAGCTGTTTCCAAAATTGATTCTTCTTCAACTTCCATTTCTGAATCTACATCCAAATCATCTACATCAATTTCCGAATCGTTTTCTATTGAAATAATTTCTTTAACAGGAGCAACTTCTGTTTTTTTAGTCACTTTTTCAATTTCCACGACATCAAAACTGACTTGATGGTCGCCTTTATTGGCTTGAAAAATGTCATTCAACTTTTGAATTAAATTTTGCTGAACTTCATTTATATCCAATTGAATTGCGATTTTTTTGGCAAATGTTGGTAAAATATCTGCAAGTAATTTTGCGTCTTGAAAATTAATTTGAGGATCCGATTTCTTGCCTGTTTCACGATTTACCCAACCATCTTTCACGTGAATTTTGAAATATATAAACTGATTATTCACCAAGAAATGGCGAAACTTAAGATATTCTTCGTTGAAAATTCTAAAATCGTGGCTTTCATCATAACCTTCTAACGTGAACATTGCCCAATCTTTTCCGTTTTTTCCAGTTCTGTATTGCACATTGGTTACAATTCCTGCAAAAGTTAGATTTTTCCCAACTAAAGCAGTTAAATTTTTTAAATGAGCCAATTTAGCATTACAGAAATAATTCATTTCAAATCGGTAATCATCAAGCGGATGCCCTGAAATATAGATTCCAACTACTTCTTTTTCTTTGGCTAATTTCTCCATTGTACTCCATTCTTCACAAGGTGGCACAACAGGTTCTGAAATTTGCACATCGCTGGCTTCACCAAACAAACTCACTTGCGATGAATTTTCATTTTCTTGAAATTTAGAACCATAACGCATCGCTTTTTCATAAAACGTGATTCCTTCTCCTTCAATATGGAAATATTGCGCTCGATGCACATTTGGAAAACCATCAAATCCACCGGCATAAGCTAGACTTTCAAAAGCTTTTTTGTTGGCAGCACGTAAATCGATTTTTTTAGCTAAATCGAAAATTGATTTGTAAGGAGCGTCTTTTCTATTTTGAACAATTGTTTCAACAGCATTGGCTCCAACTCCTTTAACGGCGCCCATTCCAAAACGAACGGCATTGTTTTCGTTTACCGTAAATTTGTAATACGACTCGTTTACATCTGGACCAAGAACTTGTAATCCCATGCGTTTACATTCTTCCATAAAAAACGAAACTTGCTTGATATCGTTCATATTGTTAGAAAGTACCGCAGCCATATATTCTGCTGGATAATGCGCCTTTAAATAAGCCGTTTGATAAGCAATCCAAGCATAGCAAGTGGAGTGCGACTTATTGAAGGCGTAACTTGCAAAAGCTTCCCAATCTTTCCAAATTTTTTCTAAAACTGTTGCATCATGACCTTTTGCAGCTGCTTGTTCGACAAATTTTGGCTTCATTTTGTCCAAAGTTGGTCGGTCTTTTTTTCCCATTGCTTTACGCAAAACATCGGCATCACCTTTAGAAAAATTAGCTAATGATTGCGACAAAAGCATTACCTGCTCTTGATAAACTGTAATTCCGTAGGTTTCACCTAAGTATTCTTCGCAAGCATCTAAATCATATTTTATTTCCTCTTCCCCATTTTTTCTTCGAACGAATGAAGGAATATATTCTAATGGTCCTGGACGATAAAGTGCGTTCATTGCAATTAAATCTCCGAAAACAGTAGGCTTTAAATCACGAAGGTATTTTTGCATTCCAGGAGATTCGTATTGGAAAATACCAACGGTTTCACCTCTTTGGAACAATTCATAAGTTTTTACGTCGTCAATTGGAAAAGTATCAGGATCTAATTGAATTCCTGTTCTATATTTTACTAATTTGACGGTATCTTTTATTAACGTTAGGGTTTTCAAACCCAAGAAGTCCATTTTCAATAATCCAGCGCTTTCGGCAACTGAGTTATCAAATTGGGTTACGTATAATTCAGAATCTTTAGCTGTAGTAACAGGAACGAAATTGGTAATATCACTTGGCGTAATAATCACACCACAAGCGTGAATACCAGTATTTCGGAGCGAACCTTCTAAAATTTTTGCTTGTTGAATGGTTTCTCCAGACAACTCTCCGTCATTGGCAATTGCGATTAATTCTTTAACTCTATCAAATTCATCCGAACGCAATGCTTTTTTGACATCTTCTTCTTTTTCTGAAATAAATCTAGCCAAATTCCATTTAGAAGGCATCATTCCTGGAATTAATTTGGCAATTCTATCGGCTTCAAACAATGGTAAATCCAACACACGAGCGGTATCACGAATGGCTGATTTGGTTGCCATTTTACCATAAGTAATGATTTGCGCTACTTGATTTGCACCATATTTTTTGATTACATAATCCATAACGCGACCACGACCTTCATCGTCAAAGTCGATATCAATATCGGGCATCGAAACCCTGTCTGGATTTAGGAATCTCTCAAAAAGCAAATCATACTTAATGGGATCAATATTGGTAATTCCTAAACAATAAGCCACCGCTGAACCTGCAGCAGATCCACGACCTGGACCAACTGAAACGTCCATTTTTCTAGCTTCGGCAATGAAATCTTGCACAATCAAGAAATAGCCTGGATATCCTGAATTGGAAATCGTCAATAATTCAAAATCTAATCGTTCTTGAATTTCTGGAGTAATTTCGTCATATCTTTTTTGCGCACCATTCATAGTCAAATGACGTAAATAGGCGTTTTCTCCTCTTACGCCACCATCAACTTCATCTTCTGGATTCAAAAATTCTTCTGGAATGCCATATTTTGGAAGAAGTACATCTCTGTATAAAGAATACGTTTCAATTTTTTCAATAATTTCTTGAATATTGATAATGGCTTCGGGCAAATCGGCGAATAATTTTTTCATTTCATCTTCCGATTTGAAATAATATTCCTGATTTGGTAATCCGTAGCGGTACCCTCGACCTCTTCCTATTGGTGTAGCTTGTTTTTCGCCGTCTTTCACACACAATAAAATATCGTGCGCATTGGCATCTTCTTTATTTACGTAATACGTATTATTTGTGGCAACTAATTTTACTTTGTGCTTTTGTGAAAACTCTATCAAGGTTTTATTTACTCGATTTTCATCCTCTTGATTGTGGCGCATGATTTCCAAATAAAAATCATCTCCAAATTGGTCTTTCCACCAAATTAGTGCTTCTTCGGCTTGGTTTTCACCTATATTTAAAATTTTACTTGGAATTTCACCATATAAATTTCCTGACAATACGATGATGTCTTCCTTATATTGTTCCACCACAGATTTATCAATTCTTGGAACGTAATAAAATCCGTCGATGTAAGCTATGGAAGACATTTTAGCTAAATTGTGATAGCCTTTTTTATTCTTTGCCAAGAAAACGACTTGATAACCATTATCTTTTTTGGTTCTGTCTTTATGATCATCACAGATATTGAATTCGCAACCAACTATTGGAATAATTTCAGTATCAGATGGTTCTTCACCGTTTTCAACTGCAGTTTCAATTTTGGGTTTAACTGATTTATTATGATTCATTACAGCGCTTACAAAATGAAAAGCGCCCATCATATTTCCTGTGTCAGTCATCGCAACAGCAGGCATTTTATTTTTAGCAGCAGCAGCAACTAACGAAGGAATTCCAATGGTAGATTGTAAAACTGAAAATTGTGAATGATTGTGTAAATGTGCAAACTTAGAATGTTTGAAATCTTTTTTATCAGCATCAGAAATTGATGTTTGAACAGTTTCTTCTTCACTTCTTTGAAGTTTCTTTCTAATTTGTTCAGAAGCTTCTTTAAGATTGAAGTGTTTTAATCCAATTAATTGAACTGATCTTGGATTTTTAAGTTGGAAATCTTCAAAATATTCTGGTTCGACATCGAGTTCTTCTTTGGTGAAAACTTCTGTACGAATTAACTCTAAGAAACATCGCGTTGTAGCTTCAACGTCGGCAGTTGCGTTGTGTGCTTCTGCAAATGGTTCGTTGAAAAGATATTGATGTAATTCTGTTAAAGTCGGCAATTTGAATTTTCCACCACGTCCACCAGGAAGTTTTAAAAGAGAAGCTGTAACTTCGGTACAAGTATCTAAAATAGGCATTTGCGACATGGGAGAACTAATTCCCATTCTGTAAAATTCGCAGCCCATGATATTGATATCAAACCCAACATTTTGTCCAACAATATATTTGGCTTTGGACAAAGCAATGTTGAATTTCTCTAACATTTCTTTGAGTTGGATTCCTTGTTGTTGTGCTAATTCGGTAGAAATTCCGTGAATTCTTTCAGCATCATATGGGATATTGAAACCCTCAGGATTGACAAGATAATCTTGATGTTCAACAAGATTTCCCATGTCGTCGTGCAACTGCCAAGCAATTTGAATACATCTTGGCCAATTGTCTGTATCAGAAATTGGTGCTGCCCAGCTTTTAGGTAATCCTGTGGTTTCGGTATCGAATATTAAATACATACTTTTAAAAAATCAAAAATCAATGGCAAAAATCAATAACAAATTCCAATAGTAATTTCTGAATTTGTATTTATCAAAAGTACATTTTAAGTAACAAATTGTCAATTTTAGTTATTAACAAAAACAAAAAAACCATCCGAATTCTCGAATGGTTTTTGATATATAATTTAGTTTGAAACTAGTATCTTCCTCTGTTTCCACCACCATTATTGTCTCTGCTTCCGCCACCGTAACCACCGTTACCGCCACCGCGAGAGTTTCCACCACCATTGTAACCACCACCACTTGGACGGTTGTTAGAAAAAGATTTTCTTTCTCCTTCTGGTTTTGGTTCTGATTTGTTTACTACAATTGTACGACCGTCTACAGTAGCGCCGTTCAACTCAGCAATTGCTTTTTCAGCTTCTTCATCGCTTTCCATTTCAACAAAACCGAAACCTTTACTTCTTCCAGTAAATTTATCAGTAATAATTTTAACAGAACTAACCGATCCGTACACTTCAAAAGACTCTCTTAAATCTGCTTCCTCAATACTCCAAGGAAGACTTCCAACAAAAATGTTCATAATTTTATTTTAAAATTCACGTCAAAGGTACGTTAAATAAAATGTAATCTACTATAAAATAGGAATTTATTAATAAAACAAAAAAACCACTTATATACAATAAGTGGTTTTAAAAAAATCAATATATTTTTATAACTCAGGAATAACAGGGATTTTATAAAATGCACCATACTGAAAATTAACTAATTCATCTGTACCTAACCTTCTTGCATTGAATTTAAAAGTACCTGTTACAGTATTGTTAGAATTATCTGTAATTACAATTTCACTTAAAATTTTAAATTTTGCTTTATTATCACCGCCATTTATAACAATAATATCGCCAATACCATAACCTGAACCAGCTACAGCAATTTTAACTGAACTTACTGCTCCATCTTCTGTAACTGTAGTATTAACTTTCATTCCGCTTCCGCCAGTTGATGCTGTTTCAACAGATGTTCCTGCTGTATATCCTGTTCCGCCTGCTAAAACTAAATTAGCAATATTCAAAATTGGACCAAAACTATCGCTAGATGAATAGAAAAGATTCAAATCATCAAAACTATTATTATAATCTGCAGTGTTATCATTAACAGAACCTAAATAATAAGTTCCTATATTAGAGCTAACTGTTCTAAGTTCAATTTCCTCTTCCTGAGCAAGAGCAACAATTCTTAATGCACCACTAGTCGATTTATATGCTTTAACATCAATTCCTTTAAACATAACATCATCTTTGAATGCTTGAAAACCAGGATTACTAAGTTGCACATCCTCTTGACAAGAGCTAAATGCAACTAAAATTACAATAAGGGAAAATATTTTTTTCATTATACTATATTAATTATAACTACAAAAATAGTTTTTTTAGTTAACTGACCTACATTTTTTAACTAAATTTCTATTAAAAACTATTTTTTTTCAATGTATTAGTTTGAATGAAAAAGTTTTATATCTTTGCACCCTTAATTAATCGAGGTCGAGCACCTCAAAATTTAATCAAAAAGATTATGTCAGTAAAAATTAGATTACAAAGACACGGTAAAAAACAAAAACCATTTTACTGGATCGTAGCGGCTGATGCTCGCGCAAAAAGAGATGGTAGATTCCTTGAAAAATTAGGAACTTACAATCCAAACACAAATCCTGCAACTATTGATTTAAACCTTGACCAAGCGGTACAATGGTTACACAATGGAGCTCAACCAACAGATACTGCTAGAGCAATTCTTTCTTACAAAGGTGCTTTATTGAAACACCACCTTGATGGAGGAGTTCGTAAAGGTGCTTTGACTCAAGAACAAGCTGATGCAAAATTAGCTGCTTGGATTGATGAAAAAGCTGGAAAAGTTGACGCTAAAAAAGACGGATTGTCTAAAAAACAAGCTGAAGCTAAAGCTAAAGCATTAAAAGCTGAAGTTGCTGCAAACGAAAAACGTGCAAACGCTGCTGCTGAAGCTGCAAAAGCTGCTGAAGCTCCAGAAGTTGTAGAAGAAGAAGTTGCTGAAGTTGCCGAAGAGGTTGTTGCTGAAGTTGCTGTAGAGGAAACTCCTGCAGTAGAAGAAGCGCCAGCTGCTGAAGAAGCTAGCGAAGAAACTGAAGCTTAATTTGTTGCGATAATGCGTAAAGAAGATTGTTTCTACTTAGGCAAAATCGCCAAAAAATTTAGTTTTAAAGGTGAAGTCCTTATCTATTTAGATACTGATGAACCAGAATTATATGAAGATATGGAATCGATTTTTGTTGAATTCAACAAAAATTTGATTCCATTTTTTATTGAAAATTCTAATTTACACAAAGGAGATTTTCTTAGAGTTAAATTTGAAGATGTTGACAATGAAGAACAAGCAGATGAAATCATCAATTGTGAAGTTTATCTACCTTTAAATATGTTGCCAAAACTTGAAGGCAACAAATTCTACTTTCATGAAGTTATCGGTTTTGAAATTGAAGACCAACGTTTGGGAGTTTTTGGAAAAATTGTTTCTATTAATGATACTTCGGCACAACCACTTTTTGAGGTTATCAATGGCAATGTCGAAATACTTGTTCCTATGATTGATCAGTTTTTGATTAAAATCGATAGAGAGAATAAGAAAGTAATTATGGATTTACCAGAAGGATTGGTAGAAATGTATCTTTAATTAGATTTTTAGATTGTTGGATTTTTAGACTCCTTAGATTTTATTCTTTACAAAAAAAATGTCAACATTCAATTTCAAACAATTTTCAGTTCAACAAGACAAATGTGCTATGAAAATTAGCACAGATGGCGTTTTACTTGGTGCTTGGTGTCCTATTGATAATAATCCGTTTTCGATTTTAGATATTGGTGGTGGAACTGGAATCTTATCTTTAATGCTAGCACAAAGAAGTAACGCAGAACAAATTGATGCATTAGAAATTGACGAAGAAGCCTACGAACAATGTGTAGAAAACTTTGAAAACTCTCCTTGGAGTGATCGATTATTTTGTTTCCATGCAGGTTTAGATGAATTTGTAGAAGAACCTGAAGATGAATATGATTTAATTATTTCAAATCCTCCTTTTTATTCGGAAGACTATAAATCAAGTGATTCACAAAGAGATTTAGCTCGTTTTCAAGATGCTTTACCTTTTGAAGAGTTAATTGAAGCTGCTGACTTACTCTTGTCAGAAAACGGAATTTTTGCGGTAATTATTCCTTATAAAGAAGAAGAACGATTTATTGATTTATGCACTGAAGTTGAACTTTTTCCTGTAAAAGTTACTCGTGTAAAAGGTTCTCATAAAACACCAATTGTTAGAAGCTTATTAGCGTTTAAACGTTACGAGCTATCTGTTTTAACTGCAGATGAACTGATTATTGAAATCAACCGTCATGAATATACTGATGATTACATCAATCTTACAAAAGATTTTTACCTAAAGATGTAAAATAAATATCACAATTAACAATTCTTTATTACACTTGATTCATAAAATCTAATAATTTTAAATACTTAATTCAAAACCTATAACTTTGAAAGTAAAATTATCATTATTAGTTATTCTCTTGTCGTTTTTTGAAACATTTTCTCAAACAGGAAAACAAGTTTATGGAAAAATTATATCAAATGAGTTAGCAGTTCAATCTATTGACGTTGTAAATTTAAACACTAAAAAAAGTACTACTTCCGATAAAAATGGAACTTTTGTAATTGAAGCAACAGTTAATGAAGTCCTTTATTTTATTTCTGAGGATTACCAAGATTTAAAAGTAAAAATCACCCACGAAAATATCAATAAAAATCTTGTCATTAATTTAACAAAAAAACCAATTGAAATTGAAGAAGTTTCCATTGAGAAAAAAACAAATTTCAAAGGTATAGCAGGTTACAATGACGTCAAAATGGCAAAAATTGAAAATGATGCAACAGCTCCAAAAGTCGCAGGCGTTTACACAGGAGAAATTGTTAATGGAATTGATTTTGTTCAAATTGGAAAATCAATTTGGAAATTAATAAAAGGTAAAAAGAAAACACCAACAACAACAAAAGAAGAAATTGATTATCAGGAGTTTATTGAAACTGTTTTTAATGAAGAATTTTTTACCAAAACATTACAATTAAAAGCTGACCAAGTTCAATTATTTCTCGATTATTGTTTAGCTGATGAGAAGTTTTTAGAAACAATAAGCAAAAAAAATAAATTTGAAATGATGAATGCTTTGATTTCAAAAAATGAAGAATATAAGAAAATATAAAACCATTGCTTTAGTCTTAAAAAATAACAATCGTTAAAGTAAATCTCAAATTTGTTTTCTTAACTTTGCAAACGTTTTCGTAATTCAATATACATTATACAAAAAACACAATATACAATAATATGAAACCAGATTTATTTCAAGCTCCAGATTATTATCAATTAGACGATTTATTAACCGAAGAACATAAATTAGTACGCGATTCTGCTCGTGCGTGGGTGAAACGCGAAGTTTCTCCAATTATAGAAGACTATGCGCAACGTGCTGAATTCCCTAAACAAATCATAAAAGGTTTGGGTGAAATTGGTGGTTTTGGACCTTATATTCCAGAAGAATATGGTGGTGCAGGATTAGACCAAATTTCTTATGGCTTAATCATGCAAGAAATCGAAAGAGGTGATTCTGGTGTTCGTTCAACTTCATCGGTTCAATCTTCTTTGGTTATGTATCCAATTTGGAAATTCGGAACCGAAGAGCAAAGAATGAAATATTTGCCAAAACTAGCAACTGGAGAATTCATGGGCTGCTTTGGATTAACTGAACCTGATTTTGGTTCAAATCCAAGTGGAATGGTAACTAATTTTAAAGATATGGGCGACCATTATTTGTTGAATGGTGCCAAAATGTGGATATCCAATGCTCCTTTCGCCGATGTTGCTGTAGTTTGGGCAAAAGACGAAACAGGAAGAATTCACGGATTAATAGTTGAACGTGAAATGGAAGGTTTTTCAACTCCTGAAACGCACAACAAATGGTCGCTTCGTGCATCGGCAACTGGTGAATTGATTTTTGATAACGTAAAAGTTCCTAAAGAAAATTTATTGCCAGGAAAATCTGGTCTTGGTGCTCCAATGATGTGTTTGGATTCTGCAAGATACGGAATCGCTTGGGGTGCAATTGGTGCTGCAATGGATTGTTACGACACCGCTTTAAGATATTCAAAAGAAAGAATTCAGTTTGACAAACCAATTGCTGGTTTTCAATTACAACAAAAAAAATTAGCCGAAATGATTACTGAAATCACCAAAGCGCAATTGCTAACTTGGAGATTAGGAGTTCTTAGAAATGATGGAAAAGCAACTACAGCTCAAATTTCGATGGCAAAAAGAAACAATGTAGATATGGCAATTCATATTGCTCGCGAAGCACGTCAAATGCTTGGTGGAATGGGAATTACTGGTGAATATTCAATCATGCGTCACAGTATGAACTTGGAATCTGTAATCACTTACGAAGGAACTCACGATATTCATTTATTGATTACAGGTGCTGATATTACAGGAATTCCTGCATTCAAATAATTTAATTAAATATAATATTTACCGCAGATTCACAAATAATAAAAATTTGTAAACCTGCGGTTTTTTAATGAATGAATTTTTTATATTTTTATAAAAATATTTACTATGTTTTCATCTCAAGATAGCCTTTCTCGTGCTTTCAAGCAAGCCAAAAGAATTGCTTTTTCCAATACGGATAAGTTCATTCTTTTTAGCGATTGTCATCGTGGTGATGGAAGTTTTGCCGATGATTTTGCCAACAATCGAAATATTTACATGCACGCATTAAACCAATATTACAAAAATGGTTTTCAGTATATAGAGCTTGGTGATGGTGATGAACTTTGGGAAAATTTATTTTTCAAAGATATTTTGGAAGCCAATAAAAATGTTTTTTTGTTACTAAAGAAATTCTATTTGCAAAATAAACTACACATGATTTGGGGCAATCATGATATGGTTTATAGAAATCCAAACATTGTAAAACGAAATTTCTCTGACTATTTTGACACAACAGAAGGTAAAAAAATGCCTTTGATGCCTGATTTAAAATTTCATGAAGCCATTGTTTTAGAAAATACAGAAACTGGGCAAGAATTGTTTTTAACTCACGGACATCAAGCCGATTTTTTTAATTATGTAGGCTGGAAATTCAATCGCTTTTTTGTTAGAATTCTTTGGAAACCATTGCAAGTTTGGGGTATAAAAGACCCAACAAGTCCTGCAAAAAATTATCTTGAATCGATAAAAGTTGAAAGAAGAATAAAAAAATGGATTGCCGATAACGGAAATAAAATCACAATTGTTGGTCATACGCATCGACCACATTTTCCAAAACCTCAAGAAAATTTATTAAATTTCTTCAATGACGGAAGCTGTGTTCACCCAAGAAATATTACTGGAATTGAAATAGAAAACGGCAAAATTTCATTAGTAAAATGGTTAATTGATACTAATGATGAAGGCGTTTTACAAATTGTAAAAGAATATATTGAAACACCGCAGAAATTAAGTGAGTATATGAAATAAAAAAGTGAGAATCTCTTTTCACTTTCATTTATTGTTCTGGTGCAATTTCGAGTTCTAATCCGTCGATTGCTTCTGTTATTGGTATTTGACAACCCAATCTTGAGTTTTCTTTTACATGATAGGCTTCCCAAAGCATTGCTTCTTCATCTGGATTTCTTTCTAACGAAATCACATCATTTAAAACATAGCATTGACAAGAAGCGCACATGGCCATTCCACCACAAACACCAACGGTTCCTTCTTCGGCTAGTTCATAAGCACGAATCAATTCCATGATGTTCATATTCATGTCTGTTGGAGCTTGAACTTCGTGTCGTTCTCCGTTTCTATCGGTTATGTATACTGTAACGTCTTGTGGCATTAGTCGATCGATTTTACAACTGCTTTTTCAGCTTCTTTTCTTGTTCCGTCGAATCCGTCAACTCCAGAAACTGTTGTATATTTTAAAACATATTTTTTACCTGGATTGATTCGGTTGTAAACACTCTGGCACATTAACGTTGCTTCGTGGAAACCGCACAAAATCAATTTCAATTTTCCAGGATAAATATTCACATCACCAATGGCATAAATTCCATCAATGTTGGTTTGGTAATCTAAAGCGTTATTTACTTTGATGGCATTTTTCTCAATTTCTAATCCCCAATTGGCAATCGCTCCTAATTTTGGAGTCAATCCGAAAAGCGGAATAAAATAATCCGTTTCAAAAATTTCTTGAACACCTTCGTTTTCTAAAACAATACTCTCAACATGGTCTTTTCCATTAATTCCAACAACTTCTGCAGGAGTAATCAAATTGATTTTTCCAAGTTTTTTCAATTCTTGAACTTTTTCAACTGAATCTAAAGCACCACGAAATTCGTTTCTTCTGTGAACCAAAGTAACTTCAGAAGCCACATTAGAAAGGAAAATGCTCCAATCTAAAGCAGAATCTCCACCACCTGCAATTACAATTCGTTTATCACGGAATAATTCTGGATCTTTTACAAAATATTCAACACCTTTTTCTTCATAGAAAGAAATGTTTTCTAATTGTGGTTTTCTTGGTTCGAAAGTTCCTAAACCTCCTGCAATTGCAACCGCTTTTGCATGATGTTTTGTTCCTTTATTTGTAGTAACAATAAACGTTCCATCTTCTAATTTATCAATAGTTTCAGCGGTTTCAGCCAAAGTAAATCCTGGTTGAAATTGTTTGATTTGCTCCATCAAATTGGTCACTAAATCACCAGCTAAAACTTCGGGATAACCTGGAATATCAAAAATTGGTTTTTTAGGATATAGTTCGGCAAGTTGTCCTCCTGGCTGCGGAAGAGCATCAATAATATGACATTTTAATTGTAAAAGTCCTGCTTCAAAAACGGCAAAAAGTCCTGTTGGACCTGCTCCTATTATAAGAATATCTGTTTCAATCATTGGATAGAAATAATTTTTTGCAAATTTACATTGTTAATTAACAAGCAAAGGTTACAAAAGTTACAAAGGTGCAAAAATGATAAAGTTGCGTTGTTTATTATATGATAAATATCATTTAATTTTTCGCGCTTTATTATGCAACATTTTCAACTGTCTCGATTTGAGGAGCATACTTTTTTATAGTAGTTTCAACTCCTGCTTTTAAAGTCATTTGATTTACACTACAACCAATACAAGCACCTTCAAAACGCACTTTTACATGCTTTGAATCATCAATAGAAACCAATGAAATATCACCGCCATCAGAATTCAAAAAAGGTCTGATTTCTTCTAATGCTTTTTCGATATTTAAAGTCAATTCTTCGTGTGTCATTTTTTGGACATTTTAGATTGTTAGATAGTTAGACTTCTTAGATTAATAGACTCTAATTTAATTAATCTAAAAATCTAAGAAGTCTAAGTAAGTCTATTTTTTTACAGCAGAACATCCTGCCATTGTTGTTATTTTAATTGCTTCGGTTGGAGCAAGATTTTCGTTTCTATTTACCGTTTCTTGCACTACATTTCTAGCGATTTCTTCGTATATTTTTTCTAATGGTGAAGCTGTTTGTAATGCTGCTGGACGACCATAATCACCTGCTTCGCGAATACTTTGTACTAATGGAACTTCGCCTAAAAATGGTACTTGTAAATCTTCTGCAAGGTTTTTTGCGCCTTCTTTTCCGAAGATGTAATATTTATTATTTGGTAATTCTTCCGGAGTGAAATAAGCCATATTTTCTATAATTCCTAAAACTGGAACATTTATAGCATCGCTCTGGAACATGGCAACTCCTTTTTTAGCATCGGCTAAAGCTACATTTTGAGGCGTACTAACCACAACCGCACCTGTAATTGGCAACGCCTGCATTATTGACAAGTGAATATCTCCTGTTCCTGGTGGTAAATCAATTAACATGAAGTCTAATTGTCCCCAATCAGCGTCGAAAATCATTTGGTTTAACGCTTTGGCAGCCATTGGTCCACGCCAAATTACAGCTTGACTTGGAGAAGTAAAAAATCCAATAGAAAGTAATTTTATTTCATAACTCTCGATTGGTTTCATTTTAGACTTTCCGTCCACTTCAATAGAAATTGGTTTTTCGTTTTCTACATCAAACATAATTGGCATACTTGGACCATAAATATCGGCATCAAGAACTCCAACTTTGAATCCCATTTTAGCTAAAGTTACAGCTAAATTTGCTGTTGTTGTAGATTTTCCAACACCACCTTTTCCTGAAGCAACCGCAATAATATTGCTAATTCCCGGAATAGATTTTCCTTTTATTTCGTTTGGATTTTCTTTAGCTTCTACTTTGATATTTACTTTCACAACAGCATGTGGAGAGAATTGTTCGTGAATTAGTTTTTTAATATCGTCTTCAGCTCTTTTTTTGATGTGCATTGCTGGAGTTGAAATCAATAAATCAACTACAACCTCATCGCCAAAAGTGATTACA
>Ga0209480_10001460_pt1 | contig 17254 bp, 14 predicted proteins | sample JI61114C2DNA_FD_187501 | JGI IMG/M metagenome (GOLD analysis project Ga0209480, IMG submission 187501) | Wastewater effluent complex algal communities from Wisconsin, to seasonally profile nutrient transformation and Carbon sequestration -... | ecosystem: Engineered > WWTP > Effluent > Algae... | reverse complement strand
CTTTCGACACATTCCGGGCTGACGCCCTCGGGTCTTCTCCACCAAGCTCCCCGCCCCTGCCGCACGCGCCTTTCTCAGCCAGCCTTCAACCGTTCGGACGTGCACGCCGGCAATTGTCGCCAACTCGGCGGCCTTCAGCCCGGACTGCGTACGCAGCCGAATCACCATCTTCCGGAGCGTGTCCCGCCCCTCGGCCCCGAGTTTGCGTGCGTCGATCTTGTCCATGCCTGGATCATAGTGAAATGGGCGTATTTAAGGGCCGGGTTGAGAATGGTGAATGATCCCCAGGCTAGTCCCCGCGGGATAGGGCTGGACGGCGGCCGATTTCGACCTTCAGCTCTAGCTTTTCCTTTCCACGCCTCAGTTCGAACACGGCTAGGCGGCCGGGGGGCTGCGCTGCGATGGCTTCAAGCATGGCTTGGGGGTCGTTTACCTTGCGGCCCTCGACGGCAATCAGTACGTCACCCGGGCGTATGCCGGCCCGGTCGGCCGGGCTGCCGCGCATTACGCCAGAAATCAGCGTGCCGTCGGCTGACGGCATGCTGAAGGATTCGGCCAGATCGGGGGTGATGGCCTGGACTTCGACCCCAATCCAGCCACGGGTTACCGAGCCGTTCTGAATGATTTGCTCCATCACGCTGCGGGCCAGCGAAACAGGAATCGCGAAGCCAATGCCCAGCGAGCCGCCGGAGCGGGAGTAGATCGCCGCATTGATGCCGACAAGGTGGCCGGCTGCATCGATTAATGCGCCGCCGGAGTTGCCGGGGTTGATTGCAGCGTCAGTCTGAATGAAGTCTTCGAAGGTGTTGATTCCCAGGTGGGTGCGGCCAAGTGCGGAGACGATACCCATAGTTACCGTTTGGCCGACGCCGAAGGGGTTGCCGATGGCGAGTACGACGTCGCCCACCTGGAGCGGATCAGGTGCTGCGAAGGTTATTGCGTGAAGCTTGCCGTCGGCCTTGATCTGCAGCACGGCCAAGTCGGATTCGGGGTCGCGGCCGACGATGCGCGCGGGCAGCTTGCGTCCGTCGTTGAGAGCTACCTCGATTTCATCGGCGGCCTCAATGACGTGGTTGTTGGTAAGAACGTAGCCTTCCGGTGAAACAATTACGCCTGAACCGAGCCCGGAGGCGCGCTGTTGGGGGCGGTTTTCGAGCCGGTCACCGAAAAAGTGGCGGAACAGTGGGTCGTCGGAGAAGGGGTGGCGCTGAGCCTTTACTTCCTTGCTGGTAAATATATGTACTACCGATGGAAGGGCCTGTCTGGCGGCTTCCGAGTAGGATGAGACCGGCCTGCCGCTCTGTGCCGATGCAGACTGGGTCGCTTCCTGGATGGTGACAGCAGGCATCGTCTGCCGCTCGCCGATCCACTCTGGCTTGAGCGTGCTGATCACGAACAGGATTGCCACCGATATGGTGACGGCCTGGGCAAAGATCATCCACAGACGATGCATCGTAAAATCTGCCATCGGCGCACATCGGCGCCGCCAAATTGCTGAATGTTGATAAGGAAAAGCGGCGATGGAACGGACTGAATTGCAGCGCTACTTGAATCGGCTGCTGGAAGTCGAGCGCTTTAAGGATTATTGCCCAAACGGCCTGCAGGTGGAAGGTCGGACGACGATCAGGCGCGTTGTTTGCGGGGTTACAGCCAGTCAGGCTCTGCTTGATGCTGCTGTGGCGAGAGGGGCTGATGCGGTGCTGGTGCATCACGGCTATTTCTGGCGCGGGGAAGATGCTTGCGTCACCGGCATGCGTCGGCGGCGGCTGGCAACGCTGCTTGCCAATGACATGAACCTGTTTGCTTATCATCTGCCTCTCGATGCCCATCCCGAGTGGGGTAACAACGCCCAGTTGGGCAAACTGTTGGGCTGGCTGGAGGAGGGCCGTTTCGGCGACCAGAATCTGGGTTGGAGCGGACGCTTGCCGCAGCCAGTCAAGCTTGGCAACCTGGCGCGTAGTATAGCTGCCCGTCTTGGGCGCGAGCCGCTGATCCTGGGCGATCCGGAGCGTGTCGTCGAGCGGGTGGGCTGGTGTACGGGCGGTGCTCAGGGTTATTTTGAGCAGGCCATTGCGAGCGGTGTGGATTGCTTTGTATCCGGCGAGGCCTCGGAGCCGACGACTCATCTGGCCCGTGAGTCCGGGGTGGCTTACCTTGGTGTCGGGCACCACGCCAGCGAGCGCTATGGTGTTCAGGCGCTGGGTGTCCATCTGGCCGACGTATTCGGCATCGATGTGGAGTTTGTTGAGGTGCCCAACCCCGTGTGATGCTTGGTTGCGCCAAGTCCCGGCTTCAGGCCTCGAGGGGGGACGGTTCTGGTCGAGCAGGGGGCGGCTCCATTTCCTCCAGCGTGAGTTCCGGGGTCGGTTTGCATGGGCCGAGCTCTTCGTCAAGGATGGCAAGCAGCAGGAGCAGTTCTTCGACCACCGTAAGTGGGAAGCCCTGGCGTGTGCCATTTCGGTTGTCCCGCAGGATCTGGTGGATGTAAATCTGTGCTTCCGGCGTGCCCCACAGATCTTGCAGGCGCTGGCAGACGTGGGCTATCTGCTCGACGGTATCAAGTGTCGAGCGGATATTCTGGAAGTCGCTCCAGCCGATCATCTTGACGTTGAAGGTTTTGTTTAGCTGGCGCGTCAGAACTTCGAACTCGGCGCGCATGCCGGCCACGTGGTAGACCTCAAGCAACTTCAGCCAAGGCTTCACCGCTTGCCGAGGATTGTTGCGGATGTAATCGGCCAGGGTTTCGGCGGCGCCCTGAGTGCGGCCGAAGGACATCATTATTTCGGCGAGTTCGAGGGCGGAATCCTGCTCGTCTACCGTCTCGTCAAAGGGGATCGGGTGCGCAGGCGCGAAGGTGGGCTCGGACCACTCGCCGGAATTGTCAGCTGGCGGAGGTGGAGCGGCCTGCTGGATTGGCGGCATCGCCCGCATTTCTTCCGGGGTCTTCGGGATGGCCGTGTGCTGGGTTGTGGATGGTGGGGCGCTGATCCGGAAGTCGGGCTGGGTGGTTGGCTCCAGATCCTCGACCACTTCCGTGGGGCGACGACGGCGCAGCCACATGAGGGCCCCTCCGCCCAGCAGGACGGCGAACAGGCCGCCGATGGGCGGACCCCACTGCCTGAGCTGCTCGGTAATGCTCGAAGGTGTGGTCGACGCCTCTGGTGCTGCAGCCGGCGCAGAGGGTTGTCCAGGCCTGGCCGCCATCTTTGCGGTTGGAGAAGCGGGTGCTTTGTCGTCGAGCTGGGTTACCCGCTCCTTCAGCAACGCCTGATACTCTTCCAGACGCTTGATTTTCTCGTTTACCTCAAGCTGTGACGCGATGCGGTCGTCGATTTCGGCGAGGGTGCGCTGTTCCTGTCGCAGCTGCTGGCGGGAACCGTCTGCTTCGTCGCCGCGCGGCGGATTGGCGAGCTGGAGGCTCATGCGAAGCGGCACGCGGCCGACTTCGTCGCCGCTGCCAAGTGTCAGGCGGTCCTGGCGGGGAGGTTCAGCCGGGCCGGTCTGATGGATGTTCTGCTTTGGTGGGCGCGCAGGGCGGGTTGTCGGCGCGTGCGCAGCTTCGGTGTGGAGCCTGCTGGCAGGGCGCTGCTGGCGCGTGCTGGGGCGGGCTGGTGGTGCAGCTGGCTGTTCTGTGTAGTCTGCAGCAGCAACGTTTGCCGCGATCGGAGGGCTGATCTGCCTACCGGGGGGCTGGAGCAGGATTGTGTAGTCGCGGCGCAGCTCGTTGTCGCAGCCAACATGGAGGCCGAGCATCGCGAACGGGTGATTTACCGGCTCGCGCGTGGTGATGATCAGGTGATCGCCAGCGAGTCGCAAGCGCGCGTTGTTGATCCAGGGCGTGTCGTCGTTGCTGACGTAATTTACGCGCTTGAAGCAGCTTGCATCGAGCTTTTCGCCCGGGCCAAAAATCAGTTTGACCTCGGCCCGGAAGGATTCGCCAAGCTCCGACAAAATGACCATTTCACCAAGCCCGGCCGCTTCGGCGGTCGGGATGCCCAGTGGGGCGAGCGTGGCAACGAGCAGGAAAAGAGTCTTTCGCACGCAGTTCATCAATGGGGCGGTCGTGAATTCGGCTAGGTGACGCAAAGTTAATCTTGTGGCTGATCGGTAGGTCAGGCGCGAGCAGCGAAGCTACAGTATTCTAAAGAACTTTGCTGCCCGCCGCGGAGTCTTGTCCGTCGTGGGCTGCCGCGAATGTGAAGACTCAAGCCTGAAACGGCATTTTTTACGAGTTTTTAAGCCTAAATTGATTTTTTGTTCATCATGCCGCTCTCCGACCCGCAAGTTTCGCGCTCCCGTATCCATTCCCGGCGTATTGAAATCCAGGGCTTCATACGTGATGACGGTCTCCTCGACCTTGATGCACGCCTGACCGACCAGAAGGATATTGATTACCCCCTTGCGTCCGGCGTGCGAAAGGCCGGTGATCCGGTTCATGACCTTTTCGTACGTGTAACTGTCGATCGGGATTTTTTCATCCTTGACGCTGAGGCCTCTTCCGAATGGGTGCCTTACCCGGATGCCTGTGGAACAATCGCTCCGGCCTATCGCCGCCTGGTCGGGCTTAATCTTGTGCGTGGCTTTCGCCGCACGGTGGGCGAAATGTTTGCCGATGTGCGAGGCTGCGCCCACCTTACCGAGTTGCTGGCCTCCCTGCCGACTGCGGCAATTCAGGCATGGGCGACCTTCGTGCGCGACAACGCTGACGGGGATGACAAACCTTTTCAGCTCGATCGATGTCACGCCCTCGAGACAACTACTCCCACTGTAATGCGCTACTACCCCCGCTGGTATCGCGGTAGCGATCAGCAGTGAGCTTGCCGCGGTGCAGCGCCGAATCGGTCGGGCGCATGCTTTCGTATATAATTGTTCGATCTGTAATCCGGTGTTTCTACGGCGAGAGCCTGGAGTCGCGTCGGAGCACGATCGCCCTTCGGGCAGCGCGGCCGTGTGTCGTGCTGTGCGGGGGGCAAAACCGGTGTCTGCGCTGGACGAGGGAGAACGGCGCAGGTGTCGGGGGGCGAATTGCCGCCCCGAAGAGTCCCATCAACCAAGCGTAAGCGGCCTAACAGGCTAAGACTTCGATCGAAGGGCAACCATGAAAATTCATGAGTATCAGGCAAAAGAACTACTGAGGAAGTATGGCGTCGTGACGCCGCGGGGCTTCCACTGCATTTCCGTCGACGCGGCGGTCAAGGCAGCCGAGGAACTTGGCGGCAAGGTTTGGGTTGTCAAGGCCCAGATTCACGCCGGTGGCCGCGGCAAGGGCGGCGGCGTCAAGCTGGCCCGCTCGCTCGATGAAGTGCGCGCCAACGCTGAACAGATCCTCGGCATGCAGCTCGTCACCCACCAGACCGGCCCCGAAGGCCAGAAGGTGCGCAACCTTTTGATCGAGGAAGGCGCTGACATCCAGAAGGAATATTACGTCGCCGTCCTGACCGATCGTGCTACCCAGAAGATCGCCGTGATGGCGTCTTCCGAGGGCGGTATGGATATCGAGGAAGTTGCGCACAGCACGCCTGAGAAGATCCTCAAGGAATTCGTGGATCCGCTGGTTGGTCTTACCGACGCTCAGGCTGAGACCCTGGCGCGTGGCATCGGCGTGCCCGAGGCTTCCGTCGCCATGGCTGTGGATACCCTCAAGAAGCTCTACACGACCTACATGGAAACCGATGCTTCCTTGGCGGAAATCAACCCGCTGATCCTGGAAGGCAACGGCAACATCAAGGCCCTGGACGCCAAGTTCAACTTCGACTCGAACGCGCTCTACCGCCATCCGGAAATCGTTGAAATGCGCGATCTGGATGAAGAGGATGCAGACGAGATCGAAGCTTCCAAGTTCGATCTGGCCTACATCTCGCTGGATGGCAACATCGGTTGTCTGGTGAATGGTGCCGGTCTGGCGATGGCTACCATGGACACCATCAAGCTGTTCGGTGCCGAGCCCGCCAACTTCCTCGACGTGGGCGGCGGTGCCACCACCGAGAAAGTGACCGAAGCCTTCAAGATCATGCTCAAGAACCCCAAGGTCAAGGGCATTCTCGTCAACATCTTCGGCGGCATCATGCGCTGCGACACCATCGCCACCGGCGTGGTCACCGCAGCCAAGGAAGTGCACCTGTCGGTTCCGCTGGTCGTCCGCATGAAGGGCACCAACGAAGACATCGGCAAGCAGATCCTGCGTGATTCGGGTCTCCCGATCATCGCTGCCGACACCATGGCCGAAGCGGCCCAGAAGATCGTCGACGCGGTCAAGTAAGGAGATACTGAATGTCCATCCTGATCAATAAAGACACCAAGGTCATCACCCAGGGTATCACCGGCAAGACCGGTCAGTTTCACACCGAAAAGTGTATTGAATACGCAAACGGCAAGAACTGCTTCGTCGCTGGTGTAAACCCCAAGAAGGCTGGCGAAAAAATTCTTGATGTGCCCATCTTTGGTACCGTCAAGGAAGCTGCTGCCAATACCGGCGCCACTGTTTCCGTGATCTACGTGCCGCCTGCCGGCGCTGCCGCTGCGATCTGGGAAGCCGTTGAAGCCGACCTCGACCTCGCGATCTGCATCACCGAAGGCATTCCCGTCCGGGACATGCTGGAAGTGCGCAACCGCATGAAGAAGAAGGTTGCTGCCGGTGGCAAGGAAACCCTGCTGCTGGGCCCCAACTGCCCGGGTCTCATCACTCCCGATGAAATCAAGATCGGCATCATGCCGGGTCACATTCACCGCAAGGGTCGCATCGGCGTGGTTTCCCGCTCCGGCACCCTGACCTACGAAGCTGTCGCCCAGCTGACCGAAATCGGTCTGGGCCAGTCTTCCGCTGTCGGTATCGGTGGGGATCCGATCAACGGTCTGAAGCACATCGATGTGATGCGCATGTTCAATGATGACCCGGATACCGACGCAGTCATCATGATCGGTGAAATCGGTGGTCCTGACGAAGCCGAAGCCGCCATGTGGTGCAAGGCCAACATGAAGAAGCCGATCGTTGGCTTCATCGCCGGTGTGACGGCACCCGCGGGCAAGCGCATGGGCCATGCCGGTGCGTTGATCTCCGGCGGTGCCGACACTGCTGATGCCAAGCTCGCTGTCATGGAAGAGTGCGGCTTCACCGTGACCCGTAACCCGTCCGAAATGGCCAAGCTGCTCAAGGCCATGCTGTAATCGATCAGGCTCCGGCTTGAACCAGACCGCGCCCGTGGCTAGCTGCCTGGGCGCGGTTTTTATTTTGTACGACGTTCTTGTTACCTGTATGGGGGACGATAGAATTCGTGGCACGTCGATTTCGTTCAAAGCCTTTGATGCCTCCGTTCAATACCGAATCATTGAGCCCGGCCTCCGGTTCGGGCAGTTGTCGATCGTCGCCATCAACCTCATCCCTCCCGGGATCGGCGGGCCGTGTCGATGCGCCAGGGGAGGACCCTGGTCGGAAAGCTCTCCTGTTCTGATGAGCTACGATGGAGCATGAATCTCCGGCGGGCTGGCGAATGGCGATGTTGTCTCACGTCGGACGTGTCCGCGCGCGCAACGAGGATTTTGTTTTCTGCGATGAGGCTCTCGGCATTGCCGTCCTCGCCGACGGCATGGGCGGACATGCCGGGGGTAATGTGGCGGCACGCCTGGCAGTCGATGCCTGGGTCGGGCGTATCCGGAAGTGTCTTGTGGAGCCGCTTGGCGAGCGGGATTTGCGGGTCGCAGTGGCAGATGCGAACCGGGTGGTTTTTGCTGCTGCCTGCGCCGATCCGGCACTGAGGCGCATGGGAACCACGTTGGTGGCGGCGTGCTTCAGGCGTGACGATACGCTGCTGACCTGTAACGTCGGTGATTCAAGGCTCTATCGGTTGCGGGGCGACGTGCTGAGCTGCCTTACCCGCGACCACAGCGTGTTGCGGGCGCAGTGCGACGCGGGCATGATTGAATCCGAATCAAATGGACCGCTTGCGCTACGCGGTCTCCTGACGCGGGCCGTGGGGGTTGCAGCTTGTGTCGTTGCGGATGTGACGATTTCCTCGCTGCAGCCCGGCGACGTGTATCTGCTGTGTTCGGATGGTCTTACGGAAATGCTCCCCGATGCCGATATTGCTCATGTGCTCGGAGCTTTGGGCGGAAATCCGCGGCTGGCTGCCGAGCATCTGGTCGATCTGGCTAATGATCGGGGGGGCGTGGATAATGTGTCGGTTGTCATCGTGTCGTCAAACCGCTTTGGGCGGCTTGGCGCCGAGCTTGGTTAAGGCTGGTTTCGGATAGGAATAGTGATGCCCCGTTTGATATTGAGCATGGATGGTCTGGTGCTGAAGGAGATGGTGCTGGAAAAGGAGCGCACGACCATCGGACGCAAGCCGCACAACGATATTCAGATTGACAATCTGGCGATCAGCGGCGATCACGCGGCTATCGTGACAATCCTGAACGACGCTTTTCTCGAGGACATGAACAGTACCAACGGTACTTACGTGAATGGCCAGCCGGTCAAGAAGCACGTATTGCAGGATAACGATGTCATCGAACTGGGAAAGTATCGTCTCAAGTTCATTGCGGACAGCAGCGCAGTGGCGTCCGAGCAGGATGAGGCGATGTCCTTTGCCCAGACTTCGGGAACGGGGGATGATTTTCCTGCCACGCCCGAGCCGCAGGCCGCAGGCTCATCCTCGGTACCGTCGGCAGCCGCGCTCGGGATGATCCAGATCCTTAGCGGGACTCATGCCGGCCGGACGCTGGAGCTTTCCAAGTCGCTCACTACCCTGGGCAAGCCCGGTTTTCAGGTTGCTGTCATAACTCGGCGCCCTCACGGGTATTTCATTACCCATGTAGAGGGAACGATTTTTCCTGTGGTGAACGGGCGCTCCCTCGATGCCCAGGCTCATCGCCTGAATGATCATGACATCATCGAGATCGCCGGCGTCAAAATGGAGTTTTTCTCACAGATGGTCGCGTAGTACTGCCTGCAGGGGCATTGCCTAGGGGGTGAACGTGATATTTCTGGCTGCGGATGGACTGGCTGAGTCGTATCCTGCCAGACTGTCTTTTGATTATTTGCCGGTGCCTGGACGGATCGTCCAGCTGCAACTGTCTCGGAATTCCATGGAAACAAGATGAAGGTGCGGGTTCTGGGCTGCAGTGGCGGAATTGGCGGGCGGCACCAGCGCACGACGGCCCTGCTGGTTGATGATGACGTTTTGATCGATGCGGGAACCGGGGTCGGAGACCTGGAGTTCGACGAGTTGCTGCGCATTGATCACGTATTCGTCACGCACGCCCATCTTGACCACATCGCGATGATTCCCCTGCTGGTCGATACGGTGGGGGAAGCGCGTTCCATGCCCATCGTTGTACATGGCTCGCCAGAAACCCTGCGTATCCTGCGCTCGCATATTTTTAATTGGCTCGTCTGGCCTGACTTCTCGTCGATTCCCGATCGGGGTAATCCGTTTCTGCGTTTCCAGGAAATGCATACCGGCGAAACGGCCAATCTGGGTGGCGGGCGCTCGATGACGGCTTTGCCGGCTTTGCATACGGTGCCTGCTGTCGCGTATCAGGTGTCCGGAGTGGGCGGGAGCCTTGTCTTCTCCGGCGATACGGCGTACTCCGAACCTCTGATTGCTGCCATCAACGACATTCCGGATTTGCGCTATCTGCTTGTCGAAACGGCCTTTCCTGACGCCCTGCACGACCTTGCGCTGGCGTCCCGTCATCTGTGCCCCAGTCTGCTGGCGCTGTTTCTCGACCGGATCAAGGCTAACCCCGAGGTCTGGATTACCCACCTCAAGCCGAGTCGGGCGCAGACCACTCTGGACGAAATTGCGAATTACCGCGGGCGTTTCACGCCACAGGCCTTGTACAACGGCCTGGAATTTGTTTTTTAGTCGATGCCGCCTGCCGGGACGGCCACGGGCCGTCCACATGTTTTGTGCCGGTTAAAGTCTGCGTCCGTCGCGCCGTTGTTCCCGCTTTCCTAATGCAGGCCATTCTTTGCGACGAAGCCTGCCTTTCCAGATATGACATAACTATGAGCAGCGCAGTGAGCAGGAGTGGTGTCAGCGACGTAGCCAGCCGGCTGGCCTTTTTCAAGGGGCTCCAGGCGGTTACCAACCGCGTCCACGCAACCGAAAATATCGACGAGATCATTTTCGAGTTGTCGGCCGAAATCTGTGCCTTGTTTTCAGCCGATCGTCTGACGATCTATATCGTCGACGAAAGTCGCGCGACCATCTCGTCGCGGGTCAAGACAGGCCTGCACAGCATCCGTACGATCCGTCTGCCGATTGCCGAGAACAGCGTGGCCGGCTTTGTCGCCCTGAACGGCCAGATGCTCAACATCCACGACGCCTACGACGAGCGCGAGCTCAAGGCCATCTCCGCGCGCATGGAGTTCCGGCGTGAGGTGGATGAGCGCACCGGCTATCGTTGCCGCCAGATGCTTGTCGCGCCAATCGCCAATCCGGACGATGGCGAAGTGCTCGGCGTTATCCAGCTCATCAACAGCCGCACTGAAGAGGTTTTCTCGGCGATCGCCGAGGAGGGCATTCAGGGGCTCGGGCAAACGCTCGCGATCGCCTTCGCCCAGCGCCGTCACTCTCTCGTCCAGCCCAAGTCGAAGTACGAGGGCCTGGTGAATGATGCGCGCCTGACCAGCTCCGAACTCGAGACTGCAACCAGCCAGGCCCGTGAGCTGGGCATACCGCTCGAGCAATTGCTGATCGAGGAGTATCACCTCAAGCCCGCCGACATCGGTGCCGCGGTTTCGCGCTTTTTCGGCGTGCCCTACGAGTCTTACCGGCAGGATCGGGTCAAACCCCTCGATCTGCTAAAGAACCTCAAGCGCGACTACGTCCAGCAAACCCAGTGGCTGCCTCTGGAAGAGAACACCGAGGGAATGCTGATCCTCGTCACGGATCCAGAGCAAGCCATCGCCTCGCGGGTCGTGCAGAACGTTTTTCCGAAGGCGAACCCGATTTATTGCGTGACCACCAACGCCGAGTTCGTGCAGACAGTGGCGCAGTTTTTTGGCTCATCGGTCGATGACTCCTCGGTGACCGAGTTGCTGTTCGACATGGCCGAAGAAGAGAGCGATGGCAGCCTGGCGCCTGAGGACGTCTCGGCCGCGGCCGACAATGAACTCGTCAAGCTGGTCAACCGGATCATCGTCGACGCCTACCGGCAGGGCGCTTCTGATATCCACATTGAGCCCCGGCCGGGCAAGGAGAAAACCCAGATCCGTTTCCGCAAGGACGGAGCATTGGTGCCTTACATCGAAGTACCGTCGAGCTACCGCAATCCGCTCGTCACACGAATCAAGATCATGTGCGATCTTGACATTTCGGAGCGCCGCAAGCCCCAGGACGGAAAGATCAAGTTTCGCCGCTTCGGCCCCCTCGACATCGAGTTGCGGGTCGCCACGCTGCCCACCACGGGCGGCCTGGAGGATGTGGTCATGCGGCTCCTGGCCAACAGCGAGCCGCTACCGCTGGAGCAACTGGGCCTGCTGGAAAACAACTACCAGCGCCTCAAGCAGACCATCGCCAAACCCTACGGAATCTTCTTTGTGTGCGGCCCGACCGGTTCGGGCAAGACCACCACGCTGCACTCCATTCTGGGCTCCATCAACACACCAGAAACCAAGATCTGGACCGCCGAGGATCCGGTCGAAATCACCCAAAAGGGCTTGCGCCAGGTTCAGGTCAACCGCAAGGCCGGTCTTGATTTTCCGACTGTCATGCGCTCCTTCCTGCGCGCCGACCCCGATGTGATCATGGTCGGCGAAATGCGTGACAAGGAAACCGTTTCAATCGGCCTTGAGGCGTCGCTGACAGGGCACCTGGTGTTCAGCACCCTGCATACCAATAGTGCCCCCGAATCCATCGTGCGCCTGCTGGACATGGGGATGGACCCCTTCAACTTCGCCGATGCGCTGCTCGGTGTGCTTGCCCAGCGCCTGGCCAAGCGCCTGTGCAGCAAGTGCAAGAAGGCTTATTACCCCAGTGACGACCAAATCCGCAGCATGCTTGACGAATACACTGAAGATCTGCATCAAACCCGGGCCTTTCAGGAGGATCCGGTGCGCGCGCGGGAGGATATACTTGCCGGCTGGCGGACGCGTTATGCCGATGACTCCGGAAAATTCACGCTCTATGAGGCAGTGGGGTGCGAGCACTGCACCGGTGGCTACAAGGGGCGCCTCGGTCTGCATGAATTGATGGTGGGCACGGACCAGGTCAAGCGTTTGATTCAGGAGCGTGCCCGGGTGGCTACGCTGCTTTCCGCCGCCCTCGACGAGGGCATGCGGACCCTGCGTCAGGATGGCATCGAGAAGGTCATGGTCGGCATTACCGACCTCAAGCAGGTGCGCAAGGTCTGCATCCGCTGACCCTGCTTTTGCCGCTGTTTTTTCCCTAGTCCAGCCGCGCCAGCTTGGACTTTGCCATCGGCGGATTGCGCGCGAAATAGCGCCTCAGGCCGCGCACGATGGCGTCTGCCATGCGGTCCTGGTAGGCCTCGTCGTTGAGGCGTGCTTCTTCTTCCGGGTTGGAGATGAAGGCGGTTTCTACCAGGATGGAGGGAATGTCTGGCGCCTTCAGAACCGCAAAACTGGCCTGCTCCACTTCGCCCTTGTGCAGTCGGTTGATGCCGCCGAGTTCTCCCAGCACCGCCTTGCCCACCTTCAGGCTGTCATTGATCGCGGCTGTTTGCGAAAGATCGAGGAGAGTGCGCGCGAGGTGGCTGTCCTTTACGCCCAGGTTAACCCCGCCGATCAGGTCGGCTGCGTTTTCCTTCTGGGCCAGCCAGCGAGCCGCGGTGCTCGATGCTCCTTTTTCGGATAGCACGAACACCGAGCTTCCGCGCGCGGAGGGACTGATGAAGGCATCCGCGTGGATCGACACGAAAAGATCGGCCTGTACCCGGCGTGCCTTCGAAACCCGCTGCTGGAGCGGCACGAAATAATCGGCGTCGCGGGTCAGCATGGCGCGCATGTTGGGCTGGGCATCGATTTTTGCCTTCAGGCGGCGTCCAACCGAGAGCGTGACGTGTTTTTCGAAACTGCCAGCCGCACCGACTGCGCCGGGGTCTTCGCCGCCGTGACCCGGGTCGATGGCAATGGTGATCAATCGGTTCATGCTGTCCGCGTTGTCCGGGCTGGCAGGAGTCTGCGCTTCATGGCCGGCGACGGACTCCTGGCGGGACGCCGCTGGCTCGGATTTAGGCGGGGCCTCGGCAGTCTTGCGGGGTTTTTCCTCCATGCGCTTGGGGGGCGGCGCGCCGCCAACTGCGGCTTCTTCCGGCGAAATCTTTTCCAGCAGGGCCAGCAGGGGATCGACCGGTTCGACCGGGTAGAGATCGAGTACCAGGCGATGGCCGTATTCGCCGACCGGCCGGAGCGTGAATACCTGCGGTGTGACCTCGGCCTTCAGTTCGATGACCAGGCGGACCACTCCGGGACGGTTGCGACCCGCGCGGATCAGCTGGATGTACGGATCCTGCCCCGTGATCTTGGCAGGAAGGGATTGCAGGATGTCGTTCAACTCGACCCCTTCGAGGTCTACGACGAGTCGCTCGGGGTTGCGCACTGACTGGTGGGTGAACACCACCGGGTCACGGCTTTCGAGGGTAATTCGCGTGTAATCCTTGGCCGGCCAGACGCGCACGGCAAGAACAGAGGTTTGGGCGGCCTGGCCGGGGCGGCTGACCAGCAGCAGCAGTGCTGCGCTGCTGGCGCCGATGAAGCGGCGTCGGTTCAGGGGCGGTGTGTGTCCGCTGCCGAGATGAATTTTTCGAGACATTGTCGACCCTCCGTGCTCAGCGCGCGCAACTCAAGATCGCGTCCGCCGGACGCAGAAATCCGCAGTCCGATTTCGAGATCGGCCGCGGGCAGATAGGGTTGCGCGAGCTTGGGCCATTCGACCAGGCATATGCCGTCGCCTTCAAAATATTCTTCCAGGCCCGCTTCAAGGAATTCTTCTGCATGGGTGAAACGATAAAAATCAAAGTGATATACAGCAATTCTAGAATTATTGTACGGTTCAACCAAGGTATAAGTTGGGCTCTTGACCCGGCCGGTGAATCCCAGCCCCCGCAGCAGGCCGCGGGTAAGCGTGGTTTTGCCTGCACCCAGGTCGCCCTGCAAAAAAATGCGTAGACGGTCGGGCAGGCCGGCAGCCAGACGCGCACCAGCAGCCAGCGTGGCGTTTTCGTCTGGCAGGTGCAGGCAAGCGGGAGGCTCGCTATCATGTTCAGAATGAGCGTGGAGCACGATAATCCTTCTGGCAGTCTGGGAGACCTTGAGTCTCTTGCTGCGCAAATCAAAACATGGGGGCAGGAGCTTGGTTTCGACGAGGTTGGCATCGCCGACACGGGCCTTGCCGACTCCGAAGCTGGGTTGGCAGCCTGGCTGGAGGCCGGCTGCCACGGGCAAATGGATTATATGTACAAACATGGCGTGAAACGTTCCCGGCCCGAGGCGCTGCTGCCAGGGACGCGTCGGGTCATTTCAGCACGCATGTCCTATCTGCCTGACGCCGCGGGCTCGCTGGAGGTGCTCGGTGATCCCGTGAAAGCCTATGTTTCCCGTTATGCACTTGGCCGCGATTACCACAAGGTGCTGCGTGCCCGTCTGCAGAAGCTTGCCGATCGGATCAATGGGGTCGTGCCCCACATTCACCGGGTGTTCGTCGATTCGGCGCCTGTGATGGAGGTGGCGCTGGCCGAGAAGGCGGGCTTGGGCTGGCGGGGAAAGCACAGCTTGTTGCTGTCTCGTCGTGCCGGTTCGTTTTTCTTTCTTGGAGAGATCTACACCGATCTGCCCCTGCCGATCGATGGCCCGGTCGATGATCATTGCGGAAGGTGTACCTCCTGCATTGAGGCATGTCCGACAGGGGCCATTGTTGCGCCCTACCGAGTGGATGCACGCCGCTGCATTTCCTATCTGACCATCGAGTTGAAGGGGGCCATTCCGGAAGAGTTCCGGCCGCTCATCGGCAACCGGATCTACGGCTGCGACGACTGCCAGCTGGTGTGTCCATGGAACCGTTTTGCCCGCCATTCCGACGAGCCGGACTTCACGCCGCGGCACGGGCTTGACAGTGCAGAGCTGGCAGCGGTGTTTGCCTGGACCGAAAAAGAGTTCCTGGAGTTCACGGCAGGCAGCCCTATCTATCGCATCGGCTATGAGCGTTGGTTGCGGAATGTTGCTGTGGCGCTGGGCAATGCGCCGCGAGTGCCGGTTGTCATCGGGGCTTTGGAGTCCCGTATCAATGATTCTTTGCCGCTGGTCCGGGAACATGTCACATGGGCACTGCGACAACACCATGTTCTGCCCACTGAAGGCACGGTATAGTACGCGGCGATGTTTCGAAAACCTCCCAAACTGAACGCTGAAGAAGTTCGTCCGCCGCAAACCCTGGCGGAAGTCACTGCCATGGAGTCGTGGCGTTTCGATCCTCTTTGCATTGCAGAGGACGATCTGGCCGTTAACGCCCCAAGCCAGAGACAGGACAAGTTCCGCATCAAGATGCTGATGCGGGATGGGGAGCGTCGTCGCGAAACTGATCTTCTGATCCAGAAGCGATACGCGTGGCGGGGTTACGGGCAGATCGGCACTGAGGACGAGCCTAACCAGTTAACCATGAATGCCGAGTTGTTCGGGCGGGTATATGCAACCCTCACTGTCAACATCGATTCGCCAGCGGGGCTTGCTCTGGACAGCACCTATGGCATAGAGGCCGCGCGGCTGCGCTCCCAGGGCAGCAAGCTGTGTGAGTTCGGACGCTTTGCGATCGATCCCTCGGCGCGCTCCAAGCGGCTGATCATTTCGCTGGTGCATCTGCTATATATTTATGCCCATCGAATCAAGGGCTGCACCGATATCCTCATCGAGATCAATCCCCGGCACCGGGCGTTCTACGAGCGCCTGCTCGAGTTTGAACAGCTCGGAGCCGAGCGTACCTGCGAGCGGGTCAATGCTCCGGCTATTCTGATGCATCTTTCGTGCGCCAAGATCGAACGGCGACTCCGTGAAATCGGTGGCAAGTGGCGAGAGCTGCCCGACGAGAAGTCGGCCTATAAATTCGCCCTGAGTCCGGACGAGGAAGACGAACTGGTTTCGCGCCTCGATTACTAGGCCGCGGCCTTCGTCCGTCTGGCGTAGAATCCGGCTTCCCTGTTTCTCCGTCCTACCATGTCTGATACTGGCAAGCTGCCGATCGGAGTCTTTGACTCCGGCGTAGGCGGTCTCACCGTCGTGCGCGCGTTGATGGAGCGTCTACCGCTCGAAAACATCGTATACTTTGGCGATACGGCCCGTGTGCCCTACGGGGTCAAGTCGGTGGCAACCATCGAGCATTTCACCGGGCAAATCACCGATTACCTGCTCGATCAGGGTGTCAAGATGCTGATCATCGCCTGCAATACGATGGCGGCGGTGGCGGCGCAGGTTGTCAAGGAAAAAGCGGGCAGCATTCCGGTGCTCGACGTGATTGATGCCGGTGCCCGGGCGGCTCTGGCGGAGTCCACTTCGCGGGCAATTGGCGTGATCGGCACCCCGACCACCATCAACAGCAATGCCTACGCCCGTCGCATGTATGCGCTTGACCCGAACGTGCGGGTTTACTCCCAGGCTTGCCCGCTGTTCGTGCCGCTGGTCGAGGAGGGTTGGCTGGATCATCCTGTAACGCGCCTCACCGCCCAGGAGTACCTCAAGCCAGTGCTGGCCGAGAATGTCGATACGCTGGTGCTAGGCTGCACCCACTATCCGCTGATCAAGCCCCTGCTGCAGGACGTGGTCGGGCCGAGCGTGCGTCTCGTTGATTCGGCGATCACCGTTGCCGAGCAAGCCGCCCGCATGCTGGCAGATCTTGGCATCGCCAACCCGGGCGATAGCCTGTCCACTTACCGCTACACCGTCACCGACATCCCGCTGCGCTTTCAAACCATAGGAGAGCGCTTTCTTGGACGTTCGCTCGGAACGGTCGAGAAGGTGGATTGGTAAAAGTGATGTCACTGTGGCCTGTGGAAGTGCGTCTACGGTGAATGGCGTGGTTTTCGAAGTGTTCTCCATGCGGCGAAAGTTAAGTGCTTGTCGCCAGCCGAAGTGGTGGGTAGCGGAGTGCGGGCTTTGCTTTGGGCGCGGCTGAACTGACGGATGCTGGCATTCGCGCAGTTGTGTTTGGCTGACTGCCTTTGGGCGTAATAAATCAAGCCTGAATCCGTGACCGCCATTTCCCCGCCTGGCAGCCTGTCTGCATAGCGCGGCGAAATGGTTTTC
>Ga0209480_10001458_pt1 | contig 17258 bp, 10 predicted proteins | sample JI61114C2DNA_FD_187501 | JGI IMG/M metagenome (GOLD analysis project Ga0209480, IMG submission 187501) | Wastewater effluent complex algal communities from Wisconsin, to seasonally profile nutrient transformation and Carbon sequestration -... | ecosystem: Engineered > WWTP > Effluent > Algae... | reverse complement strand
TGAAGTGGAAAAAGCTGATGCGGCTTTGCCCTTCCAGCCACTTATCCAGCCGCCCCACTTGATCATTCACCAGAGCGTTCATGGGGTAGAGAATGATCGCGCTCACACCGCCACCCGGCTCTGGCGGCTGCGTCCACAGCCGCTCCAACATGGGGAAAAGGAAGCTCTCCGTCTTGCCCGCACCCGTGCCCGCTGTGACCACGATGGCGGGCTGGCCCTCTGTAGCATCGCGGCTCTCATGCGCCGCTTCCAGGCTCGCCAACTGATGGCGATAAGGCTTTTGAGACAGTGGAAAGGCTCCTACATGGTCCAGTTGCCGCGCCAGACCATTCGCGATGACTCCGCCTGCCAACTGTCCCATCGTCTCAGTGGCCTGCTCAGAGGGGAAAGCGCCCTCCACCCAGAGTTCGCTGCCCAACCCACCAAGTTCGGGCTTTCCGGCCCAAATATCTCGCACCACAGCGCCGAGGGCCGGATCACACACGAAATGCTCATCCAAAGCAAAGTCGGTGATGCGTTCGATAAGTCGGTCCCGGAGATCGAGGGTATTGAGTTGGCTCATAAATGAAATCGCTGCCTGATCTCCTCCAGCCAAACGCCAAAGGCAAACTTTCGGAACTCGTCAGAGCCAGATAGTCGTCGATAGGACATAGGTAGCAGGACATTTCCACCGTCCAGGCTTTGCAGGCTTGGAATGCTCAAGCGCAGCCAATGGCTGTCGCGATTCCCATGCCGGATGGCAAGTCCCATCGCGGTGTCTTCACGACAAGTGAAGCATGCCCTCATCTGACCTAGAATAGACTTTCCTCGCCCCTTAAGACTTGCAGCAAGTGGGCTTTGCAGAACTGCTGTCAACGTTCTTGCAGCCAAAAGCGGACATGCTTCTGCGAGTTCAAGAAGGCTGTAGCCAAGGCGCTCATCAGCACTTTGGCTAGAGCACGAAGTAGCCATCTCATTCACAAAGGCTGGTGCCTGTTCAGGGCTGATCTTCGGCTGCAAATCTATGAGTAGAGCCTGGACAACACGCTTCCACTCAGAATCCAGGGGCGGCACAGGTGTCTGTTCAATACCTGGCGAACTAAAAGCACCCTTTGAAGTCAACCAAACCGGCAGTGCCGCCATCCAATGCTGACGCAACCAGCCGACCACCTGTGAACGGTGATTTTCGGTCCCCATACTTTGAAGCAGGGGAGCTTTCCAGACTCTCAACAGAGCCGCCATCTGCGTTGGCTCGGCTGGCGATGAATGAAGCAGAGCATGTGACCATCTCGAACTGCTAAACCAGCTCCCAAGCCTGGAACCCTCATAAAGCAGTGCTAGCCCAAGCAGTGAGCCGCCCTGCGGAAACGGGAACTCCCAACCTGATGCAGTGCTCGTCAGAAGTTCTGGATTAACTCGCACGACGCTTCCCGGTTTATCAGGAAGCGCGATCCAAGCCAGCACCTCATGCTTGTCTGTGAGATCAAAAGCACCAAACCGGGTCACTATCACCTTCTGTGACTCACCATCCACCCGCACATTCCCGATCACACCACCATCAATCACCCGTGAACCGACTTCCATCGTGTGCTGGTTTCCGTTGTAGGGGTCTTCGCTGATCCAGGCAGGCGCACCGTAGCCTCCCAGTCTTGGCAGGATCATCGCCCGCGATTTCACACTACCACGAACAACGTCTCCTTCCATGAACGAACAGCGCCGTTCCTCCATCGTCACGAGATTACCACTCTCATCTCGTCGCTCCGGCAGCAAGAAACTCCACATCGCACAAGTAGCCTTACTGATGAGCAAGGCTTTGTCCGCTCCTTGAATCACGGGCTTTCCATCCTCACTCCACCGCACGCAGCCCTGCATGGGCGGAGGCAGTTTCACCGGAACTGTTGCCATCCGACCACTCCCATGACGAAGCATCACCCGCAACGTGACTGGGCGGGCTATGTCACCCTCCACCAAAGAAAGTTCCGCAGGCGGAGCACGAAAACTCAAGAGCTTGCCATCCGCACGAGTCCAGCGCAGGCCCGCAAAGTGCCAGTTTCGATCCACTACCTCGACTTTGAGCGAAACCTTCCACGGCCAGATGTGATTTGCCGTGCCAGTAAAATCCAAAGCCTGAGTCCATCGTGCCCTCACCGCCTCCATGGGAGACGGCTCCGTCTGTTTGCCAAATCCAGCGCTGGTCCATAGTACCAAATCATCCATTCGCGCCTCGATCACTCCTAGCCAGCCTTTCTCATAGCGGTGAAGCCTATACCCCGCTCCGATGGGTGTGCTTGCCGTTGGCTCAGGATGCAGCGTCAAATCGCTAGCAGCGATCAAATCGAAAGCCTGCCCAGTCCTCAGTTGGGATTCGACCACCCCCATGCCGTCGCTCGGTCTCAGCAGAGAAACCTCCGCATCGGCGTCCCAAAGAGAGACCGTTGCCTGACGAACCATTACCTCGTCTTTTGTAACCAAGCGCAAATCCATCCGCGAACGAAGCGCCGCTCCCTCCCCAAGTATCAAGGCACCCTCCGTATCAGAGATGAAGCCTCCATCCTTCTGCTTTAGCAGCCTCGCTAGCACCTTTCCCTGAACCCGCAGTTCCAAATCATTCTGCGCCTCGATCTCGTTCAAATAACACAACTCGATGCTGAAAGACGGCACGCTCTGACCGTCCCACTTCAACTGAGGCGAGGTGTGGAACTGGCTGACACTGTCTTCCTCATCATCCGCCAACGGCACGACATCCGCCGCCAGCGCCGCTTTCAGCAAATCCTCCGTCCACTCCGGCAGTACCCAGCAGCAGGACTTCAAGTGCTCCTTCATGCCCGTCTTCGAGACGTTCCCCAACCGGAACTGCCGCAGCCGGTGCCACATCCGCTGAAACTCCAATGCACCAGGATCTCGCTCTTCGAGCAATGTTTGAACCGCCACTGGAAGAATCTGCCCACTTAACCAAGCCTGGAGTCGACATTTGGCATCCTCATGGGTGAACCCAAACTGAAGATGAATCAGTCTGAACCACTGGTGGGCATCTTCGACATCGAAGGCATGACGCAATTCCAGCATTCGTGCCGCTCGTTCCAAAAGCTTGGCATGCGATGCGTGAAGATTGCCAGCCGGATTATAAAGACACCCCCATGTCTGATCCTGCCAAGGCACTTTCTGTCGATTCGCCAACACCATCCAAAGCTGCCCCTCATGTCCATGCCTTCGTGTGACCTCAGCGTGTAGCCACAGAAGCAGAGCTCCAACCTTCAGTGGTGCCTGATGAGCAAGGACATCAAAATCATAGTGCCCCAGTTCGCTGGCCCACTGAATCAGTTCCCGATACACCTCTTCACCAGCCCTCAGTTCAGCCAAAGACCATATCCGGCGTGGTGGACGGAGTTGCGACAACTTGTCGTAAAGATAATCAGCGGTTGGCATAAAACTGCTTTAATCAAACAACAAGATTCAGCAAGACAGAGTCTTATGAACTCATCAGGAGCAGCTGAGACGGCTGCTCCACTCTTTCCAAAGCCATGATGAAACACCCCACACGTCGAAAACTGCTCCAAACTGCTCTCTCCGGTGCCTCCGCACTCTGGGCTGGAAATCGTCTTCACGCCGCCGATGCCGATCCTCGCGTGCGCGGGCCGTTTCCGATCCTTTCGACGCCGTTCACGGAAACGGGTGCGGTGGACTACGAGGTGCTCGCGGATCAGGCGCGGTTTGTGGACTGGGGCGGTTGTCCCGGTATGATCTGGCCGCAATCGGGCGACAGCGTGGACCTTTTGACGATGGATGAAAAGCTGCGCGGCATGGAGGTGCTGGCGGAGACCTCTCGCGGCTTCAAGACATCCGCGCTTTGTCTCGGTGTGCAGGGCAAAGACACGGAGGAGATGCTCGTCTATGCCCGACATGCTGAAAAACTGGCTCCCACGGCCATCATTTCGCGTCCGCCGGACTCGGGACGCACCGAGGACGATCTGCGGCAGTATTGGCACGAGCTGGCGAAGGTGGAGAAGCGTCCCGTCATCTTCCAAACAACCGGCGGCGTGGCTTACAAAGGCCCGGTGCCTTCCGTGAAGCTCATGATCGAACTTGCAATGGAGTTCCCGCACTTTGGCTACATCAAGGAAGAAGCCGCGCCAATCATCGCCCGCACCAAGGAGATGTGCGCCGCGAAACCCGCGATCCGCCGCGTTTTTAGCGCCCGTGGTGCGCATGGCTGGCTCTACGAGTCGCACCTCGGCACCGAGGGACTCATCACGGAGTGTGCGGTGTATGCGGATGTGCTCACGCGCATGTGGCAGCTCATGGAGAGCGGCAAAGACCCCGATGCCGTGCGTGACATCCACGCGAAGCTCATGTTCTCTTTAATCTCGGTCAGCATCTGCCCGGCGGTGACTTGCGCGGCTTTCAGCTCCATCTTTGGAAAAAGCGCGGCATCTTCAAAACATGATCTCCCGCCAATACGGCCCGAATCGCAGCATCCCGGAGAAGCCGATCTTCTCCGAGCTAACGCTTTCTGCCGATGAGATCGCCGAGATCGACTTCCGCTTCGAGGCCCTGCGACCTTATTTGAAGTCGGAGCGAATGGCGGCAGCAAAGTAGCCATCTTGCTCTGCAAGATGAGCTGAGGGCATTTGCTGGTGCGCATTGCTTCCGAAGTTCGATGACGAATCCTGACAGCGAAGCACCAGGCTCCTCTCGACGGAGCGAGAGGGCTACTTTGCTTCGCGGATTCGGAGCAGCTTGCTCGGCATGTTCAGCGAGTCCACATCGCCGAGCTCTACTTTCAGCATTTCGACGCTTTGTTTGCCACCCGCGAAGGCGATGAACAGGCTATCACCATGCTCGATGACGTGCGGGTAGTCGATGTGTCGTCCGCCGACAAGATAGAGCATTTTGGTGAAGACGAGGCCGTCGTCGCTGATGGAGAGCGTGAGCGGATCGCGCTTCTTCGGGTTGGGATTCGAGACGAGGACGTAGCGACCATCGTAGAGGCGGAGGCCGCTGATTTTGGAGGTGGCGTCGGGGAAGTTCGTCTTCACAGGCTTGCTCCAAGTGCGGCCGTCGTCTTTGGAGAAGGCGCGGTAGAGGAAGCCGCTGCGGCGGTTGTTACGAAAGACGGCAGCGAGCGTCTGATCCGGCAGAATCCACCAATCGGGCTCCTCGGCTTTGAGTTCGGAAGCACTGCCGAGCACGGGGAAGGATTGCCAATCTCCGAGTGACCTCACGCCGCCGACGAGGAAGTGAACACCGCTCGTTTTGTAGTCGTGCTGGCGTCGTGACATCATCCAGTCGCCCGTGCGCAGCTTCATCGGCGGGAAGTTGTTGATCGTGTCGTCGAAGACAACGCCCGCATCTTGCCAGGAGCCATCGCTTTGAAGGCGAAAAGCATGCAGTTCGAGGCTGGGGCCGAAAAAGCCCGCCGCCTCGTCCAAAGAGGCCAGCGCGAGTAGTTCGCCATCGCGTTTCCAAAAGCCGCGTGAGATCCAGCGCATGCCTTTGTCCGTGCGCGTGCCGTAGTGCGGCGAATCGGGGCCGGAGTTCGGCGGAATGGGCGTCATGAACTTCGGTTCGCTCCACTTCAAGCCATCGGGGCTCGTCGCGAACTTCACGCGCTGGCCCACGCGGTCCTCGATACCCGGTCCATCGCTCCACATGGCCCAATACTGACCATCGTGATGCGCGAGGTAATTGTGCTGGTTCACCCCGCCCGCTTTCTTGTCGAGCTTGGTGGGATCATTGCCCTTCGCCCGCACATCGCTGATCACCACATGCTCACTCGGAACCTTCGGCAACGCGGCGAAGTCGATCTCATGCGTGTTTTCCGGCACCCAGGGGCCGGAGAGCATGATGGGGGAGTCGGCGGCGAGAGCTTGGCCGCAAAGAAGCGCAAAGAGGGCGAGATGAGGTTTCATGATTTCAGGGCGTTGGCGGAGTCCAGAACGTGCCCTCGATGCAGCGATCCTGCTCACGCGGGCCGTTGTAGTAATAGGCGGTGAAGAGCTTGCCATCCGGCCGCACGAGAGCGCGTGGATAACCGAGATCGCCATCGAAGCCGTCGTCGCGGATCACGATCTCGGGTTGCCAGGTTTTGCCTTCATCGGCGCTGATGCGCGCCCTCATGCCGGTGGGCTTGCGGCGGTAGCCATAGGTCACGCATATGCGGCCATCCGGCAGCAGCACGGTGGCGGGAGGATTGCCGCCGATGTTGCCCGTGACGGCGCTCACATGCTGCCAGGTCTTGCCGAGATCATCGCTGCGCCAGAGCTGAATGTCGGCGCTCGGTTTGCCCATGCGAATGGTGGTGAACAGTGCGCCGCTTTTGGTGCGCACGGTGCTCGGCATGATGGCAAAACCACCCGGCTGCGGCTCCTCGCCGATGTAGGAGACCAGTTTCCATGTCACGCCGCCATCGGTTGTGCGTGCGCAAAAGACGCGACCTTCCTTGCCATCGTTCTTTTTGCCGCAACTGCCGAACATGAGGCAATCGCGCGGTCCGAGCACGATGAGATCGGTACGTGTGCAGATGCCTTCCACACCTTCGACCGCGAAGCTGAACGGCCCGCGCCACGTCTTGCAGCGATCCATGCTCGTGTAAAACCACGACGGCCCCGCGTGCAGTCCACCAAAGCGGAAGCGCAGCACAAAATCAGGCGCGGTGAAGTCCAGCGGCTCGGTCAGAGCGATCTGCTTGGGTTCCTTTTTATGATCGGCAAAGGGCAGGTTCTCCTCCATCTTCCACGTCTTGCCGCCATCGAGGCTGCGAGCCTGAATCTCATAAGTCGGCTTCGTGCGGTCGATGCGATGATCGGTCGTCGTCGATTTATACCACGTCGAAGTGAAACCCACGACCATCTCATCGCCCCACTGCCACAGCCCATGATTCGCCGGCCAGCCGCCGTAGCGGTCCGCTTCCTTGTAAATGATCACATTCTCCCGTGACGCCGGACTGGCCGTCGGACTCGCAGCAGTTGGTGAACCGGGTTTGAGGATTTCGAGCTTCGCGTCGGCCAATGCGAGCGAACAGGTGGCAAGGAAGGAGAGCGTGAGGAGGGGTTTGTTCATGGGCATGATGGTAGATTCGATTGGTCATCGAATGGTTTGGGAAAGGATTCGGCTTCGATTAACAATCGAAGCTACTTCACTGCGGCCACTGGCCGTTCACGATGGGTTTCGTGGTGAGCTTGGCGGGATCAACAACGACGTGTTTCACCTTCTGGCGTTTCCACGTGTAGGTGATGTGAACGAGGTCGTCTTTCGTCTGAATGATCGCGGGATAGCTGAACTCCTTCTTCGGCTCGTCTTCAAAAATGAGCGCGGCTTCCCAAATCTTGCCGTCTTTGCTCACGGCGAGATTCAGCGGGCTGCGGCCTCGGGCGGTGTGGTTGTAAATGAGCAGGTGGCGGCCGTCGGCGAGCGTGACGGCGTCGGTGCCGGAGTTGGGATTGGGCAGGTCGGTGAGCGAAATTTCGCCCCAGGTCTTGCCGGCGTCTTCGGAGGTGATTTGGAAGACTTTGCTCTGCTTCGTGCGACCCACGGCTTGCAGCTTGTCGCCGCCGAGGAAGAGAAGGCTCGGCTGGATGGCTCCGATCTTCAAACCGTCGTGCAGCAGCTCGGTGCGGCTCCAGGTTTTGCCGAGGTCGGAAGTGCGCTCGAAGTAGATGGCCCACGCGCTGGGCTTCGTGTCGGTCTCGTTGCTCGTGGGGCATAAAATGTCGCCATTCGCGAGTTGGACGGGCTTGTTCTTGATGGGGCCGAAGATTCCTTTCGGCAGTTTTTGAGCCGCAGACCATGTTTTGCCGCCATCGGTGCTCGTTTTGAGTTCTCCCCACCAGGTGCTCGGCGACGGGCCGACTTTGTAGAAGAGCATCAGCGGCGTATCCTTCGGCTGAAACAGCACCGGATTCCAAGTTGGATGCCGCGTGCCGTCCGCTTGCACGCCATTCGCGGTTTCGACGCCTTCGGTCCATTTTCCATCAACGAGACGCGACACCCAGATGCACACATCCGGGTTTTTTTCCGCCGTGCCGCCAAACCATGCCGTCACGAGCCCCGTGGGCGTTTCGACGATCGTCGTGGCGTGGATCTGTGGGTAAGGGCCGGTGTCGTAGATGTATTCGGTCTTCAGAATGGCGGGATCGGCAGCTTGAAGTTGCACCGCAGAGGCTAGGAGAACGCAGAGGAGGGTTTTCATGATGTGTGATTACAAGAGACCTAGGGTGACGAGTCTTTCGCGGATGATCTCTCTTTCCGCATCGCGAAAGCGATGGAAGGGCTCGGCCATGTGATCTTCGCAGATGCCGAGGAGGTTGAGGGCGCATTTGAGGCCTTTGATGATGGCGCTCTTGTGCTTGCCGACGGTGTAGATGGCTCCGGCGAGCTTCATCACTTGGGTGTGTAGTTCGCGCGTGCGTTGCAGGTCCTGTGCGGCGGCGGCTTGATACATCTCGACGTAGAGTTTGGGATGCAAATTGGCGCCGCCATTGATGCCGCCGTGGCCGCCGAGCAGCACGGCCTCGGCAGTGAGTTCCTCGGGGCCGACGAGCACGCTCCAGTCGGCGCGTTGCTTCGCGATCTCGATGAGGCGGTGGAAGTAGATCATGTCACACGAGCTGTCTTTGACGCCGCAGACGCCGGGCATGTCCAACGCGCGGCGCACGAGGTCGAGCTCGAAGCTCACCTTCGTCAAACCGGGCATGTTGTAGAGAAACAACGGCAGCGGCATCTCGGTGACGAGGTCCTGCACATACTCGAGCATCTCCGGCGGCGCGGCAGGGAAGTAATACGGCGGCGCGAGCACCACATGCGTCGCACCGACCTCGGCGGAGTATCTCGCGAGGTTCACGCTTTCGGTGAAGGAGGTGTCCGTGATGCCCACGAGCACCGGAACGCGACCTGCGGCCACTTGGCAGGCTCGTTCGATCAATTCGCGGCGCAGGCGGTAGCTGAGGCTCGGGCCTTCACCCGTGGTGCCGAGCACGAATAGGCCCGAAACGCCGCCGCTGATGAGATGCTCGATGAGACGCTCCAATCCGGCGACATCGAGGGTGTCGCGATCTTTGAGCGGAGAAACAAGAGGTGGAATGATTCCTGAGAGAGGTGTGGGCATGATGGGATTTAGCTGAGTTTCACATCACCGCAGAGGTGCGTTTCGAGGCCAAGTTCGGCGAGGGCGGCGGCTTTGATGCGGGCGGCGCGGTGGGCTTGTTTTTCGTTGGGGCAATAAACGACCTGAATGTGGTTGGATTTGTGGCGAGCCATCATTTGGTCGCGCGTGACGCCTTTGAGCACGGTGTGCATGATGGGCCATTGCGGCGTGGTTTCGGCCCAGCGGCGGTTCGTTTCGGCTTCGGGCAGTTTCACGACTTCAGCGACGCCGATGTCGGCCTGGAGTTTGCCATCCATGACGAAAACGCGGCTCCAGACGATGTGGCCGGGTTTGCTGATGCCTTTCATCGTGCCGCCGCCGAGGCGGAAGTACATCGCGGGCTGGCGTTCGGTTGAGGCACCTTTCCAGCCGCCGGTAAAGTGCGCGGGCGGTGCTGCGCCGCTGATGAGGAGGACCCAGACGTAGTCGCTGCCGTGCTTCGCGCCCCAGCGGAGATCGTGGAGGGTATTTTCGGGGGCGAAGCCGAGTTCGCGCCAGAGTTTGTAGGTGACGAGGCCATCAAGGCCAGCGCATTCATCGACTTCGTTGAAGTGGGGCAGCGCTTCGCCTTCAAAGAGCACTCGTTGGCCATCGGCACTGCGCACGGGTGGGCGGTCGGTGTTGTTGAGCATGCCTTCGACGAGGTCGCTGGCGGGTGTGAGGTCTTTGAGGCCTTGTTGATACTGAATGCCGATGGCAGCGCAGCCAAACTCATCGGCGAGGCGCACGGCGGCGATGTACATTTTGCATTGGAGCAAGATTTGCGGCTCGGTGAGCTGCGTCGCTTCATCGGTGCCGAGATTCATTTTGAGGCCTTTCTTGTTGAGCCAGGCAAAGACGGCTGCGGCATCGGTGTCGCTCACTTCACGCATGGCGGCGTAGAGGGTGGACTGGCTGAGGCGCTCTTTGAAGCAACCGGTGGGATGCAATAGTTCGTCGGGCACAATGGCATTGAACATGCCCATGCAGCCTTCATCGAAGACGCCGAGGATGGCCTTTTGGTGACGAAAACGGCGTGCGAAGTCGCGTCCGGTCGCATCGTCGTCGGCTGGCAGTTTCAGCATGGAAAGCGGGCGGACGTGGCTTTGATCATGTTTGACCGCGCCGGTGGTGAGCCACTCGCGCAGGCCGTTTTTGAAGAAGGTGTCGGTGAAGTCCTCGCTCCAGAGTGTGGAGTAATTCACGCCAGCCTTGGTGAGGGAGGCGTTGAGGTTCAAAAGGCCGACGAGGCCGGGCCATTGGCCGCTCCAATTCGCCACGGTGAGGATGGGGCCGCGGTGCGTGGTGAGTCCGGCGAGGACGTGATGCGAATACTGCCACACGGCCTCCGCGACGATCAGTGGCGCATCTGGATCGATGCCACGAAAGACCTCGATGCCCATTTTCTGCGAGTCGATGAAGCCATGCTTCTTCACGCGATCAAACGGATGGGCGCGTTTGACGGAGCAGCCTTCGTTTTTGAGCGCGGCGGCGAGTTTTTCCTCCATGTCCTTCTGGGCAGCCCAGCAGGTCTGATTGGCGGCGAGACGTAGATCGCCCGAGGCGACGAGGTGGATGGTCTTCATGGTTGGCAGGTTCGCCTAGAGTAACGGAAGCCATCCGCGAATCTCAAAACCTGCTCCAACACCATCTTTGGCACCTGCTTGACGATTCTTGACCTTGTGACGAGACTGCCCGCCATGAAAGTCTCCGACACGGCCGATTACTTCTCCAAGCAGGTGCTGCGCACGCGGCGCTTTTTCGTGGAGCAGACGAAGGACAAAGCTGCTGAAAAAAGCTGTGTCACGCTGGTGGCAGGTGGCTGTGAGTGGTGCGCGCCGGACTTTGTGATTCGGCGGACGAAGTTTCCCTTCATCGCCTTCGAGTTCGTGACACGCGGAGCGGGGCGGGTGACGCTGGCGGGGGTGAAGCATGAGCTTTCGGCGGGCCATGCGTTCTTCTTTGATCCGGCGACACCGCATGTGATCGAGAGCGACCCTGTGGAGCCGATGGTGAAGTACTTTTTCAATCTCACCGGGCCACGCGCAGCGGCGCTGCTGGAGGAGCTGGATCTGCGTGCGGGAAGTCTGATCCGTGTGCTGGATGCGGGGCGAGTCACGGCGCTGCTGGAGGAGGTGATCGACCATGCGCTGCGTGGTGGAAAGGTGGCGCTGCGTGTGGCAGGTGCGGCACTGGAACATGCGCTGGCGCTGTGTGCTGACTCAAGGCAGCACGCGACGACGAAGTTTGACCCGGCTTATGCGACTTATCTGCGCTGTCGCGGGCATCTTTTGCGGAACTATCCCGTGCTGAGCAGCATCGAGCAGGCGGCGAAGCACTGCCATGTGTCGGCAGCCTACATGACGCGGCTTTTCAAACGCTACGACACGGAAACGCCGCTAGCCTGTCTGACGCGGCTGAAGATGTCACAAGCGATGATCAAGCTGCGCCAGCCTGAGGCGCAGGTGAAGGCCGTGGCCGCTGAGCTGGGCTACAAAAGCTCGGCGCACTTCTCGCGGGCCTTCAAGGCATGGAGCGGGAAGTCGCCGGTAGAGATGCGTGATTGAATGCCTGAAACATGCGCGGTGGGAGCTTCGTCATGAGTCGGGCTTATGCGTATCGTGCTCTCCCTGCTCCTCCTGTCTGCCGTGCCTTTGCTGGCGGCCAAACCGAATGTGCTGTTTATCATGGCGGATGATTTCCGGCCGGAGATGGGCTGCTATGGGTCTGCGGCTTTGACGCCGAATCTGGATCGGCTGGCAAAGCGGAGTGTGCAATTCGAGCGGGCGTATTGTCAGCAGGCGGTGTGCAATCCTTCGCGGTCATCGCTGCTGACGGGGCGGAGGCCGGACACGCTGAAGCTCTGGAACAACGGCACGCATTTTCGTGAACTGAACCCGGATGTGACGACGCTGCCGCTGCACTTCAAAGAGCAGGGCTACACGACCCGATGCGTGGGAAAGATTTTCCACAACTGGCACACGGCGGTGAAGGGAGATCGCCGCTCGTGGAGTGCGGATGAGTTTCTGCATTACGCGAATCATGGTGCTGACACGCCGCAGATCACGGGTGAGTTGCCGGCGAATCTGGCGACGCATGGTTTTGGTCGTGGCTATCCTGAACAAGGGATCACGAGCTGCTACGATGTGCCGGACGAGGCCTATTATGATGGGCGTGTGGCGGCGGAGGCGGTGAAGGTGATGGCGGAGGTGAAGGATGAGCCATTCTTCCTCGCGGTGGGTTTCTGGAAGCCTCATGCACCCTTCAATGCGCCGAAGAAGTACTGGGATCTCTACGATCGCGCGAAACTACCGCCGCTGAATGGTGCGCGGCCAGAAGCGGCACCTGAGATTGCCTTTCATCAGAGCACTGAGGTGCTGGGGCCGGTGGCGAAGCAGAAGCCAGTGTCGCCAGATCAAGCTGTGGAGATGCGGCACGGCTACTTTGCGAATATCAGCTACATGGACGCGCAGATCGGCAAGGTGCTGGAGGCGCTGGAGCAGAGCGGTGCGGCGAAGAACACGATCATCGTTTTCTTCGCCGATCATGGTTATCAGATCGGCGAGCACTCGCTGTGGGGGAAGACATCAGATTTTGAGTTCGATGCGCATGTGCCGCTGCTGATCAGTGATCTTCGTGAGGAGCATCGCGGTGCGAAAACGAAGGCGCTTGCCGAACTGGTGGATCTCTTCCCAACGCTCGCGGAGCTGTGTGGCCTGCCCATGCCTGCGGGCCTGGATGGCAAGAGCCTTGTGCCCGTTTTGAAAAACCCGAATCGCCGGCTGAAGCTCGGTGCTTTCACGCAGCATCCACGGCCCGCTTACTATGACCGCGAGCCGGATAAACGCCCGAAGGCGATGGGCTACAGCATCCGCACGGATGACGTGCGTTACACGGAATGGCGCGACTGGCAGAGCAAGGCCGTCGTGGCCCGCGAGCTGTATTTGACCGAGACCGATCCCGCCGAGCTGAAGAACCACGCGGATGATCCCGCGCAGAAAGAGCAGCTCGCCACAGCTGAGCGGCTGCTGCTGGACAAGTTCCCGCGCTGAGCCGCCGTAGTACCGATGCTGTGCCACGCTTCATCGTCCATCTGGCTGCCGTCCTCTGCTCCACGAGTCTGTTCTCGGCGGAGCATTGGGCCTTTCAGCCGATCAAGTCGGTGAAGGGTGGCAGCATTGATGAGTTCATCCATCGGAAGCTGGCTGAGAAGGGCCTGAAGCCAGCTCCACGAGCGGATGACCAGACGCTGATCCGCCGCGCTACGTTTGATCTCACGGGGCTGCCGCCTGATCGAGTGGATGTGTCGTATGAGCGGCTTGTGGATGAGCTGCTGGCCTCTCCCCACTATGGCGAGCAATGGGCTCGGCACTGGCTGGATGTGGCGCGCTACTCGGATACGAAGGGCTACGTCTATGCGCGCGAAGAAAAGCGCTGGGTCCATGCGGCGACGTATCGTGACTGGGTGGTGCGCGCATTGAATGAAGACATGCCGTATGACCGCTTTCTGCTCCTGCAAATCGCTGCGGATCAGGTCGTGCCACCAAACTCGCCTGATCTCGCGGCGATGGGGTTCCTCACGCTGGGGCGGCGTTTTCTCGGTGTGACGCATGACATTATCGATGACCGCATCGATGTCGTCACACGCGGCACACTCGGGCTTACGGTGGCTTGCGCGCGCTGCCATGATCACAAATTTGATCCCATCCCCACTCGCGACTACTACGCGCTCTACGGTGTCTTTCAAAGCAGCGCCGAAGCGGTAGTGCCGTGTGCTGCTGGTGGAAATGAAGAGCTGGCCGCACTGGTGAAAAAGAATCGTGAGCTGATGACGAAGCGACGCGAAGAGCAGATGGAGCGCACTCGGGCGCGGGCAGCAGATTACGTCGCGGCGCAGAAGGAGCTGGAAAAGTATCCTGAGGAGGTCTTCGGCCAGCTCCTCGATGAGAAAGACCTCAACCCCTACATCGTGCATCGCTGGACGGCATGGCTGGAAAAACATCCTGGCGTTGAGTTGACGGATGAAGTGCTGCGCCGCGCTGACTCGCCCTGTTTCGTGCCGGACGAGCATATCGCCAGCATCGAGATGTATTTCCCCATCGGGGTCGTGACGGAGCTGTGGAAATCGCAGGGGGATGTGGATCGCTACATTCTGAAAAACAATACCGCTCCAGCTCACGCGACGATTTTGACGGATCGCCCGCAGCCGAGCACGGCGCGTGTCTTTACGCGTGGGAATCCGCTGACGAAAGGAGATGCGGTGCCGAGGCAGTTCCTGAGTTTGTTCGGCAAACAAGAGCCCTTCACGAACGGCAGCGGACGCCTGGAGCTGGCTCGGGCCATCATTGATCCACGCAATCCACTCACCGCCCGTGTCATGGTGAATCGCATCTGGCAGCATCACTTCGGGCGAGGATTGGTGAGCACGCCGAGTGATTTTGGCAAACAAGGCAGTGCGCCGAGCCACCCTGAATTGCTCGACTGGCTGGCGCAGCGTTTCATCGACTCTGGTTGGAGTGTGAAGGCGATGCACCGGATGATCATGCTCTCGCAGACCTACCAGCAGAGCAGTCAGGTCAGTGATCCCGCTGATCCTGACAACGTGCTCCTGGCTCGCATGAATCCGCATCGGCTCAGCTTTGAAGAGGCACGCGACGCATGGCTCGCCGCAGCGGGACGTCTGAACCTGCGCGTCGGCGGGCAGCCCGAGGCCTTGTTTGCAGGCAGCAACACACGCCGCACGCTCTACGCGCTGGTGGATCGCGAGAACTTGCCCGCCGTGATGCGCACCTTTGACTTCGCGAATCCAGATCTCTCCATCCCACAGCGCACCGAGACGACCGTGCCGCAGCAGGCCTTGTTTGGGATGAACCACCCCTTCATCGTCCAGCAAGCGAAGGCTCTCTTAAATTGGTCTGCACAACCAAAGCGCTCTGATGCCGAAAAGATCTATTTCATCTATTCCAAGCTCTTCCAACGCAGCCCCACCGCTAACGAACTGGCTTCTGCCCAGAGCTTCGTTCAAGCAGATCAAGGCCCCGTCATCGCCGCTGTCGATCACTCGAAGTCCTGGCAGTATGGCTATGGTGAATGGGACGAAGGCACCGGGCGGGTGAAGAGCTTCAAGCCACTGCCTCATTTCACGGGCAGCGCCTGGCAGGGCGGTGAAACCTGGCCCAACGAGAAGCTCGGCTGGGCGCAGCTCACTGCCAGTGGCGGGCATCCTGGCAATGACCGAAAGCACGCGGTCGTGCGCCGCTGGATCGCCCCGGCGGCAGGGGCTTATGACCTCCGCTCCACCCTAGTGCATGAGCCGCTCGCGGGCGATGGCATCCGCGGCTTTGTCAGTCATTCACGCCTCGGCAAACTGCGTAGCACCTCTCTCCACGGCTCCAGTGCCGAGATGAGTCTGGAAGGCATCGCCTTCCAAGAAGGTGACACACTCGACTTCATCGTGGACATCGCTGACGGGCTGAACAGTGACCAGTTTCTCTGGTCACCCATCCTGACGCCTACAACTCAGACAACAGGCTCTGGTGGCGATGCTGTGAATGAAACTTGGGATGCCGCGAAGGACTTCTACGCTCAAGCAATGAGCCAGCTCAATCCATGGGAACAGCTCGTGCAAGCGCTCATGCTCTCAAATGAGCTCATGTTTGTGGATTGAGCGGAGTCTGCTCAAAACGCAGGCTTCGAAGGGGAGTCAAACGGGTGAAGATTGTCTCCCGGGGTAAAGGTCAGCGGAGTGCTGGCACCATCGACGAAGTTGCCAAACCCACCTGTGTTGAATTGCGGCACGTCGGTGAAGACATCGAGCCCGCCAGGTTGCTGAATGGTGACGTTCACCCCGTTGTCGATGGTCACTTTTTTAGCCGCGAGCACAGTCTGCGGGCTGTCGAGGGAGACATTGCCTGTGAACTGGATCTGCCCATTGGTGCCCTGGGCGTAGAGATGAACGAGCTGATCGGCATCGATGCTGGTATTGCCGAGGATGAGGCGGCCATCCACGCCAATCGTGCGGGCACGAATGGACTCTCCGGCAAGCTGTGACTGCATGATGGAGATGTCACCTTGAGCACCCTGTGCTTCGAGGAAAATAGAGGGGCTCTCGGTATTGGCGAGGGCGCGGAGACTGGATGAGTTTTGAATGCTGATGCCATTCTGGGCGATCATCTCGATGAGTGACCGCGCCTTCACATCCGCCTGATCCAGCTTGATGTCGCGCACGGACTGGACACGGATTTGATCCACTTTGATGCTGGCCTGATTAGAGATCCTGGCCTCGTTGTCAGCATAGACATAAAGTTTGCCATAGGGCACGGCGATGGTGGAGCCGCTGACGCCTGCGGGGCCATTGATGGCGACATTTCCGGTGCCCGCCTGTGAGGACAGGAATATGGACTGATCACTGCCATTGATGAGGAAGCCTGGGGCCACGGTCACATCTCCCAGGAAGGAAGTGATGGCGATGGCATCGAGAGCGCTGTCGAGGTCCAGCACGCCAGTGGCGGCAGCCGAGGGGAAGTCAGGCAGGGTCGTGGTAGAAAGGGTGACATCAAAGCGACCGGCGAAGATGAGATTTCGTGGGCCGGAGGTGGAGTTGATCTGCGGCGTGCCGGCGATGTAGAGCTCATCGAACTTGAAGAGCGACCAGTCACCAAAGTCGCTGAAGTCCTGATCAAAGGCGGTGAAGCGCGGCGGCGTGACACCATAGACGAACTCACTGAAGGTTCCGTCTTCAGAAGGCGTGAAAGGCGAACCGAGTGCCGTAATGATGCCTGGGCTGAGGCTGTTATTGTTCGCGCTGATGATGCCACGCGTGTCGATCTGGGCCGTGCCGTCCACCTGGGTGGTGCCGGGGATGAACTCAAACTGCCGCCGCTGCTCGGGTGTGAGCTGGTTCAGCAATTCCAGCCGAGCCTCGCTGCTGAGTGTGACAGAGGTGCCGCGCCCCTGCAGAAGGTAGGCTGTTTCGAGCAACTCGCCCTTCTGCTTCTTCTTGTTTTGCTGCTCCAGGGCATCACTCAGCTGTTTCTCATTACCGAGTGCGCTGAAGTCTTTTGAACTCAGCAACTTCGAGGTGCGGCGGAGGCGCTGCAGATCCACCTGCACGGGCTGGGGCAGAGACGTTGCATTGGGTTTGGTGATGAGCATGTCA
>Ga0209480_10001457_pt1 | contig 17261 bp, 21 predicted proteins | sample JI61114C2DNA_FD_187501 | JGI IMG/M metagenome (GOLD analysis project Ga0209480, IMG submission 187501) | Wastewater effluent complex algal communities from Wisconsin, to seasonally profile nutrient transformation and Carbon sequestration -... | ecosystem: Engineered > WWTP > Effluent > Algae... | reverse complement strand
ATCGGCGAGTTGCTATTCAAGGCATGCGCAGCAGAAGCCGCTCAGCGGGAGTACCACCACCTTACTTGGCAAGTGCTGGATTGGAATGAAGGTGCGATCCGCTTCTACAAGCGCCTGGGGGCGGACTTGGACGGGGCGTGGGTGAACGGCCGTTTGGATAAGGTGCAATTGGTGGAATTGGCCGGGCAATGACCCGCGACGGCGCATCCGGAGAGGCACCGAAGGCGCGTTTGCCTTGGGGATGGCTCCTTGTTCTCGCCGTGCTGCTTCTCCCTCTATTCCAGTTCGGCGCAAAGGATACCCACGATTGGGGTGACGATTTTGCACAATACCTCAGCCAAGCCCGCGACATTTCAAACTTCCAGCTCGCAAACCCCGATGACGAAGTGCCCAACCATGCCCTCTATGGTCCGGTTCCTAAAGGCGTCGGCTTTTCAGTGGTGATCGCGCCGTTCTGGGGTGCCTTTGGCGACAACGTGCGGGCCTATCTGTTGCTGAATTCCGCCTTGCTCTTCCTTTCCGCCATGCTCTGCTTCATTTTTCTGTGTCGAAGTGCTGGACCGCTCTCTTTCGGTCCCCTGCCGGCACTGCTCGCAGCATTGCTGTTCGCTTATGACAGGCATGTGTTGCAAGCGGCATCGGAGATCATGCCCGACTTGTTGCTAGGCTGCTTGGTGCTTGTCGCGCTGTTACTGATGCAACGGTACGACGCTCCTTCCCGATGGGGAACCGTCGTGACTGTAGGTTTCGCCACGGTGGTGAAAAGTGCGGGCTGGGTACTGTATGCTACAATGCTGCTTCATTTTCTTTTACTGCGGCACCATCGGCACGGGCCAAGGCCGAAATTGCTGGAAACCATCGGTCTTATGTTCCTTCCTTTGATAATCCACCTGGCCTTGGTTGCACCATGGCTGCTCGGCAACGCTGCCGGGGATGCGTGGTACGCCCATGTGTTCACCGGCGGAAGCCTTCCGGGAACGATCATGGCGAACGTGCCGGCCTACGCTTGGACCTGTTGGCAATTCTTTGAGCAAGAGTTGCCCATGTGGATGAACCGCATCTTGGTACCGTTTGTCCTGGTGGCCGTGATCACGGGCATGGTGAGGCGCTACCGTAGTCGGCCGGATGCGGGCGATGTGCTCTTCGCATTGTGGATGGTCATGCTGCTTTGCTATCCGTACACCGCCGCGAACGACCGCTTTCTGGTGCCGATGCTCCCTATCGTGTTCCGCTTTCTGCTAAACGGAATGGCTTGGTTTGCCGCACGCGTGCAACTGCCTGCCGGAAAAACAGTGGCCGCATTATTGGCGTTATTTCTGCTCGCACATGCCAAAGGCTTGCAGCTTTATGCTTCAACATACGACCGGCCCGTTCCGGGGCCTTACAGCGCCGAGGCCAAAGAAGCCTTTGCAGAGATCAAGCAGCTTGACCCGGAGGGAGTAGCCATCGGAGCCGGAAGGCCTTGGGCGGTCCACTTGTACACCGGGTTACCGGTGGCATTGTGGCCAGTTGCGGAAAACAATGGCGTTCCGGGAAAAATGCCGGGACTGGTGTTGCTTTGCACCGATCCAAAGCACGCGGGCATTTACGATGAACAAGTGTTGCGGACCGTGCGGCATGAAGAACGCCTGAAACCGGTTTGGCAAAACAGCAGCTTCGTGATCTTGCGCGACAACGATCCAAATCCATGAAAGTCTTCAAATTCGGTGGTGCCAGCGTGAAAAATGCCGAAGGCGTGCGCAATGTGGCGGACGTGGTGAAGCGATCCGGTCTGGACGACCTGGTGATCGTGGTGAGCGCCATGGGCAAAACCACCAATGCGTTGGAAGCCATCACTTGGGCATGGCTGGATGGCCGCCCCTTGAATGAAGCTGTGGATGCGTTGGAAAAAGCACATGGGGATATTTTGTTGGAAGTCGCCCCGGAAGACCGCACAGCACATGTGCGACTTGGGGACGAGTTCCGTGCAATGCGAGCGCTTTTGGGCGGCAAGCCCACGAAAAACATCGATCGGCATTACGACCAAATTGTGTCCTTCGGCGAAATGTGGAGCAGCATCATCGTACAGGCGCATTTGAATGCCGCCGGTGTTGCCAGTGCATGGTGGGACGCACGCGCCGTGGTGCACACCGATGCGCGGTACCGCGCGGCCGGCGTGGACTGGGAAGCATCCGCGAAAGGTGCGGAGCAGTTCCTGGCCAACGCACCGAAAAGCCCGCTGCGCGTGGTGACACAAGGTTTCATCGGCAGCGCTCCGGACGGTTCCACCACTACGCTCGGCCGCGAGGGATCGGATTTTTCCGCAGCCATATTTGCCTATTTGCTCAATGCGGAAAGCGTGACGATCTGGAAAGACGTGGCGGGCATGTTCAATGCGGACCCCCATGTTTTTCCGGACACGAAATTGTTGGAACGCATCAGCTACCGCGAAGCGATCGAGCTTAGCTATTTTGGCGCCAGCGTGATCCACCCGCGGACTTTGCAGCCTTTGCAGCGCAAGAATATTCCGCTCTACGTACGCTCCTTTTTAGACGCCGCAGCGGAAGGAAGTACCATCAGCGAAGCAACCGACCGCGACACGCTGGTTCCTTCCTTCATTGTAAAGGCGCAGCAACTTCTCATCAGCATCACGCCACGCGACCTCAGCTTTATCGTTGAGGAAAATTTGAGCGCCATTTTCAAGGTTTTCGCGGAGCGGAACGTGCGCATTGACCTGATGCAGAACAGCGCCCTGGCCTTCAGCGTGGCGGTAGACGATACGCCGCGAAGCAGGGAACTCATTCAGGAACTGGGCAAAGACTACCAAGTGCGTTACAACGAAGCCTGCCAATTGATCACTGTTCGGCACTACGACGAAAAGACGTTGGACCAATTGCTCAAGGACAAAGACGTGTTGATCGAGCAGCGGTCGCGCACCACTGCGCGGTTCGTGGTGAAGTGAATTACTGATATCAACGTCCTCTGTGGGAGAAGTTGATGGGACTCAGGCCTTGGCCAAGCGCTTTGCCAGCTTGCCGATGGTGAGGCCCTGAACCAGTATCGAGAAGGTCACCACGATATAGGTGAGCGTGATCCACAGTCCGCGGTCGAAGTTGGTGCCCAACGATATGGCCATGGCAATGGAGATACCGCCGCGCAAGCCGCCCCATGTGAGCATGAGCAGCGTTTGGTGGCCCATTTTTTCTTGGAAACGGATGAGCTGCGCGGGCACCCACACGGAAACATAGCGCACTAGCAGGATCGCAACAATGGCGATGCCGCCCACCGCGAAATGGACGGGATCGAGTTTCACTAAGAGCAGCTCCAGACCTATCAATACGAAGAGCACGGCATTCAGGATCTCGTCGATCAACTCCCAGAATTTGTCCACGTATTCCTCCGTGATCTTGCTCATGGCGTGCTTCTTTCCATGATTACCGATGAGGATACCTGCCACCACCATGGCGAGCGGACCGGAGACATGCAACGCCTGCGCCAGCGAATAACCGCCCATGACCACCGCAAGGGAGATCAGCACCTCCACCTTGTAATTGTCTATGCTGCGCATGAGCAGGAATGCGATGTAGCCTATGGCCAAGCCGAACGCGATGCCGCCGATGGCCTCCTGAGCGAAAAGCGCGGCTACTTCCATCGCACCGAAACTGCCGGGGCTTTCAGCGATCTCCAGAATGGTGAGGAACACTACCACGGCGACACCATCATTGAACAGCGACTCACCGGCGATCTTCATTTCCAGTGATGGCGGCACCTTGGCTTCCTTCAGGATGCCAAGCACGGCAATGGGGTCCGTAGGTGATATGAGCGCACCGAACATCAGGCAGTGCAGGAATTCCATTTCAATGCCGAACCAATGGAGCAGATAGTACATCAAGGAACCCACGAGCATGGTGCTGGTCACTACGCCTACGGTGGAAAGCGCCATTACGGCCCATTTCTCTTGGCGCAGCACGTCGATCTTGATGTGGATGGCTCCTGCAAACAGCAGGAAGCCCAACATGTTGTTCATCAACAAACGGGAAATGTCGAGCCGCTCCACGAGCGACTGCATGTCGCCCAACAAGTGCGGCATCACCTTGCCCACGGCCACCAGGAGCACGGAGAACAACAGGGCGATGAACATCAGGCCGATGGCCGCCGGCAGCTTGACGAAGCGGAAGTTCAAATACGCGAAGAGCGCGGCAATGACGATCAAGAGGGAGAAAGCGGCAAATGTTTCCATGGTGGCGGCGGCGGAAAGCTACGCGAAGCGGACCGGAAATGAGCGTCGCAACAATAGCTTCGCGCCATGTTTCGAATTCTCCAGCCGCTCCTGCGGGGCTTTGCCGTTCTGTTGTTGCTCTGCGCTTTCATCCCGAATGCTGATGCACAACGTGGCAACCGCACGGCAGACAGCTTGAAGGCCGTAGTTGCCGAAAGGCGCGCAGCCTTGGGCCATTCGGATTCATTGGGCCACTTCACTGAAAGCGTTTTGGGCCGGATGGAATTAGCTCCATTGTTGACTGGTCCGGACGCGATATCTGCACTTCGCACGGCGGCAACCTTGGCCGATAGTTCAGGTCTTTTGAAGCTTGAGCTGCAAGCGCGCAGCATGCTTGCAACGCAATTGGCAAGCGGCGGCAAAGCAACCGAAGCTTACACGGAAGCCTTGACGTTAGTGGCCTTGGAACGCGAGGTCGCCACAACTGAGAGGGACAGTTTAAACGCTGCGCACCAAGCATCTGCTGAACGCTCGCTTGCTGTGCGCGACAGCCTGGAACAAGTAGGCGGAATTCAGCATGCAGCGTTGACGGCGCGCTTAAAAGCGACGGAAGAACGCATGCAGCTCTGGATGTGGATCGCCTTGGGAACGGCCGCGATAGCTTTGGCGTTGTTGGCCTGGCTGCTCTACCGCATGGGCCGCGTGAGCAAGAAACTGCAAGGTGCCATGGCGGGCCTGCAACAGGAAGTGGCCGAGCTGAAGGATTTCCGCAACCGGCGTAAAGAAGAGCAGCCCAAACCGGACAAGCCCGTTGTGCCGCCGACTGATGTAGCACCTGCTTCTCCCCTTCCATCGCCGCAGGCGCAAGCCATTATTGAGGCCATGGATCCCGTGGTTGCTGCGCTTTTCCGCAAAAGTGCGCCGGAGCGTTTGGCCACCTTACGTGCAGCCCGTAGCACGGGCGACCAGGACAAGGTCTTGCGCGTCGTGCATTCGCTTAAACCTCAACTTACCAGTTTCGATGCAGATCGTTTCACTCCGCTGTGCGCGCGGATCCGCGAATCCGGTTCGCAGGACGACCTTGCGGCGTGGAATGCCGATCTGGACACCTTGGAACGCGGTGTGGAAGACGTTCTGCGCGGGTTGGGTCAGTAGCGCTTGCCGACCAATGCCATCGCGCGTTCCGGAAAGTCGGTAATGATACCGTCCACGCCCAGCTCAAGCATGCCTTCAATGTCCGTTTCCTCGTTCACGGTCCATACCAGCAAGCCGATATTCCGCTCACGGAGTTGTTCCGCCAGTTGCGCGTTTGCGATGGAAAATGCGGGGCTGTAGTAGTTCGGCGTGAAGGTCAAGCGATGCAAATTGGCTTCCATGCCGTCGGCATTTTCAACCAGCAGAGCCACGGGAATGAGCGGCGCTAAACCATGTACTGCTTCCAAAATGGCCACGTCGAAACTTTGGATGATGCAACGTTGCGCAATGCCCAACGCGATCACCTCTTGCACCACAAGTTCCGCGAACCGGCGCGGTTCCGGTTGGAACGAGCCATACAATGCGGGTTCACTTTTCACTTCGATGTTGAAGCCTGGCGGAGTGATCGTGCGCTGTTCCGCGAAACGGTCCACGGCCTGCACGGTTTCGGCCAATGTTGGTTTATGGACGCGATGTGCAGAATCCGCATCAACCTCTGAAAAGCATTGGTAGCGCTGCACTTCTTCAAGCGACAGCTTGAAAATATTGACGCTCCTTCCCTGCTCCTGCGTGATCGGCTTCCCGTGCGGGTCGCGGCAGGTGTGATGGTCCATCCACGGCTCGTGGCTCACGAGGACTTGATCGTCGGCGGTGATCACCACATCAAGTTCTAGCCATTGGCATCCTGTTCTGGCAGCATGCAGAAAGGCAGGTACGGTATTTTCCGGGCCATGCCCACTGCAACCGCGATGGCCGTGGACTTGAGTGGGATGAAATGGCAGCATTTGTTGCGGCCAAGGTAGGAGAGCGCCGATGATCGTAACCCGGTGACCTCTTTAAGAGACAGCGGGAGAAAAGTCGTTCAGGATCTTGTCTGCCAAAACATTGGAGAGCTTGAACCAGGATTCTTTCGTGACACCGGCGACGTGCGGGCTCAGCAGCACGTTTTCATTTGCGAAAAGCCGTTGCAGTAAGGGGTTGTTCATTTCGCCTTTAAGTCCGAGTAATGTGCGCTCTTCAAATTCCAAGACATCGAGACAGGCGCCCAAAACTTTTCCGGCTTCGATGGCATCCAACAATGCGGCGGTATCGGTAAGTGGTCCGCGTGCGGTGTTGATGAACCAGACCGGTTTTCCACACTTGCTGAAGAAGTCCGCATCGGCGTAACGATCCGTTTCTGCTGTAAACGGCAAGTGCAGGCTAATGATGTCGCTGCGTTCCTGCAATTCTTCCAACGACACCTCTTCGACCTGCTCGTTGGAAAAGCCGTTGCGGTACTTGTCGTGCGCGATCACCTTCACGCCAAAACCTTGTAGCCGTAGGGCAAATGCAGTTCCCATTTGCCCGAAGCCGATAATGCCGACCGTTTTTCCGCCAAGCTCGTTGCCGGAGTTGTTTATGCGGTCCCAGATGCCACCGCGCACCTCACGGTCCGCCCGGGGCATGTGGTTCATCACACTGAGCAACATGCCCACAGCGTGTTCGGCCACGGCATCGCGGTTGCCTTCCGGGGAACTGTACAGGCGGATCCCGTGATCGGCGCACCAAGCCCTATCGATGTTTTCCATGCCAGCGCCGCAGCGCGCTATGAACTTCAGTTTCGGCGCATGGGCCAATGTTGCGGCGTCCAACATTTTGCTGCGCACCACCAGGCCTTCGGAATCGTTCAATTGGGCTAAAAGATCATCGCCGCTCCTTTCGCTGAGGTCTTCGCAGGTATGGCCCGCCACGGAAAGGCGTGTACTGAGCACAGGGTGTACGCTGTCGATGAAATTCACTTTCATAGTAAAACGTGGCGCAGGAAGTAGGATGCGAATGAGAAGTAGATGACCAAGCCGGTAACGTCGACCACCGTGGCCACGAACGGTGCGGAACTTGTTGCGGGATCAAGGCCAAGCCGCTTCAGCACTAAAGGAAAAAGCGAACCCACGAGGTTGCCCCAAACAACCACGCCGAGCAGTGTTAAGGCTACCACGAAGCCGACCTCGGCCCAGTGGGGACCGTAGATGGTAGTGAACTGGCTCCACACGGCAACGCGCAAAAAGCCGATCACGGACAGGATCAATCCAAGGATGAGGCCCACACTGCTCTCGCGACGGAAGATGCGCCACCATTCGTTCACTGTGATATCGCCCATGGCGAGTGCGCGGATGATGAGCGTGCTGGCTTGCGAACCTGTGTTACCGCCACTGGAGATGATGAGCGGCACGAACAGCGCAAGCACCACGGCCTTCGCGATCTGGTCCTCGAAATAGCCCATTGCCGTAGCGGTGAAACTTTCCCCGATGAAGAGCACGACCAGCCAGCCCGAGCGCTTCTTCACCATCTCCCACAGGCTGCTGTTGCTGTAAGAATATTCCAATGCGCCCATACCGGCCATGCGTTGCGCATCTTCAGTCTCTTCCTCACGGATGGTGTCCACCACGTCATCAATGGTGATGCGACCAAGCAGCCGCCCGCGATCGTCCGTCACGGGCATCATCACAAGATCATACTTCTCCATCAGGCGGCTCACCTCCTCCACGTCCTCGTGAGCTTTCACGCTGATGATGTCCGGCTCGTAGACATCACGGACGGGCGTTCGGAGGGATGTTGTAAGCAGCATCTTCAACGGGATGGAACCCACCAACCTGTCATGTTCGTCCACCACCAGGATCACGTACACGTCGTCAATGTGCTCGGCATGCTGGCGCAATTCGCGCACGCAATCGAGCATGGAACTGTCGGCATTCACCTTCACCAGCTCCTTGGCCATCAAGGCCCCGGCGGTGTGCTCGTCGTATGTGAGAAGCTCGGTGATCTCGCTTCGCTGCTCCTTGTCGCTGATGTTCGCGAGCACTTCATCGCGCACCTCGTCGGGCAGTTCGGCGATCACGTCGGCGGCGTCATCGGAGTCGATGTGCTCTATGAGCTCCTCGGCGATTTCCTTACCGGTGTAGTTGCCCAGCAGGTCTTCGCGCCGGTCCTCCGGCACTTCAAGGATCACCTCGGCGGCCATTTCGGTCTCCAGCCGTTCGAACAAGTACTGGGCCTCCTTCAGGTCCAAATTGTCCAGCACCTCCGCGATATCCGCCGGGTGCATGTCGTCCACGGCGGCGAGCAGTTCCACATCAGCCTGTTGGGCCACAAGCTCCTTCAGCCTTTCGAGACTGGCCTTGCTGATCGTGAAGGTCATAGTGCGGTGCTTGGGGGTTGAACGGGGTAACGGTCCGCGAAACTACACAAGCAGGGAACTCCCGGATGCTGCATGGAACGGCCGGGGTCAATAATGTCCGATCACCAAATTAGCCCACGCTCACTCCAAGTGACTGCGCAGCATCCAGGCGTTCTTGGCATGCACGTCCATTCGGCGGGTGGCCAAGTCCGCACTTACCAGATCGCCGTTCTTGTCGGCGGCATTTGCAACAGCGCGGGCATCGTCTTTCAATGCCTCTTGATCCGCTACGAGCTTTTTGATCATCGTTTTGGCATTGGGGCTACCGGTTTCTTCTTTCACTGAACTGAGCTTGCTGAAGGCCGCAAAGCTGCCAGGTGCTTTGGCATCCAACGCGCGCATGCGCTCCGCGATCTCGTCCACGGCCAACGAAAGTTCCGTGTACTGTGCCATGAACAAGTTGTGCAGCGTAGTGAACATGGGGCCGGTAACGTTCCAGTGGTAGTTCTGGGTCTTGAGGTACAGTGTGTAGCTGCTTGCCAGCAAGGTTCCCAGTTCTTTCACGGCGGTCGCGCTCTTTTGCTTTTTCATGTTGGTATTTTTTGGTGCGGATGCAATGTTCGGCTTACTGGAAATAGTTCCCGTACGTGGCGAGATAATCCTTCAGTGTTGCGCGTTCCGCTTCATCAGCAGGATTCATGGCGTTTAATTGTTTGTGGATCGGGATCAAGTAATTGTGCAATTGCTCATGCGCTTCACCGGTCATGGTGCATCGCTCGAAGATCAATGCAAATTCCCGGCCCAGCTCGGCCTTCAGCGTGTCTGGCGGTTGGGTGCCCGGATCGAAATTATTGACGAGCGCGGCCATGTTGGCGATGCCCTGGGTGGTTTCCGCGTTGGCAACCCAGCGCTGCCCGTTATCGAGCTTCACTGCGGAAGCATCCCCGCTTTCGTCATGTTCCGCAGTGCCTTCCGCGTGTTGTTCCGCAGTCCCGGCATGATCGTCGCTATCGTGATCGGTGGTGCCGCAACCGAAGGTGAAGAGCGTGGCTGCGATCGCGGTAAAAAGGTAGGTGGTCTTCATGGTGCAAGTTGAGGTAGGACAAGGCAGAACGGAAATTGTTCGGCGCTGGCGCGAAGTTCGGATACCGGCCGTGATCATGATGTGATAAAGGTCACGCAAAGCGCTTCTTGACCGACTTCCCTGTTCATAGGCCAATCGCATGAAAACCTCCAATGCTCCACTTGGGCAATAACATATAATCAGTCCGGCTGATCGGCTGAATAAGGAAGAACTACCGCGAAGGCGCGGACATCCACTGGCGCTTGCCGAAAGGCGAGTAGACGATCCATCTGGAAAAGGTGGACAACGCAAAGTGCGTGGCGGAAAAAGCGAGCAGCTAACCTGCCTCGACGAACTTCACCGCGGCCTTCGCGAATTGTGGCCATTGGTCGCTATACGTCGCCGACACTTGCACCCACGCCTTCATGGGCCGCTCTTTCCCGCTGGGGTCGAAGAGTTGGCTTCCATCAAGCGAAAGTGCATCCTTGTGTGAGTCTCCTTCCAGCTTGAAGACCATCTCGTTCTTGAAAAAGCAGATGAAAGCCTTACCAGTGATCTTGAAGCATGGCTTGCCGAACATCTGGCTTTGCTCGGCATTCTTGATATTTTGGCCAATGGCGGTGTAGAGCGTTTCTTCGGTTGTCATGGCGCGAAAATGGGGTCCAATTATTAGGCACAACGACACAAAAATAGATTAGCCTTTTCCTTTCCGACCTCCGACACAGGTGCTGTTGAGCCTACCTATTGGCAATTTCATTTGGCTATAATCTGCACCGGTCGAAAACTGAATGACAAGCACCTCCCCGGCACCGTACTTTGGGATATGCGCAAGTTTCTAGTCTCCGTTACCATACTGGCTGCGTTGCCCACACTGGCCGCCACTTACCACGTTGCGCCGAATGGCAGCAACGCCAACAGTGGCTCAGGCATTTCCACAGCCTTCGCTACCATACAGCACGGCGCAAACATCGCACTAGCGGGTGATTCCGTGCTGGTGCATCCGGGCAACTACGAAGGCTTTTTCGCCATGGACCATAGCGGGACGGCAAGCGACCCGATCGTGTTCATCACGGATGGCGCGGTCCAGATCACCTCACCGAACGGCTTCACAAACCTGGACGGCATCAATGTGGAGAACGTCTCGTGGATCGTCATAGAAGGCTTCATCGTGAACGCCATGCCCCGCGCTGGGATCCGTTCCGCCGTTAGTGACCATGTTTCGATCCGTTACAACACCTGCACGGACAACGGTAAGTGGGGCATCTTCACCGGTTTTGCGGAGCATTGCATCATCGAGCACAACAGTTGCTCCGGCAGCATCGATGAGCATGGCATCTACTTCAGCAACAGCGCGGACGACCCGATCATCCGATACAACGAATGCTTCGACAACAACGCGAATGGCATCCACATGAACGGGGATGAAAGCGAAGGAGGCGACGGCACCATCAGCGATGCGCAGGTGTACGGCAATGTGGTCCACGGCAACGGCGTCGCGGGCGGCAGTGGCATCAACTGCGACGGCGTGGTGAACTCCGCGATCTACAACAACCTGCTTTACGCCAATCACGCAAGTGGCATCAGCCTCTACCAAATTGATGGTGGCGCGCCCAGCACGGGCAACAAGGTTTACAACAACACCATCATTAACGCCAGCGATGCTCGTTGGTGCGTGAACATTACCGACGATTGCACGGGTAACCAAGTGGTCAACAACATCCTCATCAACCAACACCCTTTCCGGGGCAGCATCGTGGTGGCGGAAAATGCTTTGGCCGGTTTCATCAGCGACTACAACTTGGTTCAGGACCGGCTTTCGCCCGATGGTGACGCGACCATTCTAAATCTCGCGGCTTGGCAAGCATTGGTTTACGACACACACTCGCAAGTTGTCGATCCACAAAGCGCTTTGTTCTCTTCTCCCGGGTTGGATTTTCATGCCCTGAACGGATCGGCGCAACAGGTGAACGCGGGCACCAATGCGGTCGCGAACACGGTGTCGGTCGACCTTGAAGAAATCGTGCGACCAATGGGATCAGCCTTCGACATTGGCTGCTACGAATACGACGCCACCACTATGATGCACGACGACGTGGAAGTAAAAGTCGGGATGCGTGTGATCAACGGGCAACTTCAGATCACAGTTGTAGAGCCTGGCTCCACGTTGACGTGGTACGGCATTGAAGGAAGGAAGTTGAAAAGCGAAACTGTCCTTCTTGCGCCGGGCTATTTCCCCATTCCGGACAGCCCGTTTTCGTTGGCTGTTTTACAGGGGCCCGGGCAGCACGTTCAACTTTTGAAAGTGGTCAAGTAGTAATTCATATTCTGGCGTGGTCTTCAGGCCACCGCATAACAATCTCTTCCATCTTCTCTTTCACGATCGCCTTCACCACGGCTGCTGGAATCAGCTTCTTCGGGGTGAACTGCACCGCGCCTTTGCTCCGCTTGAAGTCCTTCAGTGCTTCTTCGAAACCCTTTGGAACTGTACCGTACAACGCGCAATGATGCTTTGCCGCGCCGATGTACAACAAGGGATGCCCATTGTACTTGAAGCCCGGTAACCCATAGCCCAAATACTCCTCGCACTTCGGCGAGGCGGCGATGATCTGTTTGCGGAGTTTCTGCAGTGCCTTGGCCTGGTCGGTTGGCAACTGCTCAAGATATTCATCCGTGTCTTGTGGTTTATTGTTGGATCTGTCCATGGTCGATCTTTCTTTTTTGAAATGCGAACCCGTCGTATGTAATGCGCTACGTAACACTGGTATAGTAGTCGGACCTATTCCATGTAGAGCCAACAATTCTTTCTCACTCCAGTTAGACAATGCCTTTAAGTCGGTTAAACCTTCACGCTCCAATGCCCGGCGCGCAGGAGCACTCATAAGCGAAAGCCAATCCTCTTGCGGCGCAAGCTCCTGCTCACATTCGGGGCACGTTGGACAGTCGCTGCTCTTCCAATAGTGATGGCCTTGCGGACAGGTTCGTTGGGTCTTCTTCATCGGCTTAGGTCCAAGGATCAGCCTGGGATCAATGAAAGATCCATCCAGTAAACGTCCCAAATGTGACCATCCAGATCATTAAAGCTGCGGCCATACATGAAGCCGTGATCCTGCGTTGGTCTGCACTCCGTAGCACCTGCAGCAATGGCCTTTTCAAAGATCCCATTCACCGCATCCTTGCTTTCCAAGGAAATGGCTAGGAGTACTTCAGTGTGCTTCGTTGCGTCCGCTGCGGTCTTGCCGGTCGGAAGGAATCGCAGCATACTTGTTGGTGTATGCAGCATCGCATAAATGGTATCGCTGATCACCAATGCCGCCACATCGTCGCTGCTGAACTGTGCATTGAATGAATAGCCGAGCGCTTCAAAAAAGGCTTTCGACTTCGCAAGGTCATTGACCTGCATGTTGATGAAGATCTGTGTTGGCATTGTGTTGTGGTTTGTTTGGTTCAATAGTTGATCAGGATTTGTTCCGGTTGAATTGTAGCAAAGATCGCCATGGCGTGCGCAATACCATGCGTGGAATTCATTCCACGATCGTGGGAAGAATTGCAACACCGTTTTTTTGCCGCTTCAATGTGCATATCCCTGCTCCAATTGGAGACAACTCGTTTGGTAACCTTGGCACAAGACTTTCAAGTAGTTTCAAGAGTTCAAGACACACTTTGTTTTACCGAGCGTTGTGATCTTGACAAACCAACGAAGCATATAATTGAAATAAAACCCCAAGACAATGGACACCAAAGAGAACATTTCAAAAGTCGAGTTGGACATCAATGCAACACCAGAGCGGGTTTGGCGCGGCCTAACAACACCGACCGATGTAAAGCAATACATGATGGGTGCCGACCTAAGGACGGATTGGAAAGTAGGCGGTCCAGTGGTATGGAGCGGTGAATTCAAGGGAAAGAAATTCGAAGACAAAGGGAAGGTGCTTCGTTTCGATAAGGCTGAACACTTGGCTTATACACACATCAGCCCTTCGTCCGGTGAAGCCGACAAACCGGAGAACTACCGTGAGGTGCACATCAAACTGAGCAAGAAAGGCGACAAGACACACCTTGTGCTCACGCAGGACAATAACCCATCTGCAGAGGCCAAGAAGGAGTCCGAGAAGAATTGGAAGATGATGATGGAAGGGTTGAAGAAAGTTGCTGAAGAGTAGACGTGAGAAAGTGTGCCTCGCTCCGCAGGTCATAATACGCGTCTGCGGAATCGCTCGGCAATCCAGGAATTGAGGAACCAAGAAAACCAAACTCTTCAAAATGACTACGAACAACAACATCGAACCCATCCCACCGGGATATCATACACTGTTCCCATACATCAACATAAAGGGCGCGGCCAAGGCGATCGAATTCTATAAAAAGGCGTTCGGTGCAAAGGAGATCGGTCGCATTACCATGCCCGATGGGAGTATTGGACACGCCGAGATCGAGATCGGTGATTCCAGGATCATGCTTGCCGAAGAAAGTTTGGAGTGGGGAAACAAAGCACCCAAAACTCTTGGCGGTACACCCGTTTGTTTGTGCTTGTACGTAGCGAATGTGGATGAACTTTTCCAACAGGCACTTGATGCTGGAGCAACCGTTTCCGGTAAAATGGAAGTGAAAGTCCAGTTCTACGGCGATCGCACCGGCACGCTTACCGATCCTTTCGGCCACCAGTGGACCATTATGACGCACGTTGAAGATGTGTCGTTCGAAGAGATGCAGAAGCGTTCGGATGCGTTGTTTGCTGAGCTGAAGAAATAAACCTACACTTGGTCATAGAACAAAACCGCATCCCGCACCGCATGGCCCGCATGATCGTGATATACGCACCACCGGATGATCCCGCTGCATTCGACGATCATTACTTCAACGGCCACATCCCGCTGGCCAAAATGATACCCGGCATGCGTAAGTATGAAGTAAGTTCCGGTAAGATCGTGACGTTGGCTGGCTCCAAGGAAACGTACCTGATCAGCACCTTGCATTTCGAGAGCCTTGAAGCCATCAAAGCAGCTTTTGCAACGGAGGTGGGCAAGCAATGCGCCGCCGACCACAGGATACTGCAACCCGATGATGATAAAGTGCAGATGTTCCTGATGGATGATCGGGAGGTGTGAAGGGATCCGTCTTCTACTCTTTTCTCCGTTTGAACGTCGCATAAATCGCCATAGCGTGCCCATGCGCCAGCTCGAATTCAGACTTGAGCCAATTAGTGATCTCGGTGGCTTTCACGGTGATCCCACCATCGGATTTGATGAACCCTTTCTTCTTGGCTAAGGCCATAAAGTCCATGGGAGTTTTGCCGGTCTTGGCATTGATGTTGTCGATGTAGGCTTGGAAGGACATGGTGTTGTGTGTTTTGAATGTGTCGATCAGAAGATCAGACGATCAGAAAATGGAATACAAGCGCTAAGGAGTCCGGAGCTTGTCTCTGAGGCAGGATCATCTGATCATCTAATTTTCTGATCGTCTGATTGTTTCGTGTTCTGCAGATCCACCACCTACTCGTTCCCGCCCCAGACCGTCCGTCAATGATCCACAAGCGGGTTTCGTCTTGAATCATGCGCTTGGTTCATGGATCACTCAGTTTATGATCTCGCCTTTGTTATTCGCCAAGGTCTCGCGCCATTTTCGCACTTGATCAGGCGTTTGCTTCACCCACTCCGTTACCTCGCCAACGATCCTCAACGCATGTATGCTGCGGTACGAACGTGTTGGGTTGCCCGGGAATTTCTTGTCCGTAACATTCGGGTCATTCTCAAAAGTTCCGGTCGGTTCAACGATGTACACCCGTTCGCGTCCATCTCCTTGGGCCAAAGCTGATGCAAGCCCGGCTATATCAGGCCCCGATGCCGTGAAATAGATGTGGTTCATGATCACTTCGGGTTTGTAGTTCGATCGATATCCCGCCTTCAAAAGATCGCCCACCTTCAAGTCCGCTCTGGTGCCATGGTAGAAAGGACCCTTATCCAAAACCTTGGTACCAATGGATAGCTTGTTTTCTTTCTTCGTCATGTGCCGAAATTATTTACCGCCCAGTGGTTCCGCCAAACCAATTAGAATGCCTTCAGGTCCGCGGATGTAGCAGAGGCGATACGCGTTCTCGTATTGCACTACTTCGCCCACTACTACCGCGCCGTGTTTCCCAAGTCTGGAAAGCGTGTCGTCGAGGTCTTCCACCGCGAACATCACGCGCAAATAACCGAGCGCGTTCACGGGTGCATTCCTGTGGTCCTCGATGGAACGCGGCGTGATGAACCGCGATATTTCGAGTCGACTGTGCCCATCGGGAGTAAACATCATAACGATCTCCGCCTCTTGTCCTTTAAGGCCAGTAACACGCCCGACCCAATCACCCGCAACGTTGTACCGCCCTTCAACTTCCAAACCTAACTCGGTGAAAAATGCAATGGCCACATCGAGCGATTCCACCACGATGCCCACATTGTCCATGCGGAGTAATTTGCTTTTCGTCATTGTCGAAGTTCTTTGAAATTGCTCAGTCTAAGATCGTCAGATCTTTTAATTTTCTGATCATTTCTTCCCTTGCAGATCCACCACCGCCTTGAAACCGCCCCAGACCATCCGTGAATAATCCACCGGCGGGTTCTTGTCTTTCATCATGCGTTTGATCCGCGGATCGGCCATCACTTTCTTGTTCACCGCATCGCGGTGTTTCTTGTTTCGGTACACGATGTATGAGAAGAAGACCGTCTCCTTCTTCGTGGTGGCCATGGTCTTGGTGAAGCTGCCCATGCCTTCCGTGTTAAGGTCGTCGCCGATGCACTCTTTGTAGTCCAGCGCACCGTATTCGATCCAGATTTTGCCGGCCCGGCGTGCGATCTTTTGATAGTCCTTCGCTTTGTTCAAGGCTACCGCGAAGAGGAAGCCGTCTATGTAATGTGCCATTGAGTTTGGTGTTTGGTATTGGTTTGAAAGTTGGCCTTTGTGCGTACTTCGAACTACTTTTTCTCCGCACAATTGAACATCCACTTCACGCCAAAGCGATCCGTGCAACTGCCGAAGTAGTCGCCCCAGAATTCTTCCTTCATGGGGTAACCCACTTTGCCGCCTTCGGAAAGTTCTGTGAACAGCCGATCGGTTTCTACGCGGGTGTCAGGTTGCAAATTGAGCTGCATCCCATTCCCAAAGGTCACTTTGGACCCCATGATCGCTGAAGTATCCGTCCCCATCAGTACATGACCGCCAAGTATCGGCAACGCCATATGCATGATCAGGTTTTGCTCGGCTTCAGCCAATGCCGGTTGTCCAGGCTGCGGTGGCACGGAAGACATGCGGAAGATCTCACCCATGTATTCCGTTCGAAAGATCTTCTTGTAAAAAGCGAAAGCCTCTTCGGTGTTCCTATCGAAGCTCAGGTAGGTGCTGGTGCTTGCCATTTTGTTGTGTTGATTGGTTGTTGGTTTGAAAATCGTTCACTTGGTTTCGTGCTGTATTACTTCTTCGCTGAGCAATTAAACACCCACTGCACACCGAACTGGTCAATACAAGAACCGTAGTAGTCGCCCCACGGCATTTCCTGCAAAGGCATGTCCACCTCGCCACCTTCTGCCAATTCTTTGCAGAGCCTGTCAGCATCTGCGCGGGTATCCGGTTCCAAGAGGATCTGGACATTGTTGCCCAAGATCAACTTGATCCCCAAG
>Ga0209480_10001454_pt1 | contig 17304 bp, 16 predicted proteins | sample JI61114C2DNA_FD_187501 | JGI IMG/M metagenome (GOLD analysis project Ga0209480, IMG submission 187501) | Wastewater effluent complex algal communities from Wisconsin, to seasonally profile nutrient transformation and Carbon sequestration -... | ecosystem: Engineered > WWTP > Effluent > Algae... | reverse complement strand
GCACCGGCGGTGACCAACGTCAAGCCGGCCCAGCCGGCACCGCTGCGCGAGCCGCGGCCGATGCCGGTGGAACCCGTGCAGCCGGCGCCCGCGCCGGTCGCCCAGGTGGCCGCGCCGCAGCCGGTCCAGGCCAGTGGCGGCGTGATCGGCTGGTTGCGCGGCCTGTTCACCGGGGCACCCGCCGCGGCGCCGGAACCGGTCAAGGCCGAGTCGCAGGGCGGCCGTCGCGAAGATCGCGGCAACCGCGGCCGCAACGACCGCGATGGCCGTGGCAGCCGCGATTCGCGTCGCGACGAGCGTGGCAATCGCGACGAAGGCCGTCGCAATGCGCAGGGCGAGCCGCGCGGCAACAAGCCGCAGGGCGAGCAGAAGCAGGCCCAGCCGCAGCAGCAACAGAAGCCGCGCAACGACAGGCAACAGCAGCCCAAGCAGGACAAGCAGGCCCAGCCGCAGCAGGACAAGCCGCAAAAGCAGCCCCAGCAGCAGAAGCAGCAGGGCGACAAGCAGCCGCAGCAGCCCCGGCAGGACAGGCAACAGGCTCCGAAGCCCGTGGTCGCCGAGGCCGATGTCGAGATCGTGTCGACCACCTCGGCGGTCGCTGTCCCGGCGACCGGTGCGGCGGCAACGATGGCGGCAGCGCAGGACGAAGCCGGTCTGGCCACGGCCGCCGGCATCGAATCGCAGGACGAAGGCAATGGACCGGCCGCATCCGATGACGCCAATGGCGAAGCCGGCGGCAAGCGCCGCCGCGGCCGCCGCGGTGGTCGTCGTCGTCGTCGTGGCGCCGGCGAAACCGGTGGCGTGGCCGATGACGGCTTGCTGGACCAGGACGGTGGCGCCGACGAGGCCTTGGGCGTCGATGGCGGCCAGCCCGAGTTCGACTTCGACGACATCGCGCCGGCCGCGCCGCAGCAACCCGTCGTGACGGAAGAAAGCCGCAAGGTGCCCTCGCCCGCCGTCGCCGCGGTGGCCGCGATCGCTGCCGCACCGGTCGTCGACGCAGTCGTCATTCCCGTTGCTGCCGCCGAGCCGGTTACCCAGCCCGAAACAGCAGTCGTGCCCGAAGCTGCCGTGGTTGCCACCACGGCGCCTGCAGCGGTGCAGGCGGACACGGAAGCGGTGATCGTCGAGAGCGCCACCTTCGACAACGCCGCCAGCGTGGCAACCCCGGCCATCACGACGCGCGAGCCCCTCGTGGACCCGGTGGTCGACGCCGTTCCGCCGGTCGACGACACCACCGCGACCGCGGCGGTGGAAGTCGAGGCGACTGCGATCGAACCGACGCAGGTCGAGATCGCGATGCCGGAGATGGAAGCGCCCATCGCTGTCGAGCAGCCCCCTGTCGAGCAGGTCGCCGTCGCGCCGGTGCGTATCGAGGCTTCGACCGCGGAGCCGGTGACCGAAACCCCGGCCGATGCACCCGCGTCCGCGACCCTCGCTTCGGCAGACGATGAGGCGGCGCGCCGCGCCGAGCAATTGCGTGGCCTGTTCCAGACGGCTCGCCACGACGCCGTGACCACTCCGCAGGCGGCGGACGACGCCACCGAGGCCAACCGCGGCGCCTGACGCCGCTTGGCCCTGCGCGCGCCGTCAGTGGACGGCGTGCGCGGGATCGACCAAGCCGTACTGGCTGACCAACCGCGCCAGCGCGATGCTGTCGCGGATGCCGAGCTTGTCGAAGAGCCGGGACTTGTGGGTGTTGATCGTCTTGGCGCTCAGGCTGAGGCGCTTGGCAATGGCTTCCTGGCGCATGCCCTGGTTGAGCAGCAGGGCGACCTCCATCTCGCGCGGGGTCAGCAGGTCGAAGGGCGAGTCGGCATCGCGACTCATCCCCGACAACGCGATGCCCTGGGCGATGGCGCTGGCCAGGTATTTCTTACCTCGTGCCACGTCGCGAACCGCACGCAACAACTCGGCCGCATCGCAGGCCTTGCCGAGGTAACCGGACGCACCGGCCTCCAGCAAGCGGCGCGGCATCGGTCCGTCCTCCAGCACCGACACCACGATCACCTTGCTGCCGTAGTCGCCGCGCACGATGCGCTCGGTCACCTCCAGCCCGCTGATGCCCGGCAGGTTGAGGTCGCAGAGGACCACGTCGGGCTTGAGCTTGCGGATTTGCGGCAGTGCGTCCTCGCCGCTTTCGGCCTCGCCGAGCACTTCGATGTCGACTTCACGGCCCAGGATCAGGCGGAAGCCCGTGCGCACCAGCGAATGGTCGTCGACGATGAAAACCTTGATGCTCATGGCAGCCCCCCGATTCGATGGGGACACGCTACCGAACCCACCCGTCCCATCCCAGCAGCGTATGCCGCGCTGGCGAGTAGGAAAAGTCCTACCCCTATGCGAATGCGTCAGGAGAAGGCGGAAGCGGTGAGATAGATTCGGGCCATCCATGGCCCTCCCCCGCGGCGCGGGCAACCTGCGGTTGTCCAAATCGGCTCCATGCCGATTTGTCGAACGCCTAGAATCTGGCGGAAGCGGTGAGATTCGAACTCACGGATGGTTTTACCCATCGGCGGTTTTCAAGACCGCTGCCTTAAACCACTCGGCCACACTTCCGTGATGCGGATTTTCGCACGTCAGAGCGGCTTCTGGACCGGCTTCGAACCTGCCTTGGCCTTTGCCTTTGCCTTGAGGCAGGCGGGGTCGCTGCACTCGAGGCGTGCTGCCTCCAGCAGTTTCGGCAGTCGCTCGGCCAGGAAGTCGATGAACACCCGCACCGCCGGCAGCAGGCCGCGGCGGGAGGCGAACACGGCATGGGCGATGCCCTGCGGCAGGCGCCAATCCGGCAGCACCACTTCCAGGTCGCCGCGCCGCACCGCATCCGCGCACACGGTTTCCGGCAGCAGCGTAATGCCGATACCGCCCTCGGCCATCGCCTGCATCATCGGGAAATCGAAGCCGGTGATCCGCGGTTGCAGGTCGATGCGGCGCACTTCGCCATCGGGGCCGTGCAGTTCCCAACGCTGGCGGGCTTCGTCCTCGCTGATGCTGAGGGTGACGTGCTCGGCGAGTTGCTCCGGCGCCGTCGGACGGCCGGCGCGGTCCAGGTACTTCGGGCTGGCGACCAGCAACTCCTGGATCTGGCCAAAGCTGCGCATCACCAGGCTGCCGTCGTCATCGAGTTTCGCGCGCACGCGCAGGGCGACATCGACACCCTCGTTGATCACGTCGACGCGGCGATTGCCAACGATCAACTGCACGCGCACCTTCGGGTACAGCGCCATGAAGTCGGGCAGCAGCTTCGGGAACTGCTGCTGCGCCATCGACACGGGCACGCTCACGCGGATCGTGCCGCGCGGCTCCGCGCTCAGGCGATCCACGGCTTCGCGTGCCGCCTGCGCCTCGGCCAGCATCGACTGCGCATGGCGATGCACGCTGGTCCCCACGTCCGTCACCGCGAACCGTCGCGTCGAGCGCTGCAACAGGCGCACGCCAAGCTCGGTCTCCAGCGCACTGATGCGCCGGCTCAGCCGCGACTTGGGGATGCCGAGCGCGCGTTCCGCGGCGGCGAATCCACCGTGGTCCACGACCGCGGCGAAGTAATAGAGATCGTTGAGATCCTGCATGACGATAATTCCGAATATAGAACGTATCATGATATTGAACAGTCTTTATCCCGAATATGCAACAGAGGAGGATGCATCCCAACGCGGCGCTGCCGCACCCGACGGGGCATCAGCATGAAACTCCTGCATCTCGACTCCAGCATCCTTGGCCAACATTCCGCCAGTCGCGAACTGGGCGCCGCGATCGTCGCCCGCTGGCAGCGCGACGTGCGTGGCCTCGAGGTCACCTACCGCGACCTCGCCGCCCATCCGCTGCCGCACCTGGGCGCTGGTTCGCTCGCACAGGCCGATGCCGACGAGGCCGCAACCGCGGCGGCGGTGATGGACGAATTCCTGTCCGCCGACGTGATCGTGATCGGCGCGCCGATGTACAACTTCGGCATTCCCAGCCAGCTCAAGGCCTGGATCGATCGCATCGCGGTGGCCGGCAAGACCTTCCGCTACACCGCCGAGGGCCCGCAGGGCCTGGCCGGCGGCAAGCAGGTGATCGTGGCCGCGACCTACGGCGGCAAGCACCCGGTCGAAAGCGGGCGCAACTTCGTCGAACCTTACCTGCGCCAGGTGTTCGCCTTCCTCGGCATCACCGATGTCGAATTCGTCAGCGCCGAGGGGTTGTCCATCTCGCCGGAGCAGCGGGTGACGTCGATCTCGGCCGCACATGCCCGCATCGATGTCGCGCTGCCGCTTGCAGCCTGATCGAACACCGCTTTCGCGTTCCTCCCTCCCCTCCCCGGAACGCAACGGGCCCGCACTGCGGGCCCGTTTTTTTTTCGAGATTGCGGCAACGATCAGGCGATGCGTTCGACGCCGCCCATGTACGGACGTAGCGCCCCCGGCACGTCGATGCTGCCATCGGCGTTCTGGTAATTCTCCATCACCGCGATCAACGCGCGGCCCACGGCCACGCCGGAACCGTTCAAGGTATGCACCGGTTCGGGTTTGCCGGTGGCCGGGTTGCGCCAGCGCGCCTGCATGCGCCGCGCCTGGAAATCGCCGCAGTTGGAACAGGACGAAATCTCGCGATACGTGGCCTGCGATGGCAGCCAGACTTCCAGGTCGTAGGTCTTGGTCGCGCCGAAGCCCATGTCGCCGGTGCACAGCAGCACCTTGCGATACGGCAGGCCGAGTGTTTCCAGCACCACTTCGGCGCAGCGGGTCATGCGCTCGTGCTCGGCATCCGACTCTTCGGGTTTGCTGATGCTGACCAGCTCCACCTTCTCGAACTGATGCTGGCGGATGAAACCGCGGGTGTCGCGGCCGGCGCTGCCGGCCTCGGAGCGGAAGCACATCGAGTGCGCGGTCATCCGCAGTGGCAGGCGATCCGCTTCCAGGATCTCGTCGCGGACGATGTTGGTCAGCGGCACTTCCGACGTGGGGATCAGGTAGCGCTTGTGTTCGCCGAGCTGGGTGGAGAACAGGTCTTCCTCGAACTTCGGCAACTGGCCGGTGCCGCGCATCGCATCGGCGTTGACGATGACCGGCACGTTGGTTTCCTCGTAACCGTGCGCGCCGGTGTGCAGGTCGAGCATGAACTGGGCGAGTGCGCGATGCATCCGTGCCAGCTGGCCACGCAGCACGGTGAAGCGCGCGCCGCTCAGCTTGGCGGCGGTATCGCCATCCAGCCAGCCGTTGCGCGCGCCGAGCTCGACGTGGTCCTTCACTTCGAAATCGAAGGTCCTGGGCGTGCCCCAGGTCTTCTGCTCGACATTCTGGCTCTCGTCGCCGCCAAGCGGCACCGAAGCATCCGGCAGGTTCGGGATGCCCAGCGCGATGGCCTCGATCTGGCCACGCAACTCGTCGAGTTCGATTTCCGAGGCCTTCAGTTCATCGCCGAACGCGGCGACTTCGGCCATCACCGCGGAGACGTCCTCGCCCTTTGCCTTGAGCATGCCGATCTGCTTGCTGCGGGTATTGCGCAGGTTCTGCAGTTCCTGGGTGCGCACCTGCAGCTGTTTGCGACGCGTTTCCAGCGACTCGAGGTGGCCGACGTCCAGTTCGAAGCCGCGCGTGGTGCGCAGGCGTTCGGCGAGTTCGGCGGGGTTGGCGCGCAACAGGGCGGGATCGAGCATCGCGAGGGGGTTCCGTGGACGAATGCTCATTATCGCCCGAGCCGGCGCGCGTTGGCGCTGGCACGACGATGCGCTGTGCCAGAATGCGGCATGGTCGATCCCGCACCGCGCAAGCCGCTGCTGCCGCCCCGGGCCGTCAAGGTCCTCGCCATCGCGTTCGGCGCTGGCCTGTTGCTGTTCCTGCTGCTGTGGCTGGACCAGCGCAACGACACCGAATTCTTCAAGGGCGGCGGGCCCGAGACCGCCGAAGGCAACGCCGACATCCTGCCGGCACCCTTGCCGGCCGATGTGGCCAACGAGGACGGCAACGCCAGCGGCCTGCGCCTGCCCGAGACCGCGCAGGGCAAGCCGCTGCCTGCGACTGAGCGCCCCCGCATCATCGATGAACCGCCCCCCCCGCCACCGCCACCTGCCGCACCCGTCGCTCCCTCCGCGCCGGTCGCCCGGGGCAGCGATACCCCGGTGCCGATCAGCCAGCCCGCGCCGCGTTATCCGCAGGAGGCATTGCGCCGGAATGCCGGTGGCACCGTACGCGTGAGGGTCACCGTGGCCACCGACGGCAGCGTCGATCGCCTGGACGTCGCGGAAAGCAGCGGCAATCGCCACCTGGATCGCGCGGCGATGGAAGCGGTGCGCCGCTGGCGCTTCCAGCCCGCGGTGCGCGATGGCCAGCCTGTCGTCGCCGAGGTCGTGGTTCCGATCGTGTTCAATCCGGGCGGCTGACGTCACCCACGCACAACGAAACGTGGACGCGATGACGACATCGCTGAATCCAGGGCGGAGCCCAAGCACGTAATCCTGCGCGGATTGATCCCCGTCTAACGAGTCGATCAGGACACTCGGTCGCGTGCCTTCCGCACGACGAGGAGATCGACATGACGAATGTCCAGACCAACTACGATCCGCTGCTGAAACAGGAGGACCCGCAGGCGTTGCAGCCAGGTCCCGACACGGCGCGCAAGACGATCCTGCTGCTGGGCCTGCTCGCCATCACCGGCGCAACGTGGTGGACCCTCCAGGATCGCAACGACGTGGTCGATGCCACGCCTGCGATTGCCTCGACCGAACCCCTGCCGGCCCCGATCGACGAAGCGCCCCTGGCGCCGCTGCCAACCACCGCTGCAAGGCCGATCGCGAAGTCGCCGACCCCCGGCCCGACGCGTGATGCCTCGCTGATCGCCAGCAGCCAGGTGCTGCCGAAGTACCCGGCATCGGCGCTGCGCGCAGGCGAGACCGGCACCGTGCTGGTGCTGGCCAGCATCGACCGCAATGGGGTGCCGATCGAGGTCAGCCTGGACGATCGCAGCGGCAATCGGGAGTTCGATCGCTCCGCCCTGCAGGCCGTGCGCCAGTGGCGTTTCCAGCCCGCGTTGCGCGATGGCAAGCCGGTCGCCACCAGCGTGCGAGTCCCGGTCGAGTTCGCGCTTGAGCGCGGCTGATCCCGAGGTGCGATCCGCTTGACGAAACGGCCCGCCGGGTGCGGGCCGTTTCATTTCGATCCAGCGCGGTCGTCGCCGATCAGGCGTCGCTCAACGAGAAGCCCACGCCACGCGCCAGCGCATCGAAGCCCGGGAACGAGGTCGCCACGTTGGCAACGTCGCCGATCCGCACCTCGCCAAGCGCCCGCTGCGCACCCACCGCGAACGCCATCGCGATGCGGTGGTCGCCAAGGCTGTCGACCACCCCGCCCTGCAACGTGCCGGGGTGGATCGTCGCGCCATCCGGCGTTTCCTCGACCTGGAGGCCCAGGGCACGCAGCCCGTTGGCCATCGCGGCCAGGCGATCCGATTCCTTGACCCGCAATTCGGCGGCGCCTCGCACCACGGTCGGACCGCTGGCATGCGCGGCAGCGATGAACAACGCCGGGAATTCATCGATCATGTCCGGCACCAATGTCTCCGGCACCTCGATGCCGCGCAGCGGCGCGTATCGGACGACGAGGTCAGCAACCGGTTCGCCGCCATGCACGCCGCCGTTGTCCTCGACGATGTCGGCACCCATCATCCGCAACGCCTGCAGCAGGCCGGTGCGGCGTGGGTTCAGCCCCACCTGCTTCAAGCGCAATTCCGAGCCGGGCACGATGCCGGCGGCCACCAGGAAAAACGCGGCCGACGAAAAATCCGCCGGCACCGCGATGTCGGTCGCGCGCAGGCGTTGCCCGCCGCGCAAGCGCGCGAACCCGGGCGAGAACTCGATGTCGACGCCGAACGCGGACAGCATGCGCTCGGTGTAGTCGCGGGTCGGGTGCGGCTCGCGCACGACGGTCTCGCCATCGGCATACAGGCCCGCCAGCAACAGCGCGGATTTCACCTGCGCACTGGCGACCTCCAGCGTGTGGTCGATGCCGACCAGCGCCTGGCCGCCATGGATCCGCAATGGAGGCAGTCCGCCCGCTTCGGTGTCGATGCGCGCACCCATCTTGGCCAAGGGGGCGGTCACCCGCCGCATCGGTCGCCTGGACAACGAGGCATCGCCAACCAGCACGCTGTCGAAGCGCTGCGCCGCCAGCAGGCCGGCGAGCAGGCGCATGCCGGTGCCGGCATTGCCGCAATCCAGCACGCCATCGGCGGCCCGCAGCCCGTCGATACCGACGCCATGCACGATTCGCCGCGACGGCGACGGGGTTTCGATGCGCACGCCGAGTCGCGCGAAGATCGCCGCGGTGGCGCGCGTGTCCTCGCCTTCCAGGAAACCCTCGATGGTCGAGACCCCATCGGCCAGCGCGGCGAACATCACCGAGCGATGCGAGACCGACTTGTCGCCGGGGATATCCAACGTGCCGCGCAGCGGGCTACCGGCAGACGCTATCCAGTCGAGGGCGTCGCTGCCACCGCTCACTTCATCACCTCATCCAGCGCGGCGAGCAGGCGCTGGTTCTCGGCCTCGGTGCCGACGGTGATGCGCAGGCATTCGCCCAGGCCGTAGCCGCCCATCGGCCGCAGCACCACGCCGCGCCCGACCAGGCGCGCCTCTATGCGCGAGCTGTGGTCGCCGAATTCGACCAGCAGGAAATTGGTCTGCGAGGGCGCCACCTTCATCCCGCGCGCGCGCAATGCATCGGCGAGCGCCTCGCGCTGCGCGCTGTTGCCGGCGATCGACGCTTTCAGATGATCGACATCACCCAGTGCGGCCTCCGCGGCGACCAGGCCGAGTGCATTGACGTTGAAGCTTTCGCGCACGCGTTCCATCACCGCGATCAGGCCCTCGTCGGCCACCGCGAAACCGACCCGCAGGCCCGCCAGCGCATACGCCTTGCTGAAGGTACGGGTAACCACCAGGTTCGGGTGGCGCGTCACCAGCGGCAGCGCGGAGGCGTAGTCCGGTGCATCGGTGAATTCGGCATAGGCCTCGTCCACCACCACGATCACGTCGCCCGGCACCGATGCCATGAAGGCCTCGAACATGTCGGCGGCGTACCAGGTGCCGGTCGGGTTGTTGGGATTGGCGAGGTACACCAGCTTGGTGCGCGGCCCGATGCTGGCGCGCAAGCCGGCCAGGTCATGGCCGCGCGGCATCGCGTTTTCACGCGGCAACGCCGGCGCAGGTCTCAGCGTCGCACCTGCCGCCTGCGCCGCCAGTGCATACACCGCGAAGCCGAACTTCGACGCGACCACCTCATCGCCGGGGCCCGCGAACACCTGCGCGAACTGCATCAAGAGCTCATGCGAGCCGTTGCCGAGCAACAGGTTGGCCGGCTGCACGCCGTGGTGCGCGGCGAGCGCACGCTTGAGGTCGCCGCCGAGCGGATCCGGATAGATGTGGATGCCGTCGAGCGCCTTCTGGATCGCCTGCCGCGCGTCCGGGCTGGCGCCGTAAGGGTTTTCGTTGGACCCGAGCTCGACCAGTTGCGCCTCGGCGAAACGCCGGCGCAGCGCGACCAGGTCGTGGCCGGGATCGTAGGCACGCAGTTCGCGCACGCCGGGCCGGGCCAAACGTTCGAAATCGACCATGCCGGCCTCAGAGGATCGCGACGGGATAGGAGCCGAGCACGCGCACTTCGTCGCCCTGCTGGGCGATCTCGTCCAGCGCGTCTTTGAGCGGCGATTCGTCGCGATGGCCGGCGACATCGATGAAGAACGCGTACTGCCAGAGGTGGCCGTGCGCGGGCCGCGATTCGATCCGGTTCATGCTGATGCCGCGCCGCGCCAGCGGTTCCAGCACGCCGTAGAGCGCGCCTGGACGGTCGCGGATGAACACCAGCAGCGAGGTGCGGTCGTGGCCCGACGACGGGAACGACTCACGCCCCAGCACCAGGAAGCGGGTGGTGTTGTCGCTGCGGTCCTCGATCGGCCCGGCGACCTTTTTCAGGCCGTACACATGGCCCGCCGATTCACCGGCGATCGCCGCGGCGTCATCGGCATTGCGGGCGCGGCGCGCGCCTTCGGCATTGCTCGAAACCGGGATCTTTTCGACCTTCGGCAAATGCGTGCGCAACCAACCGCCGGTCTGCGCGAACGCCTGCGGATGCGCGTAGATGCGTTCGATATCCTCGATGCGGCCGCTGCGCGACAGCAGGTGCTGGTGCACGCGCAGCTCGACTTCGCCGCAGATCCGCAACGGCGAGGTCAGGAACAGGTCCAGCGTCACCTGGATGGTGCCCTGCCCCGAGTTCTCCACTGGCACCACGCCGAAATCGGCGTTGCCGGCGGCGACTTCCTGGAACACTTCCTCGATGCTGGCCAGCGGCAGGCCATGCGCAGAATGGCCGAAATGCTTGTGCACCGCCTGCTGGCTGAACGTGCCTTCCGGGCCGAGGTAGCCGATCTTCAACGGCTCCTGCTGGGCCAGGCAGGCCGACATGACTTCGCGGAACAGGCGGACCAGCACGTCGTCGGCCAGCGGGCCGTCGTTGCGATCCACCACCTTGCGCAAGACTTGCGCCTCGCGCTCCGGGCGGTAGTAATCGACTGCGGCGGCGAGCTTGCCCTTGGCCTTGCCGACCTGGTGCGCCCACTGCGCGCGTTCGGCGATCAGCTCCTGGATGCGTCGGTCGATGCCGTCGATCTGCTCGCGCACGGCGCCCAGGTCGGGTTTCGACTCGCCTTTGGCTGTCGCATCGACCTGCGGCCTGGCCGGCGTTTTCGCTGCCCCCGGCTTGCGGGTGTCTTTCTTCTTAGCCATGGCGCTGCTGGAACTCCTGCATGAAATCGACCAAGGCCTGCACGCCGGCCTCCGGCATCGCGTTGTAGATCGAGGCGCGCATCCCGCCGAGGACGCGGTGGCCCTTCAGCGCCACCAGGCCGGCGGCCTTGCTCTCGCGCAGGAACGCGGCGTCGAGGGCGGGATCGTGGAGGAAGAACGGCACGTTCATGCGCGAACGCGCCTCGCGCGCGACTTCGTTGCGGTAGAAGCCGCCGGAGCCGTCGATCGCGGCATACAGCAACGCCGCCTTGCGCGCATTGCGTTCCGCGAAGACGGCCACGCCGCCTTCGTCGAGCATCCATTTCACGGTCAGGCCGAGCATGTACCAGTTCCAGGTCGGCGGCGTGTTGAGCATCGATTCGCCCTCGAGCTGGGCGCGGTAATCGAAGATCGGTGCCCGCGGCTGGCCCGCGCGCTCCAGCAAATCGCGGCGCACGACCAGCACAGCGATGCCGACCGGCCCCAGGTTCTTCTGCGCGCCGGCGTAGATCGCGCCGAAGCGACTGATATCCAGCGGTTCGGACGCGATCGAGGAACTGAAATCGGCGATCAGCGGCACGTCGCCAACGTCGGGGATCTCGCGGAACTCGACGCCATGGATGGTTTCGTTGGCGGTGACGTGCACGTAGGCGGCATCCGGCGAGAGCGACCACTCGCCACGCGGCGGCAGGCTGCGGTATCCGCCTGCCTCGGTGCTGGCGGCGATGCGGGCGTCGGCGGTGGGCGCAGCCTGTTTCAGCGCGGTCTTGCCCCAGTGCCCGGTGACCACGTAATCCACCGGCTGCCCGGCGTTGGCGAAATTGAGCGGCAACAGCGCCTGTACGGTGGTGGCGCCGCCGGCGGTGAACAGCACCGCGTAGTCGTCGGGGATCGACAACAGGCTGCGCAAGTCGGCCTCGGTGCGATGGGCGACGTCGAGGAACGCCTCGCCGCGATGGCTGATCTCGACGATCGAGGCACCCGAGTCGCGGTACTCCAGCATCTCCGCCTGGGCCTGGCGCAAGACCGGCTCCGGCAGTGCGGCGGGACCGGGGCTGAAATTGTAGGCACGCGACATGTGCAAGGTCCGACGGGTGGAAACCCCGAGTATGCCGCAGTGCAGCAGCCTGCGCGGGCATGGTTGCGACGGCAACATATTGCGGACGATTGGGCCGGTATGCGTGAAACTTCGCAGACGGCTTTGGCTCTAAGCTTGCGACACCCTTCCGCAACGCTGGAGCAAGGCCGCCATGAACCTGCGCGACGCACTCCGCATCCCGTCCGCCGACGTGACCGAAGAATCCGTGTATCGGGACCGCCGCCGCGTGCTGGCGATGATCGGAGCGGTACCTGCACTTGGCCTCGCCGGTTGCTCCGAAGCCGCGCCCCCCGCATCCAAGGCCACGATCACGCCGGAGCAGGCCAGGGCAGGCTTCCGTACCGCCGAGGAACAGACCCGGGAAATCGACGCCACCACCTACAACAATTTCTATGAGTTCGGCACCGCCAAGGACGATCCGGCGAACGCTCCCAAGACCTTGCGCACCTCGCCGTGGACGGTGGCGGTGGGCGGTCAGTGCGCCAAGCCCGGCAAGTTGTCGCTGGAGGACCTGATCAAGGGGCTGGCGCCGCAGGAACGGATCTACCGGATGCGTTGCGTGGAAGGCTGGTCGATGGTGATCCCGTGGCTCGGGGTGCCGCTGGGCGACGTGCTCAAGCGCTTCGAGCCGACCTCGAAGGCGAAGTACGTGGCCTTCACCAGCCTGGCCGATCCGCAGCAGATGCCCGGCGTGCGCGCGCGGGTGCTGGACTGGCCCTATCGCGAGGGCCTGCGCATCGACGAGGCGATGCATCCGCTGACCCTGCTCGCGACCGGCATGTACGGCAAGGCGCTGCCGCAGCAGAACGGCGCGCCGCTGCGCCTCGTGGTCCCCTGGAAATATGGGTTCAAGGGCATCAAGTCGATCATCGCGATCACCTTCGTGGAGCGCATGCCGAAGACCTCGTGGAACATGTCGCAGGCCTCGGAGTACGGATTCTTCTCCAACGTCAACCCGGCAGTCGACCATCCACGCTGGAGCCAGGCCAGCGAGCGGCGCATCGCCGGAAGCGCCAGCAAGCTGTTCGCCGAGCGCGTCCCCACCCTGCCGTTCAATGGCTACGCCGCGCAGGTGGCGTCGCTGTACGCGGGCATGGACCTGAAGAAGTGGTTCTGACCACGCGCACGCGGCGTCGCGCCGAACCGCGCATCGTCGTCGCCAAGGCGGCCGTCCACCTCGCCGCACTCACCCCGCTGGCGATCCTGCTGTGGCAGATGTGGGGCGAGCTGAAGGGCGTCAGCCATGCACTGGGCGCCGATCCCGTCGCCGAGATCGAGCACCGCCTGGGCCTGTGGGCGCTGCGCTTCCTGATGCTCACCCTGGCGATCACCCCGCTGCGCCAGCTGACCGGCTGGAACGTGCTGGTGCGTTTCCGGCGGATGCTGGGCCTGTACGCCTTCGCCTATGCCAGCCTGCACTTCGCCGCCTACCTGGGCCTGGACCTGCGCGGCTTCTGGGCGCAGGTGTTCCAGGACATCGTCAAGCGTCCCTACATTACCGTCGGGTTCATCGCCTGGCTGCTGCTGGTGCCGCTGGCGGTCACGTCCACCACCGGCTGGATCAAGCGCCTCGGCCGCAACTGGGCGCGCCTGCACAAGCTGGTCTACGGGATCGCCGTGCTGGCGGTGCTGCACTTCTGGTGGCTGGTCAAGTCCGACCTGCGCGAGCCGGCGCTGTACGCCGGGGTCGCCGCGCTGCTGCTGGGCTGGCGCGCGTGGAAGGCGCTGAAGACGCGCGCCGGCGCTCGGGCGAAGGCTAGAAGCGTTCCTTCAGCACGCGCTTGATTTCGTTCTCGATCGGATCCTTGAACATCGCGGTCAGGAAGCCGAGCTTGGCGTGCACGTGCAGGTCGTCCTTGCCCAGTGCGATCTGGCCCTCCACGCCCGAACGGGTGAAGTGGAGGACATCGCCGTCCCAGGCGCATTCCATCTGGAAGCGCTCCGCCAGCTTCTTCGCGACCTCGTCGATCGCCTTCTTCGCCTTGGCCTTGGGCAGGTCGTGCGGATGGCGGATATCGATGCGGGACATGCGGCGATCCAGTGAGGTGGCAGTGCGCATTGTGCCGCGCGCCGATCACCACAACCAGCCTGCAAGGCGCAGCGTGCATGCTAGATTGCGGCCCGATGAGTGAATTGCGCCTGCGTTTCAGCGATGGTGACCAGCCCGACCTCGTGGTCGGCGCCGGCGTGCACGCGCTCGGCCGCCTCCCGACCGGACTGGGTCCGGTCGATGCGGAGCAACCGTGGCTGCTGCGGGTAAGCAATGATCGCCGTGGCCTGTGGCTGACCGTGGCCGAGGGCCTGCGCGGCGTCCACGTCAACGGCCGGCCAGTGCAGCATGTGGCGATGTTGCGCGCCGGCGACAGCATCCACGTCGATGGCGGCGAGCTCCTGCTGGTGGCGGCGAACGACGGCCGCGCGGTGGCCCCTGTGATCGCCGGGCGCGACCCGGTCGGCAACCTGAGGCTGGTCCTGCGCGGCCTGGGCGGCAGCCACCATGGGCGCAGCCTGAACCTCGAGAAGCCGCGCCGGATCGGCAGCGCGGCCGACGCCGACCTGCGCATCGACGGTCCCGGCATCGCCCCGCAACACGCAGTGCTTGAAGCCGTGAACGGGCAAGCCGTCCTGCGCGATGCCGCCGCGGACGTGCAGGTCAACGGGCAACGCGTGCGCCATGCGCTGCTGCAAGCCGGCGACCAGGTCGCATTCGACGTGCAGCATCGCTTCGTCCTCGAAGGCCCGCCGCCCGCAGCCGCGGTGCCGCCGCCGCGCGCGCGCGATGGCAACGGAGATGCGGCCGATGAGGTGCCTGCAGGCGGTCGCCGGCACTGGACGCTGCGGATCCCGTGGCTGCTGCTTGCGGCGATCCTGCTGTCGGCCGCATTGTCGGTGCTGCTCCTGTTCGGCGAGCGCTGAGGCGCGATCAGGGCTGGCGGAACGGATCCGGATCGGCGGCGAACAAGCGCTGCATGACCCGCGTCTCGTTGGCGCGGATGTCCGCCAGGAACGGCCCGGCGTCGCCGAGACCGCCGAACGCGTCGAAGCCCCGCTCCAGGAAGCCCTGCAACTCGCCGAAGCCCATCGCCCGCGCCGGCATCCGCGAGATCTTCAACAGCGCGCCCACGCCGTGCATCCGCAAGGCAGACCACAGGCCGTGGCCGACTTCGTCGATCAGGCTGATCTGGCGTGCGCGCAGGCGTCGATGACCGACCGCGCGATAGGCGCGTGCATACAGGTCGGCGTCGATGCTGCGGCGGCGACCGCCCAGCGCCTGCAGGGCTTCGACCATGCGCAGGTCGAGCGCATGGGTCAGCACGGCCAGTTCGATGCCATCCGCGACGGTCTTGAGCAGGGCCGCGGGCAGCAGCTTCTGCATCATCGGGATCACTCGCGCGATGTCGGCATCACGCTGGCTGAAGTCATGCTCGCCGTACAGGTCGGTGAGGAAGAACTGCGCGGCGGGACGTCGCACCGGATCGCCGAGGAAGCCCGCGAAGCTGCGCTGCAGGCGCTGCGCCTGCCAGGACTGCAAGGGTTTCAGCCATCGCGACGCATTGCGCGGTTCGCGTTCGGGGTCGTACATCCCCTGGTGCCACGCCAGGCGACGGGTGAGGCGCGCGATCGGGTCGGTACGCACCGGGTTCCTTGCGGGCTTCCTTGCAGGCATCGCCACAGTGTCGAGGCGGCGGCGCATCGACGCAATACTCCAACCCACTCCGCTACACTCGGCCGCGACCCACGCGAGCGAACCGAATGCTGTCACTGCACGCTGCCCAGCAACGCCACCCCGGCCGCAGCCATGCCCCGCGCATCGGCCTGGCCATCGCCGGTGGCGGGCCGATCGGGGCGATGTACGAACTTGGCGCACTGCGCGCCCTGGACGAGGCCTGCGAGGGCCTGGATCTGACCCGACTGGACTGCTACGTGGGCGTGAGCTCGGGCGCGTTCTTCGCCGCCGGCCTGGCCAACCGCATGGACACCGCCGAGCTCTGCCGGATCTTCATCACCGGCGAAAGCGACGACGTGGTGTTCCGCCCGGAAACCTTCCTGCGCCTGGCCACCGACGAATACCTGCGACGCGCCGTCGCGTTCCCGAAACTGGCCGCACGGCTCACCCGCGACATGCTGTCCGGGCGCGGCGACTCGCGCTGGTCCGACATCGTCACCCGCATCGGCGGGCTGGTCCCGACCGGCATCTTCGACAACGCCGGCGTCGAGCATTTCCTGCGCGAGGTCTTCACCCGGCGTGGCCGCAGCAACGATTTCCGCAAGCTGGAGCGCCCGCTGTACGTGATCGGCGTGGACCTGGACAGCGGCGAGGCGGTGCGCTTCGGCGACGCCGGCTGGGACAGCGTGCCGATCTCGCGCGCGGTGCAGGCCAGCGCCGCCCTGCCCGGCCTGTATCCGCCGGTCGAGATCCGCGGCCGCCACTTCGTCGATGGCGCGCTGCGCCGGACGATGCACGCCTCCGTCGTGCTGGAACGCGACGTCGACCTGATGCTCGGCATCAACCCGTTGGTGCCGTTCAATCCCGGCACGGATGAGTATGCCGATGCGCAGGCCCACCGCTTCAGCGACCGCCGGATCGCCGAGGGCGGCTTCCCGGGAGTGATCTCGCAGGCGTTGCGGACGATGCTGCAGTCGCGCATGCAGGTCGGCCTGGCGCGCTACCCGGCCCAGTACCCGCACATCGACCAGGTCGTGTTCGAGCCCAACGCCGACAACCGCGAATTGTTCTACACCAACATCTTCAGCTTCGCCGCGCGCCGCCGCATCTCCCAGCTTGCCTATCGCAACACCCTGGCCGACCTGCGCAAGCGTCGCGATGAACTGGAGCCGGTGCTCGCGCGCCATGGCATCCGCCTGCGCGCCGACGTGATCGCCGACCGACCACGCTCGATCATCGCCCACCTGCCGGCGCAGCCGCGCAGCACGGAAACCACCGCCGTCCTCGATCGCGCGCTCGACGAGATCGAGCATCGCCTGCGCACCGACAAGCGCGCGCAGGCCCGCGGCATGGTGTGAATGCTCTAGACGCCGACGCGATCCTGCGTCGCAATCCAATCCCCGCGCGTCGCCGACGCACACAGAGAAACGACATGGCCAAGCTCAAGAAGACTGCGCGCAAGACCGCCTCGGGCACCAAGCAGGCGTCCCAGGACCAGGCCGAGCGCCTGGGCAAGTCGATCACCGAATCCGCGCAGCAGATCTGGCTGGCCGGCATGGGCGCGTTCAACCGCGCGCAGGCCGAGGGCGGCAAGCTGTTCGAGAGCCTGGTCCGTGACGGGCTGTCGCTGGAGCAGACCGCCCGCAAGCTCGCCGGCAACCGCGCCAACGTGGTGCGCGACGTGGTGGAGGGCCGCGTCGGCCAGGCGCGCGAACGCGCCGTCGACACCTGGGACAAGCTGGAGAAGGTGTTCGAGGATCGCGTGCAGCGCGCGCTGGT
>Ga0209480_10001453_pt1 | contig 17306 bp, 17 predicted proteins | sample JI61114C2DNA_FD_187501 | JGI IMG/M metagenome (GOLD analysis project Ga0209480, IMG submission 187501) | Wastewater effluent complex algal communities from Wisconsin, to seasonally profile nutrient transformation and Carbon sequestration -... | ecosystem: Engineered > WWTP > Effluent > Algae... | reverse complement strand
CGACAAAGCCGTAAACACCTTTCTTTCGCGCGAAGAAACCTATGGTGATGTTACTCCCGTTCGCTTAGGTACTAATGGCGTAACCGCATTGATTTCTATCATGCGTGGATGCGACAACATGTGTTCCTTTTGTGTAGTTCCTTTTACACGTGGCCGGGAACGCAGTCGCGATCCACATTCTATTGTTGCCGAAGCAAAAGATCTTTTTGATAAAGGATACCGGGAAGTAACGCTGCTTGGCCAAAATGTAGATTCATATAAATGGAGCGAAGAAGAAAATAACAAGGCCAGGCTTGAGAAGAATACCGTGATAGCGGTTGTTACGTTCGCCAACTTGTTAGAATTGGTTGCTCAGGTAAATTCCGATTTACGCATTCGGTTTTCTACCTCGCACCCCAAAGATATTACCGATGACGTTTTGCACGTGATGGCCAAATACGAAAACATCTGCAAATACATTCATCTGCCAGCACAAAGTGGTAACAGCCGAATACTGGAATTAATGAATCGTGGTTACACGCGCGATTGGTATTTGAATAAAATTAAAAGCATTCGCACTATTTTAGGTGATGATTGTGGAATTTCTTCTGATATGATTTCTGGTTTTTGTAGCGAAACGGAAGAAGAACATCAGGAGACGCTTTCGCTGATGGACATAGTGAAGTATGATTACGCTTACATGTTTTCATACTCGGAAAGACCAGGCACACTGGCTGCCAAGAAACTTACTGATGACATTCCTCTTGATGTAAAAAACAGAAGACTGGAAGAAATAATTAAGAAGCAACGGACGCACTCACACTGGCGTCATCAACAAGATGTTGGCACTACACAACGAGTTCTGATAGAAGGCGTTTCGAAAAAAAGTGACGATCACTGGCAAGGAAGAGTATCATCTAACCATGTTGCTGTTTTCCCGAAAGGAAATAAAAAGAAGGGCGAGTACGTCAATGTATTAATTGAACGTTGTACTAGTGGAACGTTAATTGGATCAATTGTAGAATAACTATGGCAATTACAGATTCAGAAATACAAAGTATAAAACAACGATTCGGCATCATAGGCAACTCTCCTTTGTTGATGAATGCTGTTCGTGTTGCTATGCAGGTAGCGCCTACAGATATGTCTGTACTTTTAAGTGGCGAAAGTGGCAGCGGAAAGGAATCATTTTCTAAGATTATCCATAACCTGAGCACAAGAAAGCATGGGCAGTTTATTGCAATCAACTGTGGCTCTATTCCAGAAGGCACAATTGATTCAGAATTATTTGGTCATGAGAAGGGATCGTTTACCGGAGCGCATGAAGGACGAAAGGGATACTTTGAGGTAACCAATGGCGGTACTATTTTTCTTGATGAAATTGGTGAAATGCCATTAGGTACCCAAGCAAGATTATTACGCGTATTGGAGAATGGTGAATTTATTAAAGTAGGCTCATCAAAAGTTCAAAAGACCGATGTGCGTGTGGTAGCCGCTACTAATGTTAATCTGCTTTTAAGAGTTGAGCAAGGAAAATTTAGAGAAGACTTATATTATCGCTTAAGCACAGTTCCTATTTACGTGCCGCCACTTCGCGAGCGTGGTAAGGATGTTGAATTGCTGTTTAGAAAGTTTGCCTCTGATTTTGCAGAGAAATATAAAGTAAAGCCAATTTCGTTAACCGAGGATGCAAAGAACTTGTTATTGAAATACCGATTCCCTGGCAATATCCGTCAATTAAAAAATCTGGTTGAACAGATTTCAGTACTTTCATCCGATCATAAAGAAATAACAGCAGAAGTTTTCAATCACTACATTCCCAAAGAAACAAGCCTACCCGCTTTGTATAAAGAGCAACAAGGAAAAGATATTTCGGAACGTGAGATTCTTTACAAAATTTTGTTTGACATGCGCAAGGACATGAATGATTTGAAAAAAATTGTTCTTGAAACTACAACTAATCCAGCGCGGGCTGCGCAGTTGGTAAAAGATAATGCCGATCTTTTCGAAGGCATTCATGATGAAGACGGTAGCACTCACGAACCTGTTACGCTAAACATTAAGTCAGCGGCCTTGCCTATTTCTACTGAAGAGGAAGAAGAGGTGCAGGACATCACACACGAAGCGGAAGACGATTCATTATCTATCGTTAAGAAGGAAAAAGAATTAATTGTGCGTGCATTGAGAAAAAATAATAACAAACGTAAATATGCGGCACGCGATTTGGGCATTTCTGAAAGAACTCTCTATCGCAAGATTAAAGAATACGAACTTGAAGAATAAAATTATCTTACTCATTGCCATGGCACTGGCAATACCTACACTTCAGAGTTGCATTAGCTATTCCTTTACCGGAGCCGCCACAACGGCAAAAACCATACAAGTTGAAGAATTTTTTAATAATACAGATTTAGGACCCGCCAACTTAGGCCAAACATTTACCAACAAACTCAAAGAATACTATCAGCAAAATTCAAGTTTACGCGTTGTTACTGAGAATGGTGAACTCTTGATTGAAGGAACCATTACTCAGTATGGAATCACTCCTATTGCACCGGTATCTGGCGCGGCTTCTAATCAACGCGGAGATCCAGCTGCCTTAACAAGATTGACTATTGCTATTCGTGCCAACTATGTGGATACGATTAAGCCTGAAAATAATTTTAAAGATCGCAACTTTAGTTTTTATGCCGACTTTCCGAGTGGGCAAGATTTTAATTCTGTTCAGGAAAGTTTAGAGCGTAAAATACTTGATCAGATTTACATTGATATATTCAATGCAACTTTAGCAAACTGGTAAGGTTGCACAAAGAAGGAATTTCCACTACATTTACTTTCACCCTTTAACGAACGTGGAAAAAAAAGAATTCTATACGCTCCTCTCAAATTACACATCGCTATCAGCCAAAGAAACTGATCAGGTGATTTCTTTGCAAGCACAATTTCCATATAGTCAGGTGATACAGGGTATGGCTGCCCGGGCAACGCAGGACAATCAATTTCCAGATAGGGATCATCAACTTCACCTTAGCGCAATTTATAGCACTGATCGAGCGGTATTGAAATTAATTATTACTTCGCTAAAACAATCGCGTAAGCCAGCGCAAAAAATTGAAACTCCAAAACCTGAAGAGAAAGTAATTAATGGGAAAGAAGTAGTTGAGGAAACTATTTCTGCAAAAGCAGAGTCGTTAGTCTCTTCCCATGCTCAATCTAAATCAGTTGCCAACGAGTCTTTCTACGCGGAATTAAGACATGATCTGGAAACATTAAAAGAAAGAAAACATCAATTTGAAGAAGCCGTTAACAATCTTGAAAACGGAATTCCATTTGTTGAAGAAACAAAAGCTAAACGAGAAAAGATCTCGGACCCAGGTGACGGATTATTAAAAGAAATAAAAACCAGCAAGAAGAAAATTAAACCTGAAGGACCTAAGCAGAAAGAACAAATAGAAATCATTGATCAGTTTATTAAGGCACAACCTACAATCTCAAAAAATAAGTTGACTGCAAAGGAAACCCCCACAGCCAAAGAAGACTTGATTGAAGAAGACCTGACGTATGGCGAAAACATCGTGTCCGAGACGTTGGTGCACATTCTATTGAAACAAGGTAAAAAGGAAAAGGCCATTGAGGTTCTTAAGAAGCTGATTTGGAAGTTTCCACAAAAAAAGGCTTACTTTGCGGCTCAAATTGAAGATCTTAAAAAGTAGTTATGTATATCTTATTCATCAGTTTAGCAATTATTAGCTCAGTGTTGTTGGTTTTGGTTGTTTTGGCTCAAAATTCAAAGGGCGGTGGTCTATCAGGTCAGTTTGGAGGTTCGGGTGCCAGCAATATGATTGGCGTTAAAAAAACAGGCGATTTGCTTGAGCGCCTTACCTGGGGTTTTGCTATTGCCATTATGGTTTTTTCTTTGGCTACTAATTTTACAGCACCCAACATGGCTGGCACAACAGACGAAATTTTGGAGAAAGCAAAACAACAACAAGGTTCTGGAATCGATCTTCAAAAAGTTGAAAAACCGGCTGCACCTACAGAAGGAACAAAGTAAGATTTCCTATTCCTAAAATATTGAGACCCTTTTCGAAGGGTCTTTTTTTATGCCGCTTTCGAAATTTGTTTCACCAGCAAGCGCTTGGCAACAGGCATTAATGTTTGATCAAATGGGAAACATACTTTTGCAAGTACCAAGTATACCGAAGGATTAGGTAGCTCTGCATACTGCCTGATTAAACTTGATTTCAGATGCTCATACGTATTGCTAATACTGCGCTCGGTGGTTAAAACATGCTTAGTATGAATGCCGCGCATAGATTCAGAACTTTGCTCGAACAAGGTAGTTTGGTATCTATAAACACGCGTTTCTTTTTCAGGAGGTTGGGTGATGAACAAGTATCCTTCGTTGGCATATAGCGATGTAAGACCTACTGGCGAAATCTCGCACTTGGATTCAACATACTCATAAATGAAAGCCCCTTCATCTAAAGACGATTTGAATTGAGGCAAGGCAAATTCCATAATCGACTCAATCTCCTGCATTGTCAAATCGTCTTCAATGATTCGTTTATAAGTTACTTCCAGATTTTTTAGACCTTCCAATGAAATTTCTTTTGGGAAAGATTCAATGATCATTGTTTGTGCATCCTTTAGCGCAATCAAGTTGCGATAATGAAACACAAGATCTGATAAGAAAGGATACAACTCTATCCGTTGATACGATTCTTTTACTGTTTTCAAATAGGCAAGCAGTTGGTACTTCTTGTATTCAAAATCTATTAGCCCATCCGTAAGCCAGTTGTCTTTAAGCTTTTCCATAATCCTATCAGCTTTATGAAGCTATTATACGAAAAAAACAAGGTCTATGACAAATTGCCAATTTGTTTGACCCGTGTAATGACAGGACTGACAAAAATCTTCATCTTTGCAGCCCGTCAGATACCGAATGTGTCAAAAAGTATCAAAAAGGCTAAATTGGCACGAAAATCGATCATTGGCGACCAAACAGTTTATTTAATCACACTAAATTTTATTAACTCCATATGGCAAAAGTGAATTTCAAACCAAACGAAGACCGGGTGCTAGTTGAAGCTGCTCCCGCTGAACAAAAAACTGCCTCCGGACTTATCATCCCGGACACGGCTAAAGAAAAACCACAAAAAGGAAAAGTGATTGCTATTGGTGACGGATTGAAAGACAAGCCTGTTACGGTAAAGGTTGGTGACCAAATCCTTTATGGTAAATATTCTGGAACTGAAATCACTATTGATGGTAAGGAATATTTGATCATGCGTAACTCCGATATTTTCGGAACTGTTTAATCTTTAACTTAACAAACAAGTACAATAATTATGGCAAAGGAAATTACATTCGATACAAATGCCCGCGATAGAATTAAGAGGGGTGTTGATAAATTAGCAAACGCAGTTAAAGTTACTTTAGGACCAAAAGGTCGTAACGTAATTCTTGATAAGAAATTTGGCGCTCCTACTGTTACAAAAGACGGTGTATCGGTAGCCAAAGAAATTGAATTGAAAGACCCTATTGAAAATATGGGAGCTCAATTAGTAAAGGAAGTTGCATCAAAGACTGCTGATGCAGCTGGTGATGGAACAACTACCGCTACTGTTTTAGCGCAATCAATCTACAGTCACGGAATTAAGAACGTTGCTGCTGGTGCAAACCCAATGGATTTGAAGCGTGGAATTGATAAGGCCGTTGAAGCGGTTATTGCAAATCTTAAGAAGCAATCAAAGCCAATCAAAGGTTCAAATGAAATTACTCAGGTAGCTACTATTTCATCTAACAATGATGTAGAGATTGGTAAAATGATTGCCACTGCTATGGAAAAAGTTGGTAAGGATGGTGTGATCACTGTTGAAGAAGCTAAAGGAACTGAAACTGAAGTAAAGACTGTAGAAGGTATGCAGTTCGATCGCGGTTACTTGTCTCCTTACTTTGTTACCAATACAGAGAAAATGGAGGCTGAATTAGAAAGCCCTTACATCCTGATTTACGATAAGAAGATTTCTTCTATGAAGGAATTGCTTCCGGTATTGGAAGCTACCGCACAAACTGGCAAACCTTTGTTGATTATCTCTGAAGAAGTTGAAGGCGAAGCATTGGCTACTTTGGTTGTGAACAAAATCCGCGGTGCTCTTAGAGTAGCTGCTGTTAAAGCTCCTGGCTTTGGCGATCGCAGAAAAGCGATGTTGGAAGACATTGCAATTTTGACTGGTGGAAAAGTTATTTCTGAAGAAACCGGTATGAAGTTGGAAGATGCCAAACTTGAATACTTAGGTCGCGCAGAAAAAATCACAGTCGATAAGGATAACACAACTATTGTGAACGGTGCTGGTAAAAAAGCTGACATCACAGGTCGTGTAAATCAAATCAAATCTCAAATTGAATCTACTACTTCAGATTACGATAAAGAAAAGTTACAAGAGCGTTTAGCTAAACTTTCTGGTGGTGTTGCTATCCTTTACATTGGTGCAGCTACCGAAGTTGAAATGAAAGAGAAGAAAGACCGTGTTGATGATGCCTTGCATGCTACACGTGCAGCTGTTCAGGAAGGAATTATTGCAGGTGGTGGAGTTGCTTACATTCGCGCTATTGATGCCTTGAAAGATCTACCTACTGATAATGAAGACCAGACTACTGGTGTTAATATCGTTCGCCTTGCGTTAGAGTCTCCATTGAGAACCATTGCAGAAAATGCAGGTCAGGAAGGTTCTGTAATTGTGAACAAAGTTCGCGATGGTAAGAAAGATTTTGGATACAATGCTCGCGACAATAAGTTTGAAGACTTTTTCCCAGCGGGAATTATCGATCCTACGAAAGTAGCTCGTTTAGCTCTTGAAAATGCAGCCTCAATTGCAGGATTGTTGTTAACAACAGAAGCAGTTGTTTCTGACATTGCTGATGAGAAAGACGCCCCTGCTATGCCGCATGGCGGTGGTGGAATGGGCGGAATGATGTAATCATCAATTTCCCAATAAAAAAAGGCTTTGCATCTTATGCGAAGCCTTTTTTCTTTACCTTTAAGTCAATCTAGAACTCGTTTATCATGGTGATACATAAAACATTCAGCGACTTTGTGTTGTATTTATTTGTGCACATGGCTTATGCCGATGGTGCCCTGCACCCAGATGAAGAAAAAGCTATACTCGAAAAAATGAACCGCCACTTCCCTATTGAGGGCGATCACAAAATAAAATTTGATAAGGCCGTTGTGGATTATCAAAAGATTAACCCTTCCGAAAATCATAATATCATAAAGGATTCCTTCAAACACTTTGATCACATCCGTTTCTCGCAACGGTATAAGATCTATACCGATATGTATGACATCATTCAAGCAGACGGAAAAATTGACGCCTCAGAGACCAAGGCAATTAATGAACTGAAAGAGATTATTGATCTGGTGGTTGATAAGGCTTAGATTTTATTTTTTTGAATATATCGAATCTACAGATCCTTTAGGCTATCATATTCTGTGTCCTCAAAGATCTTCTATCCCAACCTGCTTGTCAGTTTTCGATCTATTAAACACAGACCTTGTATAATGGTGTTCTTCATAAGTTCATTGGTGAAGAACAGTAACTAAGTCAAAGGAATGAGAACAGATTCACCAACAAATGCGAGGTTGAATAAACCTTACATGCTTTAAAATATTGATAATACTCATGTTCATTGTTACCCTCACGTATGTTGTGCCCCTTGAGCAAATTGATGCTGCTATGGCAGAGCACATGAAATTTTTAAACAAATATTATCAAGCAAATGTGTTTGTTGCTTCGGGCAGAAAGGTGCCCCGCACAGGTGGTATCATTCTCGTGCTGGCACAATCAAAAGACGAAGTGGAAACCATTATGGCCGAAGATCCTTTTTGCATTCACAAGCTTGCCGAATTTACCATTACCGAATTTCTAACTTCGCAAGCACATCCCGACCTGAAGAAGCTGCTGGCAAAAAGTAAGTCGCTTAAGTAACATGAAAACACTACTGATTACCCCCGAAGGTTTAGAGAAGTTAAAAGCTGAGTTGGATCACCTATGGCGTATTGAGCGGCCCGACACCACGCAAAAGGTTAACTGGGCTGCAAGCCTTGGCGATCGTTCGGAAAACGCAGACTATCATTACAATAAAAAACGACTTCGAGAAATTGACGGGCGCATCCTTTACTTGCGCAAATGCATAAAGGACTTGAAAGTTGTGAACTACTCTCCTTTCCAGGAAGGCAAAGTGATGTTTGGCGCGTGGGTGGAAATTGAAAATAGTAAGCGCATGAAAAAACGTTTACGCATAGTAGGTGGTGAAGAACTTATTGGGTCAACCGATTACATCTCGATGGACTCGCCTATGGCACTCGCGCTATTGAACAAAGAAGTGGGTGCCGAAGCTATTGTGCAAACAGCTACCGCGCAGTTTGTGTGGCGTATCACCAAAATTGAGTATCAGAAATAAGTGTATCAATCCATGTAACTCCCGGCTTGACATCCGCAGCTTAAACAAAAGATGGCGTGCCCCTCGTGCCTCGGGTCGCGCTGTCGCTACTCGCCACCTGGCGCGCGTTCCATTTCGGGCTCAAACATGCCGCTCCATCGCTCACGCAGTACGCCCATATAAATTTCAGTGTAGTCTCAGCCATTGTTGTTGCGCGAAGAACCGTGAGCTGCTCACAACACCAACAAAAGTGCGAGTAGCAATCCTGAGCGATAAGTTGGGGCAATGTGTCAACCGGAAAACAAAAACTTAGCGAAGGATCTCCTAAATTGCTAGGGGATCCTTCGCTTAAAGCAGGTTGGTGAATGAAAAGTCCCTGACTTATTCATTTTCCCTTATGATTGCTGCTCTGCATCGTTAGCCGCTCTGGATTGACAACCCTTGGAAAAAAATGTTGTGGTCAGGCGACCAACAACAACTGGGCTTGTCCGGAATGACACTATCATTTTAGTTGTCATTGCGGGCGAGAACCCTAATAAAAAATTTTGGTCTTAGTAAAAACGAGACCCGCAATCCAGACAATGGTTAGTGCCATTCTATTCCTGGATTCCGGATCGCGCAGTATTCTATGGTAGAGTGGAGTCTTGTTGTATAAAACTCGTAACAATAGAAAGTTCATCAAGCTTGTCCGGAATGACAATCCTATTTTTTGAAGCCACGCTTTTCAACGTTGTCATTGCGGGCGAATAACAAGTATGAATACTAGTTGTTGTTGGGTTGTTGTTGGTTGCCTGACCAACAATTTTAAAACTCTATCTCCCACCTCTTCACTAACTAAACGCATCAGTTAGCAAAACTCATCCATTTAATTTGCTTTGTACTTTTTTGTCTTGACCTGCCTATGCGGAAGCGGCTACGCGCAGGTACCTGTGCTATCGATGAAACACAGTCGATGCCTTGATCAACCCATTCTCTACTTCCAGCATTTCGCCTACATAAAGATCTTCTTCTCCTGACACCTGCCGGATGTACTCCATGAACACACGATCTTCATACGGTGTAAGCCGCACTATTTTGTACTGCAACGATGGCAAGCGTGTAAAAGCATCCTGCCACCAAGTGCGCAACGCTGCCTTTCCTTTTATCAAACCATTAGTTTCTGGGTGGCGCACCTTCAACTTGGGACTATAATGCTGCGCATCATTATGATATAAAACTAGCAGACGCTCCAGATTTTGCTCATTGAATGCAGCAAACCATTGGTTGGCTATGTGGGTTAACGCTTCGGGTTTCATAATTCTGCAAAAGAAGTCATAAGCTAGCGAACTGCAAACTAATTCTGCACTCGCCCGTGTTGGTGTTCTTCACATTCACGCGCTGCAAACAAGTTCGTTGGTGAAGAATTCCAATGAAGGCAAGGGAAAAAATGTTGTGGTCAGGCGACCAACAACAACTTGGGGGTTTCATAATTCTTCAAAAGAAGTCATAAGCTAACGAACTGCAAACTAATTCCGCATTCGCCCGTGTTGGTATTCTTCACCTAACACGCACTGCACACAAGTTCGTTGGTGAAGAACACCAACGAAGGCAAGTGAAAAAAATGTTGTTGTCAGGCGACCAACAACAACTTGGGGGAATGAGACCCGCAATCCCAGACAATGGTTAGTTCCAATATATCCCTGGATTCCGGATCGCGCAGTATTCTATGTTAGAGTGGAGTCTCGTTGTATTAAAACTCGTAATACTAGAATGTTCATCAAGCTTGTCCGGAATGACAATCCTATTTTTTGAAGCCCGTGCTTTCAACATTGTCATTGCAGGCGAATAACTACAACGTTAAAATTTAACTGAACTTCAAATGAGACCCGCAATCCCCGACAATGGTTAGTACCAATCTATTCCTGGATTCCGGATCGCGCAGTATTTCAATTTTAGAACCGTGTTCAAATAAATAAACTCATAACCCAAATACAATTTCATCAAGCTTGTCCGGAATGACAGCAGCATAGTTAATATGTCATTGCGCTCGCCCGTGCTGGCTACCCTCGTTAATGTTGGTCGCCTTACCACCATTAACTTAATCATATCTTTTCTCTTTTCCGTACCTTGCTAAAAATAGCACACTATGAAAACAATGAATTGTAAGCAATTAGGTGGCGCCTGTGAACAGACCTTTAGCGCCAATACGTTTGACGAGATCGCCAAAATGGTAAGCATGCACGCGCGCGAAATGGTTCAACAAGGCGATAACGCTCATATTGCGGCAATGAATGAAATGCGCAGTAGCATGACTTCACCGGATGCGATGAACGCATGGATGGAGGATAAACGTAAAACCTTTAACGCATTACCAAACGACTCTCATTGAAGGCAACAGTCTTCTTTCTCATAATGGGGTTTTAAATTGTTGGTCAGCGACCAACAATAACTTATTCCAAGCGGAGTCACTGTTTTCAGGACTCCGCGTAATTGAAAGACGCAGAGTCCCAGAGACTGGAGACTCTGCTGGGAAAGGAAGTTCGTTGGTGAAGAACACCAATGAGGCAAGCTAACCATGCGCAAATACCACAGGCTGTGACTCTGCCAAGAAGGAAGGCACGGTTGATGCCTTGTTGATTTATCATTGCTTTTTAAATCTTGCTGTTTTTAATAATAGATCTAAATCCTTATTACATGTGCGATTAAAGAATGATAAGGATTGAAAAGCATAATATTTGCCGTGTGCAAAAGTAAATGTAATAGCCACATAAGCCTTTCCTTCTGGCATTAAATAAGTAAAATTAAGTCTTCTACTTATTATGTCATTTACTTTAATCTCCTTCTGAGATATTACAGTTGGGTTAATGAATGTACCAATAAAACCCTTAACCACATCATCATAACCTGGACGTGATAATTTTATGGTTGTATTTTTAGATCGCGGTATTGATACTGTAACCATACTGGAATCGGTGTTGCTGATGAACATCTTTTGAGTTAATGTATCCAGCTCTGTGTATGGATTAGGGAGCATTATTGTGAGATTGTCATCAATCTTTACTTTCTTCCATTTGCCAACTGTACCGCTTGTAAGAAGCACTATGAAACCAAAGCCAATTATCTTAAAAAAAAATTGAGAGATCATAGTTAAGCCATCATCCCCACTTCAAACACTTGCACATATTCTCTCATCTTATCAATAATCCTATCCCCTATTTCTCTTGCCTGAAGAACACTAGGCCGATCGCCTAAACATTTTAAAACGTCTGCGCGGATTGGTTCCTGACCGCTGAAAATGTAAGCATCAATCAACGCTTTGAATTGTTCTTTGTCTAATGCTTCATCATCGCAGAGTTTAGCCAGCGCCAACACCTTTTGTTCCTGCCAATACTTTTCAAATTCGTCTTGAATATTATCGGCATTGTCAATTTTAGGTAAATTCTCTTCTATGAATTTCTCAATCAGCTCACGCTTGCTGCGCAATTCAATTTCGCTGGAAAGCATATCCATGATTGCTTTCTTCTGTCTTTCTGCTTCGCTTGTTTTGGCCAGCTTTAGCTTAGCCAACAGCTTAATTATATAGGCTACATTAATTAAATCTCTATGAATAAGTTCGACTTCAAAGTCAATGTCGTTGAGGATGGAAGTTTTTTGTTTGGCGTTTTCACGCTTTACTTTTGAATAGAGATCAATGTACTTAGTTTGATAATTGATGAAGGTTTGCTCATCAATACCCAACCCATCCCAACTGAAATCGGAATAAGATTCCAATACATTTTTGGCACGAAGCAAAGCCCTGAATGCCCGGATAAAAGCTAGCTCATCCTCTTCACTTGCAAGATCATCTACACTTTGCCAGGTAGGCGCAATTTGCAAGAGGTCGCTTAATGCTTCATCAAATTTTTTAGCGATGGCTTCGTAAGGAGGTAAAATGATCTCTTCAATCGCTTCTTTGTTAGAGAATAAAGTAATGGCCTTATCAGTGGCCTCTTTAAGATTGCGGAAACATAAAATATTCCCTTGCGATTTCTTTTCGCCTATAATCCGATTAGTGCGTGAATAGGATTGAATGAGCCCATGATGTTTTAGGTTTTTATCCACATACAAAGTATTCACCTTCTTGGCATCAAAGCCAGTCAAGAACATATTGACGACTAACAGTAAATCCAATCGATCCTTCTCATCATTGAAGGTCTCTTTTTCCCGTTCCTTTAATCGTTTACTGATGTCCTTAAAATAGTTTTCAAACTGCTGACTGTCTTTTGTAGAGAAAGCAGTGCCATACATTTTATTGTAGTCAGCAATACACCTTTCTAATGCATCGCGTGTATGTTTTGATTGATACGCCACTTTAGGATCGGCTGCCAATGAGAGTTCTTCATCGGGCAGGAAATCCTGCGCATCTTCATCGTCTTCGTTTGTGCCAAAGGTGAAAATGGTTGCTATTCGTAAATCATGCTCGCCAGCTTCCTTCTTCTGCTTGAAAAGTTCATAGTACTTAATGAGTGTATCTATACTATTGATGGCAAACAAAGCTGAAAATTCTTTGTTGAAAGTTTTTTGCTCGTGATAGGCAATAATGTAATCAACAATCTTGGTTAAGCGTTTGGGGTCACCCAGAACTTCGGCTCTGTCAATATCTTCTACCTCAATATCAATTAACGTGTTTCCTTTCTGTTTGTACTTACCTACATATTCTATTCCGAAGCGAAGTACATTCTGATCGCGAATGGCATCGGTGATTACATACTTATGCAAACAGTGGCCAAATAAATCTTTGGTAGTGCGCTTGCCTAATTCGTTCTTGCTGGCATTATCGGCAAAGATGGGTGTACCTGTAAACCCAAACAGTTGTGCCTTTTCAAAGTAGTTGGTAATGCGTTCGTGCGTTTCGCCAAACTGACTGCGGTGGCACTCATCAAAAATGAAAACAATCTTTTTATCGCGCAGCTTGGTTAACCGATTCTCGTAATGCACTTTGCTAATCGCATTATTCAGTTTCTGAATCGTGGTGAGAACCAGTTTTGTATCATCCGTAAGTTGCTTGACCAGTGAAGCCGTGTTATCAGTTACATCAACGCTGTCTTTCTTAAAGCTGTTAAACTCCTGCATGGTTTGATAGTCGAGGTCTTTTCGATCGACCACAAACACAACTTTATGTACGCTGGGCAAATCCATAATAATCTGACTTGCCTTAAACGAGGTTAAGGTTTTGCCCGAACCCGTAGTATGCCAGATGTAGCCATTGTTGTTGCTTGTAGCTACGTGATTAATAATGGCTTCGGTGGCAAAGTATTGATACGGCCTCATGACCATCATGTTCCTATACGTTTCATTCATTACCACATAGTGTGAAATGAATTTACCTAAGTGATCTGGGTTTAGAAATGCGTTTGTAAACAAGCTGAGTTCGGTAACATTCTTGTTATTCACATCAGCCCAATAAAAAGTCTGTAAGGAAGACTGCAATTTGTTGTTCGCTAAATACTTTGTGTTTACTCCATTGCTAATAACAAACAATTGAACATATTGAAATAAACCATGATTACTCCAAAAGGACTGGTGTTGATATCTGTTTATCTGATTAAATGCCTCTTTCAGCTCAACGCCCGCCCGCTTTAATTCTATTTGTACTAATGGCAACCCGTTAATCAAAAGCGTAACATCAAACCGATTTTTATACTTACCGAGTAGTTCTATCTGATTAGTAACCTGAAACAGGTTCTTGTTCCAGTTTTCATTATCAAAGAAGCGAACATAAAATGATGTGCCCTGCCTTTCCGGCAGGCAGGCATCTTCTTTTGCTAAGTGAAAGCGATCACGTAGTGTTTTAGCTTTTTCAAAGATATTGCCTTTGGCTAAATGATTGAGAATGGCATCAAACTCTTTTGTTGTGAACGATGTATTGTTGAATTTCTCTAATTGAGTTTTAAGGTTAGTCAACAATGCATCGCCATCATGAATAGAAGTGAGTTCGTAGCCCAACCCGGTAAGTTGTTGAATTAGATTATTTTCTAATATGGCTTCGGACTGAATCATTATTTTCCGGTGGCAAACAATTCGTTATACTTCTCTTCTATCGTAGCTATCTCCTGTTCATTCAATTCAGAAAATTCTTTCTCCCGTGCACGTTTTGAAATCACTCCATTATTTTGATCTAAAAATCTAACCAATAGTGCCACAAGTTTATCGGGCATCTCAAACTCATCATCCAAAAAACGTTTAAAGTTGTCGTAGCTGATAAGATAACTAACTTCTTTTGGTATAATATTCTCAATCGTATCTTCTACACATTTGTATAAAAACTCTGCTTGTTGGGTGGCATCAAAATACCGGTAATAATCAATCGTATTATTCCGCACTTCTACGTTATGGTCAGGGGTTTCTTTCCATTCAATGAGTTCTAATAAAGGTTTGGAATATGCCTCCAACACCTTTCTGTAATCATCAATGTGATCCAGTATGGAAGCTGATACCGGAAAAATAATTCCTTGTTGTGCGAATTTCTTTTTGGCCAGTACGTGATGAATCAGGTATCGATGGATACGACCGTTGCCATCTTCGAATGGGTGGATAAATACAAACCCAAAGGCAATATTGGCAGCGGCCAGCACAGCATCCATATCAGCACCTAATAACAACTGATTGGTTTCGATTAAACCACTCATGAGCGAATCCAGATCTTGCCAACGTGCTGAAATATGATCGGGAATGGGTTCTCCTGTGGTGCGATCATGTTCACCAACAAACCCTCCCTTTTTTCGGAAGCCCATTTCAACAAAGCGCGAATTCTCAATCACCAACTGTTGAAGCCTGCTTAGTTCATCTACTGAAATATCATGCATGCCGGCCTGCCCGATGGCCTGCCCCCAGCGTGCGGCTCGTTTGCTTTTCGGACTTTCGCCTTCTATCGTGAAGGATGCCTTCGAATCTTTAAGCAAAAGAAATGCTGATGCCCTTTGTAAGACATCTTTATGTACACTATTAACCAGATTATTCTTCCTTGCATCCAACCGGGCATTAATAAATTTTTCAAGCTTTGTGGTTCTTCGAATTAGTGGACAAAAGTTAACTGTGCCCGGAAGATTATTTAGAATAAGGTGTCGGGGGGATTTGATGCCCCTGATAGCATATTGAAGTTTCTCATCAATCAGTGGTACATAACTTTTCTTCGATTTCGATAGATCTTCTTTTTTGGGAAATTCGGTTGCTGTCAACCACTCCAACAGAAACCACATTTTTCTACTATAGATACCGGTTGGCTCAATATTTACCAAGTTAGTTAATTGTGCTATTGAAAATTTTTGTGAAAGAGATTTGAAAACTGAAATGCTAATTCCTTCATACTTTAAGGCAAAAACCAAATGGTTATATAAGGCCTCCGTTTGTGAAATTAAATTCGAATCATTTGGAGCATAGCTTTTCGGTAACACCTGCCAGCTATCTATTACCTGCCTCTTGCTCTTCTCCGAAATGATGGATATAACACCAGGTATAGTTATGGGAAGGTCCAGTTTATCAATAATGGCTGCATAGCCAATGATTATGCCTTTATCAGGAACCTCTTTGCCTCTAAAAATAGGCGCTTGCTTTGAAAAATAGGCGCTATTCATATATTAACATGACATATAGGCGCACAAGTAAGTAAAAAGTAGGCGCTAATACAAAATACTAGGCGCATAAATACTAAATGACAAAAATATAGGCGCATTTCCATATTTTCACAACTCCAAATTTATAATTAGCCATTAATAATTATCATACAAACATCTGCTGCAACAGCCCTTTTTTAAACGTTTGGGTTTGGGTAATTTGATTGGCAACACTTTCTATTTTAGTATCGATGGCGGATAAGAAGGATGCGATTTTTTGTTGTTCTGGAACTGACGGAAAAGGAGTCTTTAATTTCTTTAATTCACCTCCATTGATAGAATTAATTGTAGCACCAAGATTTCTGTGTATAGATTTTTTATAGGTATCTGTATCAAAAAAATGAAATATATACTGGTTGTATTTACTACGAAATACTGTCATGAATGCTCCAAAAGCTACACCTTGACTTTTCTTATCAATAATTGCATTCTTCCCTATTAAATCTTTACTCCCGTTACGAACACAGATTAGAATATCATCTTCCATTACTGGATTAAAGTCTCCTGCTTGAACATTTACAAAAACATTGTTATCAAAAGTTAACTTTCTTTCCTGAACATTGGAAGATCGCAAAACTAAAACCCCATCCTCATGAACATCTTCTGGGCTATATGTTAACCCTGATACAATTTCACCAACATCTCCCAATCTCTTCTCCTCCCACTTCGGATAAGCTTTTCCATTTTCATCTTTAAAGCGCAATTGTCTGAATCTTGATTTTCCTGATTTTAGGATTGGCAGGATTTCTTTGTCTTCACTATCCTGTTCATCTCCTAATCCTGAAAATCCTGATTCAGACAAGAATAGCCGCTGCATCACGCCTTTTTTGTAGTGCTCCAGCATTTCTTTTTTGCGCGTGAGCTGCTGGATTTTTTCATCTACGGAAGATAAGAAGGATGCGATTTTTTGTTGTTCGGGGAGGGTGGGGAGGTGAATCTCTATACCTAGAAAATTAGGCTTAGAAATATTCTTCATACTGCCACTTGTTCCTGTAGCAATATTTGACAATTCTCCCATTACCTTAGGTGAGGACAAGATGATACTAAGCAAGAGGCTGTAAACTGAACTGTGTCAAAGTAGGACAAACACTAACTTTGGCACATAATGAAAGAGAAAGAACAATTCAATTTAGAAGAGATCAAGAAAAAGGCCTTGGAGCAATTTCGCTCAGGCAAATCATTGTATGGTAAGGATGGGGCATTTGCTCCGATGCTCAAAAGCTTTTTGGAAGCTGCGCTGGAAGGAGA
>Ga0209480_10001452_pt1 | contig 17334 bp, 15 predicted proteins | sample JI61114C2DNA_FD_187501 | JGI IMG/M metagenome (GOLD analysis project Ga0209480, IMG submission 187501) | Wastewater effluent complex algal communities from Wisconsin, to seasonally profile nutrient transformation and Carbon sequestration -... | ecosystem: Engineered > WWTP > Effluent > Algae... | reverse complement strand
GGGGGCGGGCGACCCCGCGCTCGATCTCGTCCCTGCCTGGGCTGTTCTCGGTCCGCAGGGGCGCGAGCGCTTCCGGGACGGCGTTGCAGCGGACGATGACTCGTGGCTGCGGGCACGCGGCTACGCCCTGCAACAGGCGGTGGCCGGCGTCATCTATTACACGCCGCGGCGGCATCCGCTGGCCGATGTCATGCGCCGCACGCTGCACGCGATCCTGCGCTGATGTCGATCGGCCCCCGCGTCAGGGGCGCCGTCTCGGCTTGCCGGGGCGATAGGCCGACACCGTGGGTTCGCCGTCGATCCAGAACCGCCAGGGGTATGCCGTCCCGTCACCCCCAGGGCCACTGACCCCGACGCGGGGTCCCGTGCGGATGCGGGCCGGGTCTGGCGCCTCAGCCGCTGCCTGCACCCTCACCGGGCTGTCGGGCTCGAAGGTCAGCGTGCCGTTGACTTCCCCGGTCAGCCCGAGCGCTGACGCGAGCCGAGCCGGGCCACGGGCGAGATCCCTTGTCGCACAAGCCTCCCCGCGCCGGGTTCGGGCGATCTCCTCTCCGTCAACAACCTCGCCGGCGCGCATGAGGACCGCCGAAGCCTGGCCGTCCGGTCCACACACCAGGTTGGCGCACCAGTGCATGCCGTAGGTGAAATAGACGTACAAGCCTCCCGGGGCTCCGAACATCACCGTCGTGCGAGGTGTCTCACCTCGGAAGGCATGCGATCCCGGGTCTCCGACCCCGGCATACGCCTCGACCTCAGTGAGCCGAATCGTCACGCCGCCGTGCGAGATTCGCGCGCCGAGCAGGTCGACGGCCACGTCGAGCACGGGCCGGTCGTAGAAGCCACTGGGCAGGCGGGACACGCCGACAGTCTCGCGCAGCCGCGCGGCATACTCTCCGGTATGCCGTCCACCGCCACCACGGGCCAGGTCACCCTGCGCTTCCTCGCCGCACCGACTGACGCGGGCCAAGGCGGGTCGGTGAGCGGAGGTCGGATCCTCGAATGGATCGACAAGGCCGGGTTCGCTTGTGCCGCAGGCTGGTCGGGGCGCTATTGCGTGACGGCATACGTGGGGAACATTGACTTCCACCGGCCGGTGCAGGTGGGAGACCTGGTGGAGGTGTCGGCGCAACTGGTCCTCACTGGGCGTTCGAGCATGACGATCGTCGTGGACGTGTCGTCGGGGAACCCGCGCGGCGGGCAGGTGGAGCACGCGTTCGAGTGTCGGATGGTGTTCGTGGCCGTCGACGACGAGGGGCGGACGGTTGACGTGGCCCAATGGGACCCGCCCGGCGCGGTGCTGCGTGCTGCTCAGGCCGAGGCGCGGCGGCGGATCGACCTGCGCGAGCGGGTCAAGTCACTGGTGGCCGCGCAGGACTGGGAGGGAGCGACGCTGGCTCACGGGGCGACGCTGCGCTTCCTCGCCGCTCCGACCGACGTTAACTGGGGCGGCAAGGTGCATGGCGGGATCCTCATGCGCTGGCTGGATGAGACCGGCTACGTGTGCGCCTCGGGATGGAGCCAGACCCACGTGGTGTCGCGGTTCTCCGGTGGGGTGTCGTTCCTGCGACCCATCCGGATCGGCGACGTCGTCGAGATCCAGTCACGGCTGGTGCACACGGGGCGGACCTCGATGCATGTCGCGCTGCGGGTGTTGGCCGGCAGCCCCCGCACCGGCGAGTTGGCTCTGGCAACCCAGTGCACGAGCGTCTATGTCGCGCTGGATGCCGATGGGCGGCCGTGTCCCGTGCCCACGTGGACGCCGACGGCGGCAGTCGACCTGTCCGCTCAGGAGCGAGCCCTGGAGTTCATGGCGCTGCGGGCCGACCCCGCCTTCCACAGTTCCCCTCGCAACTAGCCCTGACCCACCCCGGAGATAGCGCTCGCACGGTCATCTTCCCGGCCCCCAGCCTCGTTTCGACCCGGAGATAGCGCTCGCACGGTCATCTTTCCGGCCCGCCGAGCTCCAACAGCGGGTCGAGGTATTTCGCTATCACCTGACGATGGCGGAATACCTCGACCCGGCAAAGGGGGGCGGGCGACGGCAATGGGTCAGGCGGGAGCGGCGAAGGCTCGGGCGGAGGCGACGGCAGCCTGGGCTTCGGCGAGTTGCTCGCTCACGCGGACCGGGGCGGTGCCCCCACGAGCGTCCCGAGAGGCCAGCGACCCGGCCACACTGAGCACCTCACGCACGGCCGGCGTGAGAGCCGGATTCACCGCCGCAAGCTCGGCATCCGTCAGCTCCCACAACTCGATCCCCCGGCCCTCGCACTCACGCACGCACGCACCGGCCACCTCATGGGCGACCCGGAAGGGCACCCCCTGACGGACCAACCACTCGGCGATATCCGTGGCCAGGGCAAACCCTTGGGGCGCAAGGCTTTCCAAACGCTCACGGTTGAAGACCAGGGTCTGGACCATCCCGGTGAAGGCCGGCAACAACACCGCCAAGGTGTCGATGGCGTCGAACACCGGCTCCTTGTCCTCCTGCAGGTCCCGGTTGTACGCCAGCGGCAAGCCCTTGAGCGTCGTCAGCAGCCCAGTCAGGTCCCCGACGACCCGACCGGCCTTCCCTCGAGCCAACTCGGCGATGTCGGGGTTCTTCTTCTGCGGCATGATGCTCGACCCCGTCGAATAGGCGTCGTCGAGCGTGACGTATCCGAACTCCTTGGTCGCCCACACGACGATCTCCTCGGCGATCCGGGACACGTCGACCGCCGTCATCGCCATCACGAACGCGAATTCGGCCGCCACGTCGCGCGAGGCCGTCCCGTCGATCGAGTTCTCGACCGACCGCGAGAACCCCAAGTCACGGGCCACCGCCTCCGGGTCCAGCCCGAGCGAACTCCCCGCCAACGCCCCAGAGCCATACGGCGAGGAGTCGGCGCGTCGGTCCCAGTCGCGCAGCCGATCGACATCACGCAACAGCGCCCACGCGTGGGCCAGCAGATGATGCGACAACAGCACCGGTTGCGCGTGCTGCATGTGCGTCCGCCCCGGCATCGCTACCCCGAGATGAGACTGCGCCTGACCGACCAACGCATCGACCAGATCGAGCACCTGCGCAGCGAGGTCACGAGCCGCGTCCCGCAGACACATCCGCAGCAAAGTGGCGATCTGGTCGTTGCGCGAGCGCCCCGCACGCAACCGCCCGCCGACGTCCGCGCCAGCCCGCTCGATCAGGCCGCGCTCCAGCGCGGTGTGCACGTCTTCATCCTCCGGCGAAGGCACGAACGCCCCCGTGTGGACGTCGACGAGCAACTCGTCCAGCGCCCCAAGCATCGTCGCGAGGTCACCGTCGGACAGCAGACCAGCGCGATGCAGCACCCGCGCGTGTGCCTGAGACCCGGCAATGTCGTATGCCGCGAGCCTCCAGTCGAAGTGCGTGCTGCGGGAGAGTTCGGCGAGGGCATCGGCCGGACCGCCGGCGAACCGACCACCCCACAGGCTCACTCGGGCGCTCGTTCCAGCGGAGTCCTCGTGCGGCATACCGGGCCTTTCTGTGTTCATGGGTGCACCGGATCGCTCACGGGTGCACGGAGATTCTGGTCGTGCATGAGGTCCGCCGCCACGTCAGGCCGACGCCCCGGCCAGGGCGAGCAGCCGCGTCGCGACCGCCCGGCCGCCCTTGGCCGACGACGTGACCAACAGAATCGTGTCATCCCCGGCGATGGTGCCCAGGACGTCGGTGAGGTGCGACGCATCGATAGTCGACGCGAGATGGTTGGCGGCTCCCGGCGGGGTGCGCAACACCACGAGGTTGCCGGACGCGTCAGCGGTGACGAGCAACTCCTCCAACAACCGGCGCAGCCGGGACGGCACCTGCTCGACGGGCGACGGGGAGGCGCCGGGGACGGCATACACAAGGCCGCGGCCAGCGCGCACCTTGACCGCGCCGAGCGCTTCCAGATCGCGCGAGAGCGTCGCCTGGGTGACCTCGATGCCCGCGTCGGCGAGCAGCGTGAGCAACTCGCCCTGCGAGCGCACCGAGCGGTCGGCGAGCAGCCCCGCGATCTTGGCCCGACGGGCGGTCGGCGTTGCGGGGATCACGGCGGGTCACCGGCCAGCGCGACGTCGAGCAGACCGGGCAAAGCGGCGACGAATGTGTCGAGCTCGTGGGCCTCGATGACCAGCGGAGGGGCCAACCGGAGCGCGTCGGGCGCCACCGCGTTGACGATGAACCCGGCCTCGCGCGCGAGCGTTATCACCTGTGCCGCAACGGGTTCGGTGAAGGCGATGGCCCGCAGCAGGCCCTCGCCGCGCACTCCCGCGATCACCGGGTGGCCAAGGGCAGCGACGCCGTCAGCGAGGTGCGCGCCCATCTCGACGGCGTGATCGAGCAGGCCGTCGCTCTCGATCGTGTCCACCACCGCCACTCCGGCCGCGCAGGCGAGCGGGTTGCCCCCGAAGGTGCTCCCATGCTGACCCGCGGACAGCAGCCCGGTCACCTCGGGTCCGAACGTCATCAGCGCCCCGATCGGCACTCCCCCGGCCAGCCCCTTGGCGAGGGTGATCGCGTCGGGGACAACCCCCCGCGACTGGTAGGCGAACCACCGACCGGTGCGACCCATCCCACTTTGGATCTCGTCGAGGATGAGCAACGCGCCTGCCGCCGTGGTCAATTCGCGGGCCAGCTGCAGGTATGCCGTGCTGCTGAGGTTGACTCCCGCCTCACCTTGGATCGGCTCGAGGATCACCGCCGCCAGGTCGTCGCCGATCTCGGCGACCGCGGCCGCCAGGGCAGCCTCGTCGTTGAACGGCACATGCACCACGCGACCGATGAGCGGCGCGAACGGCTCGCGATAGGCGAGTTTCCAGGTCAGGGCGAGGGCCCCGGTCGAGCGGCCGTGGAAGGCGCCCTCGGCAGCGATGATCGTTCCTCGGCCGGTGCGCCGCGACAGCTTGACGGCTGCCTCGATCGCCTCGGTTCCGGAGTTTGCGAAGAAGACACCCGAGCCCGCCGGGGCCTCGGCGACCCGAAGCAGCGCCTCGGCCAGCTCGACCTGCGGCTGGCTGGTGAAGAAGTTTGAGACATGGACAAGCTGGGATGCCTGCTTCGTCACGGCATCGACGAGAGCCGGATGCCCGTGTCCGAGGGTGTTGACGGCGATCCCGGCGAGCAGGTCGAGATACCGCTTGCCGTCGACGTCGACGACGTAGCACCCCTGCCCGTGCGAAAGGACCGTCTGCGGGACGCCGAAGACGGGGATGAGCGAGGCGGCATACCGGCCGAGCCACTCGCCCGTGTGGGAGGTGCCGCTCGCGTCGCCCCTGGCGCTCCCGCCAGCCAAGTCGTTCATGCCCACATCGCTCCGGTCGGATCGGGAAGGACCATCGTGCCGATGCCCTCGTCGGTGAAGACCTCCAACAGCACCGAGTGCGCGGCGCGGCCGTCGATGACGTGCGCCTGCGGCACGCCTTGCTCGACCGCCCGGATGCAGGCCTCGAGCTTGGGCACCATCCCCGAGTCCACGCGCTCGAGAAGCAGCCGGGCCTCCGAGAGGGTGACCTGCGAGAGCAGCGAGTCACGGTTGGGCCAGTCGGCATAGATGCCCTCGACGTCGGTGAGCACGACGAGTTTGCGGGCCTCCAGCGCCACCGCGAGCGCCGCCGCCGCCGTGTCGGCGTTGACGTTGAGGACCTGGCCCGGCTCGTCGAGGTCGGGCGCGACGGTCGAGACCACCGGGATCCGCCCGGCCGCGATGATGTCGAGCACCGCAGCGGGGTTGACCCCCACGACGTCGCCGACGAGGCCGAGGTCGACCTCCTCGCCGTCGACGACAGTGCCGCGCTTGCGCGCCTCGAACAGGTGGGCGTCCTCGCCGGACAGCCCGACCGCTAGCGCGCCATGCTGATTGACCAGGCCGACGAGCTCGCGCTGCACCTGGCCGGTGAGCACCATGCGCACGATCTCCATGACCTCGGGGGTGGTCACCCGCAGGCCGCCCTTGAACTCACTCGTCAGGCCCATCCGCTTGAGCATCGCCCCGATCTGCGGGCCGCCACCGTGGACGACGACCGGATGCAGGCCGGCATACCGGAGGAAGGCGATGTCCTGGGCGAAGGCCGCCTTGAGGGTGTCGTCGGTCATCGCATTGCCGCCGTACTTCACGACGACCAGCGCCCCACGGAAGCGTTCCAGCCACGGCAGGGCTTCGACAAGGGTGGCGGCCTTGCTTGCGGCGACGCGCACGGCGGCGGCGTCGATGACACCACGCAGGGAGCTCATCATCGGTGGGTCCTTCGACATCAGGTGCTGTAGGCGGAGTTCTCGTGGACGTAGTCGTGGGTGAGGTCGTTGGTCCACACCGTCGCGTGCGCCTCCCCTTCGTGCAGGTCGACGATCACGGAGGTATGCCGTGGCGTCAGGTCGACCAGCGAGCGGTCCTCCCCCACGCCGCCGTCGCGGCATACCTGGACGCCGTTCATCGTCACCGCGAGGCGGGCTGGGTCGAAGGCGGCGCGCGTGGTACCGACCGCAGCGAGCACCCGACCCCAGTTGGGGTCGTTGCCGAAGACCGCACACTTGAAGAGGTTGTTGCGGGCGATCGCGCGGGCGACCTCAAGCGCATCGCCCTCCGAGGCCGCCGACCGCACCTCGACCTCGATGTCGTGGTGGGCGCCCTCGGCATCGGCGATGAGTTGCACGGCCAAGTCGAGGCAGACCCGCGTGACGCCTTCGAGCAGCGCCTGCCAACCGGGCTTCACCCCGGAAGCGCCCGACGCCATGAGCAGCACGGTGTCGTTGGTCGACATGCAGCCGTCGGAGTCGATCCGGTCGAACGACACGGCCGTCGCCCCGCGCAGGACGAGGTCCATCTCCTTCGGGTGGGTCACGGCGTCTGTCGTGATGACGACGAGCATCGTTGCGAGAGCAGGCGCGAGCATGCCGGCGCCCTTGGCCATGCCGCTCACCGACCAGCCGTCGCCGACGAAGGTCGCCTGCTTGGAGACGGTGTCGGTCGTCATGATCGCGGTCGCCGCGGCGTCGTGCCCGTCGACGCTCAGGGCCGTGGCGACCGCGTCGACCCCGGGGAGGAGCAGATCCATCGGCAGCCGCTCACCGATGAGACCGGTCGAGCAGACCACGACGTCGCCGGCGGAAACGCCGAGGACCTCGCCGACCTTCTCGGCCGTGCGATGGGTGTCGAGGAAGCCGGGCGAGCCCGTGCAGGCGTTGGCCCCTCCTGAGTTGAGGATCACCGCGTCGACGCGACCGTCGATGACGACCTGGCGGCTCCAGGTCACCGGCGCCGCCTCGACCCGGTTGCTCGTGAACACGGCGGCGGCATGGTGGTCGGGGCCGTCGTTAACGACGAGGGCGAGGTCTGACCGGCCGCTCGCCTTGAGCCCGGCCGTCACGCCGGCGGCCCGGAAGCCTTGGGGAAGGTTGACGGTCGAGGTCACGGTGCTACTCCTGCAACGGGAAGTCCGGTGGTTTCGGGGAGGCCGAGGGCGATGTTGGCGCACTGGATCGCGCCGCCGGCCGTGCCCTTGGCGAGGTTGTCAACCGCAGCGACCGCGATGACCCGGCCGACGCGTTCATCGACGGTCACCTGGATGTGGACGCTGTTGCTGCCGAGGACATCGGCTGTCCGCGGCCAGACGCCCGACGCCAGCAGGTGCACGAAGGCCTCGTCGGCGTATGCCGCCTCCCACGCCGCGCGAACGGCCGCCGGGTCCGCGCCGGGAAGCAGTCGCGCGGTGCACGTCGCGAGGATCCCGCGGGACATGGGCGCGAGGGTGGGGGTGAACGACACGGTCACCGGGCTGCCCGCGGCTGCGGTGAGGTTCTGCTCAATCTCCGGGGTATGCCGGTGCACTCCCCCCACGCCGTAGGGCGACATCGCGCCCATCACCTCGGCGCTGAGCAGGTGTGGCTTGAGGGACTTACCAGCGCCTGAGGTGCCGCTGGCGGCGACGATGACGACGTCGGTCGGGTCCAGGAGTCCGGCGGTGAAGCCGGGGGCGAGAGCCAGCGAGCAGGCGGTCGGGTAGCAGCCCGGCACGGCGATCCGGGTGGCTCCGGTCAGGGCGGTGCGGCCTTTCGAGCCGGCTACCCCGGGAAGTTCGGGGAGACCATAAGGCCACTGGCCGGCATACGGGGTGTCGTAGAAGGTCGTCCACGCGGCCTCGTCGACGAGCCGGAAGTCGGCCCCGCAGTCCAGGACGATGACGCCGTCGGGCAGTTGCGCCGCGAGCGCGGCGGAGGCGCCGTGGGGCAGGGCGAGGAAGACCAGGTCGTGGCCGGCCAACGTGTCGGGGTTCGTCGGCTCGATGACGCGCTCCCCCAGCGGGACGAGGTTGGGGTGCACCTCACCGAGTCGTTTGCCGGCTGAGGAATCCGCCGTGACTGCACCGATCTGGATCTGGGGGTGGCCAAGGAGCAGCCGGAGGATCTCGCCTCCGGCATACCCGCTCGCACCCGCCACTGCTGCCGTCCACATGATGCATGATCATACAGAGCGGCGAGAAGGTATGCGTCGACCCGTCCCGCCACGTGGACGCGGTCGCTGACAGGACCCCAGGCCACCTTGCCGGAAACCTATAAATTCTTATATGGTTGTCGCATTCCTATAATTCGCCCGAGGAGGCACTGGTTCACATGGTCGCCGACTCCCTGAGTGTGGCTGCAGCCGCTGCCGTGCTCGGCGTCCACCCCCAGCGGATCCATCAGCGCATCCGCGAAGGTTCGCTGCCCGCCGAGAGGGTTGGGCACCAGTGGGCCGTTGACGCCAGCGACCTGCACCGGATCAAGAACCAAACGAGACCCGGCCGCCCTCTATCCCCAAGGTCCGCCTGGGATCTGCTCGCCGTCGCAGCGAACGCCCCAGAAGCCTCGAAGCTGAGCCCCTCGGCTCGATCACGGGCACGGTCGAGATTGCGGAACCTCCTCGACGACGTCGCCTCCGCCGATCTCGACGACGCCGCAGCACGCCTTGCCAGCGCCCTGCGTAACCGGGCGAATCGAGCACTGTTCGCCGCGTCCCCGAGAGACCTGCCGGATCTCCGCGAGGACGAACGCATCCACCTCTCAGGAGTCTCACTCCGCGAGTCGAACATGTCGGCGGGGGACCTGGTCGAGGGTTATCTGCCTGCATCTCGTCTTGGGGCGTTCGTCGATGATTACCTGCTCTCACCGGCGAGTCACGCGCGCGCCAACGTCGTCCTCCATGTCATCCCCGCGGACGCCGCGCACCCCGCGCACTCTTCCCTCATCGACATGGTCCAGTCCCCGCTCGCGCTCGCAGCCGACCTTGCTGAGCATGGGGGCGTCCGCGAACGGGACGAAGCCCTTCGAAGTCTGTCCGACCTGCGGGCGCGGCTAGCTGACAAGACGCCCGCCGATCGGGGGACCAACCATGGCTGAGCCCGTTGAGTTACCGCGATGGGCCCCGCACAGCAACAGTCCTGGCTGGCCCTGTTGGACCTCTACGAAAAGGTGAACTCTGAGTGGACCCTCATCGGAGGTCAACTCGTCCACCTTCATTGCGCCGAAAGAGGAGGGTCGCCGGCCCGACCAACGAACGACGCCGATACGGTCGTCGACATCCGAGCCTCCCCGCAGATGCTCGCGCGCTTTACGGGCGCGATGCAAGAACTCGGATTCACCCCCGAAACGTCAGGTGACGGCATTCAGCACCGCTGGCGTCGTGACTTGGCACAGATCGATGTCCTCATTCCAGAGGGAGTCGGCGAGCGAGCCGCAGCACGCGTCGGGGCCGGGGGTGCGCCGACGATCTCGGCACCCGGCACCACCCAGGCGCTGCGTCGTAGCGAGTCCCTCGCAGTCAAGGTCGGGGACCGGACACGGGGACTGTCCTGAGGCCAAGCCTTGTCGGTGCTCTCATCGGCAAGGCCGCCGCTCGGACCGAGATCGCCGCCGACCGAGCAGTGTCTCGGCACTGTGTCGACTTCGTGGCGTTGGCACACCTCGTTTCGGCTCAAGACTTCCGTCTCGCCGACCTGACGAAGAGGGACCGGTCGCGGCTCCACCGAATGATCGCCTGCTGCCGCAAGGACTCTTCCGCTTTGGCGGTGGACGACGCTACTGAAGCCCTTGATCGTCTGGAACGCGCCGTGACACTCAACGGCTGAGGCGGGCGCGGACGAAGGCGCCCATCCGAGCGGCCAGGAGGGCTCCGGCCACACAACACGCCAGGCTGAAGGCCCAGGTCCACTGCCAGCCACCGAGCGCTGTGGCGATCCAGGCGACCACCGGCGGCCCGGCCACCTGACCGGCTGAGGACCATTGCTGGATCCACCCGACCGTCGTCGAGATCGTCGACTCGCCCGGCGCGAGCGTCGGCGCCAGCGCGAAGATTCCCCCCGGGACGAGGCCGCCGACGGTCGAGAAGATCAGCGCCCCGGCGAATCGCACCACCGGCTGGCTCTCGGTCAGCGTGGCGAACGCCAGAAACGCGCCGATCACCTGGCCTGCGAAGCCCACCCCGACGACAACCTCCGCCCGCCAGCCATGGTGCAACAACACGCCAGCGCTGACATTGCCGACCACATTGACCGCGGCCACGGTCGCCGTGAGCGTCGCGCCCAGCGCGCCCGTCCAGCCGGACGCGGCATACAACGTGGGGAGGAAGCCGATGACGGCCATCCACTGCGCGCCATACACCCCGAAGGTGAGCGCGCCCAGCCACGGCCCCGGCGAGCGCACGGTGAGCGAGGCGCGCTCGCGCCAGGGCACCGCTGGCCCCGCCACCGACGACGACCCCGACGCGGACCGAGGCGGGTCGGCAGGCACACGCACCCAGACAGCGGCTGCCATCACCGCGGTGCCCGCCGCCACGAGCCACCACCAGATCGGCCACGTGAACGCGGCCAGGACTCGCGGCCCGACGAGCATGCCGAGGGCAGTCCCGAACGGGACGTATGCACCCCAAACCCCCAGGACCCGTGTGGTCTGATCCGGCGGGACGATCCGCCGCAGCAGCCCTGGAGCAGGGACGGTCGCCAGCAGGAACCCGAAGCCCTCGACCGCGCGCAGGACGAGCAGCCCGCCGACGTGATGACTGAAACCGCTGGCCACCCCCGCGACCGACAGGATGGCCAGGCCGATGACCATGCTGCGCTTGAGCCCGATCCCGTCGGCACCGATCCCGAAGGCCAACCCGAGGAACATCCCAGCGAGCTGAATGAGGGCGAGCATGAAGCCCGCCTGCACGAGGGTCATCCCCAACTCGGCCTGCAGGACGGGCACCGCCGGGGGCAACTTGCCCAGGTGCAACGCGGTCGCGACTCCCGCCGCGAGGACCACCCATGAGGGAGGTATGCCGCTGCGCCGGGTCACTCGGGGCAATCTACCGGGCCGCCGACACCCGTTGTGGGCAGCGGCGGATTGGACCGCAGAGGCACCGGCGATCCACACTCATCGGGTGACCGGCCCCGTGAGTCTCACTCCTCCGACCTTCGACGACATCCAGCGAGCGGCCGACGCAATCCACCACCGGCTGCCCGTCACCCCGGCGTGGTCCTACCCGGCCCTCGATGCGCTCGCCGGCTGCGAGGTGGTCGTCAAACACGAGAACACCCAGCCCACCGGGGCGTTCAAGGTTCGCGGCGGCCTGGCGCTCGCCGCGACCCTGACCCCCGCGCACCTCGCCGCGGGCCTGGTCACTGCCTCCACGGGAAACCACGCTCAATCCATCGCGTATGCCGCGCGCCTGCACGGCGCGACCGCGACCATCGTCGTGCCCGAGAGTGCACCGGAAGCCAAGGTGGCCGCTGTCCGGCTCCTCGGCGCGAACGTCGTCGTCCACGGACCGACGATGACCGAGGCCGTCGCCATGGCCCAGGAGTTGGCGGGCCGCGACGGGATGACCTACGTCGATCCCGGCAACACCCCGGCGATCGTCGCCGGCCACGCCACCGTCTATCTCGAGCTGCTCACCCAGCGCCCGGACCTCGAGGCGATCTATGTTCCCATCGGGTCCGGCAGCGGCGCCGCGGGTGCCTGCATCGTCCGCGACCGGCTCGCCCCGGACTGCCGCATCGTCGGCGTCCAGTCCAGCGCGGCGCCCGCGGCATACCTCTCCTGGCAGGCCGGCCAGATCGAGACGGCACCGTGCCTCACCCGCCACAGCGGGCTGGCGACGGGGCGGGGATTCGAACTGCCCCAGTCGGTGATCGGGGCCGGGCTGGCCGACTTCATCATCGTCGATGACGCCGAAATCAGCGACGCGGCCCGGGTGTTCGCCCACCTGGCCCACACTCTGGCCGAGGGTGCCGGCGCCGCGGCACTCGCCGGGCTGCTCAAAGCCACCAGCCACCCCGACCGCGTGGCCGTGATCTGCACCGGCGGCAACGCGAGCGCCGACGAGATCGCTCACCTCGCCCGCGGCTGACCCAGCGGGTCGTCAGCGCTGGACGGCTCCGAACCGGGCCGCAGCAGCGGCGACCGCCGCGTCGCGGAACCGGCTGACCTCGTCGGTCGTGAGGGTCCGGTCGGGGGCGCGGAAGGCCAAGCGGAAAGCCATCGACTTCTTGTCGGCCCCGACCTGCTCGCCGCGATAAACGTCGAAGAGGATCACCGACTCGAGGAACTCGCCAGCCGCCTCCCGCAAGACCGCCTGCAACTCGCCCGCGGCAACCGACTCGGCCACGGTGAGCGCGACGTCGGTCAACGCCACCGGCTGGGTCGAGAAGGCGCGCAGCCGGGTCGGCTCTTCGCTGGCTGCGGTGAGCACCTCGACGGAGATCTCCGCAGCACACGTGCGGGCCGGCAGCCCGAGGCGGCTGAGCGCCTTGGGGTGCAGCTCACCGGCATACCCGAGCAGGGTGCCGTCGGCGAGGGTGACCTTCGCGCATCGTCCAGGGTGCCAGGGCGCGAGGTCGGCCGCGGTCACCTCGACAGGAACGGAGAGCGCACCGGCCACGGCGCGAACGGCGTCGATCGCGTCGGTCCAGTCGGCCGCGCGGCCGGGGCCCCACCACCCTGCTCGATCGGCGTCGCCGGATAGGACGACCGCGACATGCCGCGGCTGCGGCGGCACGGCCGCATCGATGGACGCGATGGTCTCGTCGTCAGGCCGCTCCAGGACGCCAGGCACCGGAGCCGTGTTCGATGAACCCGGCAGTGGCCGCGTCACCATGCCCAGCTCGAAGAGCGCGACATCTCGCTGCCCACGAGAGACGTTGCGGCGCAACGAATCCAGCAGCGTGTCGAGGGCCGAAGTCCGCATCAGTGGCGCTTGGTCGGACAGCGGGTTGGCCAGGCGGACGGCGTTACGGCGGGGGTCGTCCGGAGTCATCCCGAGGACGTCGGCGAAGTCCGCCGCGACGAACGGATAGCTGAGCACCTCGGTGAAGCCCCGCCCGACCAGCGCGTTGGCCACGATCCGCCGGACCACCTGGGCATGCGTCAACCCGCGGCCGTCGCTCGGAGTCGGCAAAACCGACGGGATCCGGTCGTAGCCGTCGACGCGAGCAACCTCCTCGGCGTAGTCCGGGCCATCGCTGAGGTCCGGCCGCCACGACGGGGGCGTGACGAAGACGACCTCCGTGGGGGCCACCCCCGGGTCCTCGACGGTGCAGCCCAGGTCGGTGAGGATCTGCACGACGCGGGCGCGGGAGTAGTCGACCCCCACCAACCGCCCGGGCAGGGTGACATCCAGGGGGTATGCCGTGCGCGGACTCGTCGTGTCGACATCGGTCACGCCCGGGTCGACCGTGCCACCGCCGAACTCGACGAGGAGGTCGACGGCCAACTGGGCGGCGTCGTCAGCGACCCGCGGATCGACGCCCCGCTCGAACCGCTTGGAGGCCTCGCTGACCAGCCGGTGCCGACGCGAGGTGCGCGCGATCGTCACCGGGTCGAAGTGGGCGGCCTCGATGAGGATGTTCGTCGTCGTCGCCGTAACCTCGCTGGTGGCCCCGCCCATGACGCCGGCCAGAGCCAGCGGGACCTGACCGCCATCGGTGATGAGCAGGTCTTCCGTCGAGCACTCCCGCTCGACGTCATCGAGGGTGGTGAGCCGCTCCCCCACCCGCGCGCGGCGGACGGTGATCGACCCCGACAGGGCGTCCAGGTCGAAGGCATGCAGGGGCTGCCCGACGAGGAGCATGACGTAGTTGGTGACGTCGACCGCCAACGAGATCGGCCGCATCCCGGCCTGGGTGAGCCGGGTCCGCATCCACGCCGGTGAGGACGCTGACGGGTCGATGCCCCGCACGATCCGGGCGACGTAGCGGTCACAGCCGGGTGCGCCGTCGATGGGGGCTGCGTCGGTGAGGTGCACGGCATACCCGTCGAGGTTGGCCGGCGGGTTGGTGGGGACGACACCCGGGTCGCGGAAGGCGCCCGCGGGGCTGCCCTGCGAGTGCCAGTATTCGCGGGCGATGCCGCGCATCGAGAAGCAATAGCCCCGGTCGGGCGTGATGTTGAGCTCGAGAACCTGCTCACCCAGCCCGAGGAGCGCCAAGGCGTCATCCCCCGGCGTCAGGCCTGCGGCCACCGACTCACCGAGGTAGTCGGTCAGCACGATGATCCCCGAGTGGTCCTCGCCGAGGCCCAACTCATCCTCGGCGCAGATCATCCCGTTGGAGACCCGACCATAGGTCTTGCGCGCCGAGATGGCGAACCCGCCAGGCAGGACGGCGCCGGGCAGCACGACCACCACGAGGTCCCCGACCTCGAAGTTCGTTGCACCGCAAACGATCTCCTGCGGGATGCCATCGGTGACGCGCTGCCCGTGATTGCCCACATCGACCGTGCAGAACCGGATCGGCTTGCCGTTCTTCTGGATCTGCTCGTCGAAGGTCAGCACGCGCCCGACGACCAACGGGCCCGAGATGTCGCCGCCGTGCAGCGCCTCCTCCTCGAGACCGACCGAGACGAACGACGCGGCGACCTCTGCGCCGCGGGCACCGGGTGCGAGATCGACGAGCTCGCCGAGCCAGGACAGGGGAACCCTCATGTCACACCGCCATCCCGAACTGACCGGAGAATCGCACGTCGCCCTCGACCATGTCCCGCATGTCGCTCACGCCGTTGCGCAGTTGCAGGGCGCGCTCGATGCCGAAGCCGAACGCGAAGCCCGTATAGACATCGGGGTCGATCCCGCACGCCGCGAACACCTTGCGGTTGACCATCCCCGACCCGCCGAGCTCGATCCAGCCCGTCCCTCCGCAGAGGCGACACGCGTCGTCGGCCCCACGGCATACGAAGCACTGGAAGTCGGTCTCCATGGAAGGTTCGGTGAACGGGAAGTAGGACGCGCGCACGCGCGTCTTGACGTCGCCGAACATGGCCCGGACGAAGTGGTCGATGGCCCCGCGCAGGTGCGCCATCGTCAGGCCCTTGTCGACCGCCAGCAACTCGATCTGGTGGAAGACCGGCGTGTGCGTGGCGTCGAGGTCGTCGGTGCGGAACACCTTGCCCGGCGCGACGACATAGATCGGGGGCTTGCGGGTGAGCATGCTGCGGATCTGGATCGGCGAGGTCTGGGTGCGCAGCACCAGCCCGCCGTCGGGCGGGTCGACGAAGAAGGTGTCTTGCATCTGGCGGGCCGGGTGGTCCTTGCCGAGGTTGAGCGCGTCGAAGTTCATCCACTCCGACTCCAGCTCGGGGCCTTCGGCGACCTCCCAGCCCATGCCGATGAAGATGTCGGCCAGCCGCTCCTGGGTGAGCTCGATCGGGTGGCGCGCACCCAACGGCCGCCGCGCGGTCGGCATGGTGACGTCGACGCGCTCCTCCACGAGGATCCGCTCGTCGCGCACCGCCTGCAGGGCCTCCTCGCGCGAGGTGTATGCCGCGCGCACGGCGTCGAGCGCGGCGCCCACCAACTTGCCGGCCTCCGCCTTGGCGGCCGGCGGAAGGGCACCGATCTCGCGGCGGGCCGCGGCGATGGCGCCCTTGTCGACGTGAGCGAGCCGGGCGGCCTTGAGAGCATCGAGGTCGCCAGCAGCGGCGAACGCCTCGCGGGCTGCATCGAGGGCCGCGTCAAGCGCGGCAGGCTCGAGCGGAGCAGGCTCGAGCGGAGCAGGGTCGAGCGGAGCAGTTGGTCCTGACATCACGTTCCACATTCGGGCTGGTCGCGGCGTTCGGGTTCGGCGCCCGAGTCTAGGCCGCGCGAGGGTGGCCTCGACATCGAGTTCATGGCCTGGACCGTCCCCGGGGCGGGAACCGCTCAGCCGACGCTCAGTGCCGCAGCTTCGGACAACGCGAGGGCGGGGTCACCGGCGGGGATGCTGAACGTGAAGACTGCCCCTCCAACCGGGCCGTTGGTGGCTCGGACCCGCCCGCCGTGGGCCTCGACCAGCGCCTTGACGATATAGAGCCCCAGGCCGGTGTTGCGCTGGCCCGGCCCGTGCCAGAACCGCGTGAAGATGACCGCTCGGAGTCGCTCCGGGATGCCTTGTCCCTCATCGGCGACGGAGACGATGCACGCAGGGCGAGCGTCGCCGTCGGCGCCGTCGACCATGTCAACCGTCCCGCTGGTCACCCGCACCCGGATCTGCCCGGCGCCGTGGGTCAGGGCGTTGTCGACGAGGTTGATCAAGATCTGGTCGATCCGGTCGGGATCGGCCCAGCAGTCCGGGATGGGGCGGTTGACCTCGACCTCGATGCGGCTCTCCGGGATGCCGAGGCCCGTGAGCCTGCGCAGATGCCGGGCGATGAGGGGATCCAGGAAGATCTCCCGTCGCCGCACCTGCATCCGGCCCGCTTCGATCCGCGAGACATCCAACAGATCGGACACCAGCCGGGTCACCCGGTCGGCATCGGCCTCGATGGTCTCGATGATGAGCCGTTTTTGCTCATCGGTGAATCGGTCCCAACGACGAAGCAGCGTCGAGGAGAAGCCCTTGACCGAGGTGAGCGGTGAGCGCAACTCGTGGGCAAGGGTGGAAATGAGCGCTGCGTGGTCGCGCTCGGCGCGCTGGCGGGCGAGGGCATCGCGCAAGGCGACGACGACTCGTTCGACCGGTTGGCGCGGCTCGGGCCGCAGGTAACGTGCCGTGGCGAGCACCTCGACCCCTGAGCCGGTCCACAGCAGCTTCTCCCGGTGGCCCTTGACGGTGTGCAACTGTCGCCAGGGATTGGCGACGTCCCACCACAGCCGCCCCTCAGAGTCCCAGAGCGGCACGGCCTCCTCGATGGACAGGCCCAAGGACCCGCTGATCGGCGACTGGAGGATCTCCTCGGCCCGCCGGTTGACGAACACGAGCCGGCGCGAACCGTCCAGCACCAGGAGGCCATCGGGAATCGTCGACGAGATGGCCCGAACCACGTCTGCGGGAGTTTGGTGAACGCCCGCAAGCGCCACCCCATCCGCGACGTTCATGTCGTCAGATTAGTCATCGCCGCAGTCAACCGCGACGATC
>Ga0209480_10001451_pt1 | contig 17337 bp, 10 predicted proteins | sample JI61114C2DNA_FD_187501 | JGI IMG/M metagenome (GOLD analysis project Ga0209480, IMG submission 187501) | Wastewater effluent complex algal communities from Wisconsin, to seasonally profile nutrient transformation and Carbon sequestration -... | ecosystem: Engineered > WWTP > Effluent > Algae... | reverse complement strand
GCATGCGGCATATCGTCCAGTGCTATCCGGAGGCCGAAATCATTCGTGTCGTCCTCGACAATCTGAACACGCACAAACTGGCCTCACTTTATGAGGCGTTCTCACCCCAGGAAGCCCGCGCCATCGCGCGCAAGCTGGAGTTCCATTACACGCCCAAGCATGGCAGTTGGCTCAATATCGCTGAAATTGAATTGGCAGTCCTGTCCAACATGTGCCTATCGCAACGTATCGCCGACGAAGAGTCCTCGCGCCGAGCGATTAACGCCAACGTCCGCGAGCGTAATGTCAAGGCCGCTCCCGTCAAATGGCGATTCACCACGCAGGACGCCCGCCGGAAGCTCGCCCGCTTGTATCCTCGGGTTTCAACGTGACTGACTACTAGTTTTTCTTTGGACGGCTCATTACCTTTCTCCCGCATCCTGACGAACTCGACTATTAGCGCCCAGTACCTGAAAAAAATATGTGAGAAATTCTCGAGTTGTTCCGCCGATTTTTCAAGGAGATCATGGTGACGAACCATTCGTTCTCGACGTGAATCGTCCCGAGACTTGCTTCTGGCCATCCAATAGGCCGAGACACCGGAAATTGCCGCTCCCAATCCAACTTTGACGGCGGTATCAATTACATCAAGATAGGTCATCTGAGAATGGAAATTGGGGACAAACCACTGTTTCGCATTTGTAAGCCAGCTTATGAAATACCACAGAGCATACGGACAGCCAGAACCTATGTCGATAGTGTCGTCGAAAGGTGGGGATAAAGCACGGAGGACCGATCTTTTCACATCCGCGAGCAGTGACTGAAAAATCCCACGGTCAACAACTCAAAATACTGAAAATCCGGGGCATCGCAACAAAAATGCGGTTCCCCGGATCAGGTTTACGTTACGAAACCTCAGAACACTTCATCGCCAATACCGGCCAGCGCGGCATCCCCTGCCCTGACCGTTTCGCCGTAGGCGGCGGCCTGCGGCAGCATCTGGTCGGCGTAGAAGTGGGCGGTGGCGATTTTGGCGCGGTAGAAGGTTTGGTCGCCTTCGCCTTTGTCGAGGTAAGAAGCAGCAGCCAGCGCAGCCTTGCCCATGAACCAGCCGCCGGAAACGGTGACGGCGAGATGCAGGTACGGCACCGCTGCGGTCAACACGCCGGAAAGGCCGGTTTTTGCGTTGGCGGCCAGCCATTCGGTGGCCTTGACCCAGGCTTGCAGGGCGTCGCCGAGGCGTTGGGCGATGGCTTGCAGTTCGGGGCGCGGTGATGAGGCCAGGGCTTTGGCGGTGGCCGCGATTTCACCGAAAACAACGCGGGCGGTAGCGCCCTGGTCACGCATCAATTTGCGGAACAGCAGGTCGTTGGCCTGGATGCCGGTGGTGCCTTCATAGATGGTGGTGATGCGTGAATCGCGCCAGTGCTGGGCGGCGCCGGTTTCTTCGATGAAGCCCATACCGCCGTAGATCTGGATGCCGAGCGAGGTGACCTCAATACCCATTTCGGTTCCGCCACCCTTGACGATGGGAATCATGAATTCGGCGAGGTAAAGATGGCGCTTTTTCTCGTCTGCATCTTCAACCGCGTGCGCCCGGTCGAGCAGGCCGGAGGCGTAATAAGCCATGGCGCGGCAGGCTTCAACGCGGCATTTCATCAACATCAGCATACGGCGAATGTCAGGATGTTTGTCGATGGTGACCAGGGCTTCGCCGGTCAGTGCGTCCCGCCCCTGCTTGCGTTCGCGGGCAAAGGCAAGCGCCTGCTGGTAGGCGCGCTCACCGAGGGCAATACCTTGCAGACCGACGCCAAGACGGGCTTCGTTCATCATGATGAACATGTATTCGAGGCCGCGGTTCGGCTCACCAAGCAGGTAACCGACGGCGCCGCCGTTGTCACCGTATGCCATGACACAGGTCGGGCTGGCGTGGATGCCGAGCTTGTGCTCGATGGAGACGCAATAGGCGTCGTTGCGGGCGCCAAGCGAGCCGTCGGCGTTGACCATGAATTTCGGCACCAGGAACATCGAGATGCCCTTGACCCCGGCCGGTGCATCCGGCAGACGGGCGAGCACGAGGTGGACGATGTTGTCCGTCATGTCGTGGTCGCCGTAGGTGATGAAGATTTTCTGGCCGAAGACGCGGTAGCTCCCGTCAGCCTGCGGTTCGGCACGCGAGCGGATCAGCGCCAGATCGGAGCCAGCTTGCGGCTCGGTCAGATTCATCGTGCCGGTCCATTCGCCAGTCACCATTTTTTCCAGATAGATCGCTTTCAGTTCATCGCTGGCGCAGGTGATCAGCGCTTCGACGGCACCGGTAGTGAGCAGCGGGCCGAGCGAGAAGGAGAGATTGGCCGAGCAAACCATTTCCTTGATGGCAACGCCGAGCGAATCCGGCAAGCCCTGGCCGCCGAAATCGGCGGGTGAGGAAACGCCATTCCAGCCGGCTGCGCAGAATTGTTTGTAGGCTTCTTTCCAGCCAGCCGGCGTGGTCACGCCATTGGGCGTCAGTTTGCAGCCTTCTTTGTCGCCGATCCGGTTGAGGGGTGCGAGCACTTCGCCGGCAAATTTGGCGGCTTCTTCAAGAACTGCATCGGCCAGATCCGGCGTTGCATCTTCATAGTCCGGCAGTTGGCTCAGCGCCTTGAAGCCAGCCAGTTCATCCATTACAAAACGCATATCTTTGACGGGCGCACGGTAGTCGCTCATGGGGTGTCTCCTTAAATATTATTTGATGATTTGTCGCCTTCGTAAAAAAGAAGGCCCATATGGCTCATGGATTCCCGCATACGCGGGAATGACGGAGGTGGTTCAGAATGGATTGCTGCACAGCGCCGTTTTGGCGGCTCGGTATTCGGCTTTCATGCGGGCAATCAGTTCGGCGGTACTTGGCACATCGTCGATGGTGCCGACGCCCTGCCCGGCGCCCCAGATGTCTTTCCAGGCTTTGGCCGTCGCAGCGCCGCCGAAATCCATCGAGGTTTTGTCCTTGTCCGGCAAGTTGTCCGGATCCAGCCCGGAGGCAACGATGCTTTTCTTCAGGTAATTGCCATGCACCCCGGTGAAATATGGCGTGTAAACGACGTCGACCGCAGCAGAGTCGACAATCGCCTGTTTGTAGCCTTCGACCGCATTGGCTTCCTTGGTCGCAATGAAGCGCGTGCCGATGTAGGCAAAATCCGCCCCCATCGCCTGCGCCGCGAGCACGGCACTGCCGTTGGTGATGGCGCCGGAAAGCGCAATCGGGCCAGCGTAGAATTTGCGAATTTCGCCGACCAGCGCGAACGGGCTGAGCATGCCGGCATGGCCGCCCGCCCCGGTACAGACCAGAATCAGACCATCGACACCGGCCTCCAGCGCCTTTTCGGCATGGCGGACGCTGATCACGTCATGAAAGACCTGGCCGCCGTAGGCATGCACATGCGGCACGATGGCATCCGGCGCACGCAGGCTGGTGATGATCAGCGGCACCTGGTGTTTGACGCAGAGCGCCATGTCGTGTTCGAGGCGCTCGTTCGACTGATGAATGATCTGATTGACCGCAAATGGCGCGGCATTCGGATCATCGGCCAACGCGGCCTTGATGCGCGTCAGCCATTCGTCGAGCGCCTCTTTTGGCCGGGCATTCAAGGCCGGGAAGGAACCGATCAGCCCGCCCTTGCACTGGGCGATGACCAGATCGGGGTTGGACACAATAAACATCGGCGCGCAGATCACAGGCAGCGCCAGCCCTTTTTGCAACGAAGCCGGAATTGCCATTACGCCCCCTCTTTCAATGCACGACGCAGGATTTTGCCCACGTTGGTGCGCGGCAAATCAGCGCGGAATTCAACCTGTTTTGGCACTTTGTAGCCGGTGAGATGCTTGCGGCAATGCGCAATCAAAACTTCGGCGCTCAGCATGGGGTCTTTACGGACCACAAAAATCTTCACCGCCTCGCCGGTCACTTCGTCAGCCACGCCAATGGCGGCCGCTTCGGCGACGCCTTCATGCATCGCAACAACCTCTTCGACCTCGTTCGGATAGACATTGAAGCCGGAGACCAGAATCATGTCCTTCTTGCGGTCGACCAGAAAAACGAAGCCTTTTGGATCGATGTAGCCCATATCGCCGGTGTGCAGAAAACCATCGGCAAACATCACATTGGCCGTTTCCTCCGGCCGCTTCCAATAGCCGCTCATCACCTGTGGGCCACGCACGCAAATTTCACCCACCTGGCCCAACGTGACGTCCTTGCCGGCATCGTCGCGAATGACGACATCGGTCGAAGAAATCGGCAGGCCGATTGAGCCATTGAACGCCTTCATGTGCAGCGGATTCATCGTCGCTGCCGGCGATGTCTCGGTCAGGCCGTAAGCCTGCAGCAGCGGCACGCCAGTGACAGCAAGCCAGCGCTCGGCTACCGGCGCCTGGACCGCCATGCCGCCACCCAGCGTAATTTTCAGCGTCGTAAAATCAAGGCCGGCGAACTCGGCATTGTTCAGCAAGGCGTTGAACAGGGTATTCACCCCGGTCACCACGGTAATCGGATACTTCCGCCATTCCTTGATGAAGCCGGGAATATCCCGAGGATTGGCGATCAGTAGATTGCTCGCGCCGATCATCAGGAAAGTCAGGCAGTTCGCCGTCAGCGCGAAGATGTGATAGAGCGGCAAGGCGGTGACGATGAACTCCTCGCCCTCTTTAACCACCGGTTTAATCCAGTTGTAAGCCTGCATGACATTGGACGTGATGTTGCGGTGGGTCAGCATGGCGCCCTTGGATACCCCGGTCGTGCCGCCGGTGTATTGCAGGAAGGCCAGATCATCGTGGTTCAGGCTGACGCTCGCCATGCCTTGGCGGCGACCATCGGCCAGCGCCGTGGTAAAGCTGATCGCCTGCGGCAAGGACCAGGCGGGCACCAGTTTCTTGACGTGGCGGACGACAAAATTGACCAGCATTCCCTTGAGTCCGCCGAGCATTTCGCCCATCGGCGTGACGATCACCTGCTTGATGGCGGTCTGATTGATCACCTGCTGCAAGACGTGGGCAAAATTCTCGACGATGACAATCGCCGTCGCTCCCGAATCCTTGAGCTGATGCTCAAGTTCCCGTGGCGTGTAGAGCGGATTGCAATTGACCACGGCACAGCCGGCACGCAGCGTGCCAAATAGCGCCACCGGATACTGCAGCAGATTCGGCATCATCAAGGCAACCCGGTCACCCTTCTTCAAACCCTTGGCCTGCAACCAGCCAGCGAAATCGCGGGACAGGCTGTCGAGTTCGCGATAGGTCATTTCCCGACCCATACTGACGTAAGCCACCTTGTCGTCATACTTGCGACAGGATGCCTCGAACAGATCAACCAGCGATGAAACGTGGTCGATACTGATCTCGGCAGACACGCCGGGCGGGTAACTTTGTAGCCAGATCTTTTCCATGATTGTCTCCTCCATCTTTTCTTTATTTAGTGACCGAGCAGTGCCTTCTTGAGCGAAGCATCCACCGGCTTGTCACCCAGCCAAACCTTGAGCAAGGCCCGGCCGAATGTCGCGCCAGCCACCTTGCCGCGAGCCTCTCCATTCAAGCTTACGCCAACACCATCGCCAGTAAAGTCAATCGCTACCGTATCCCCACTACGCGCATTGCCTATTTTTTTCATGATGTCGGCAAACTGGTCGATCGGTGCTTTCAACGCGGCCAGCTCGGCCTCGCTGTTGTTGTCCTTGAGGCCATCGCGCAAGGCGCCGTAGAGCGTATCGGCATCGAGATCACGTAATAGGCGCAGGCTCATCCGGCGGGGGTTGCCGGCGTCCAGCAGCTCCGCCGGGGTCGCCGCTTTCTGCGTAACATAAAGCGCCCCGACATAGACCTTGATGAACACTCTGCTACGCAAACCGGCGCCGTTGAGCACCAGTTCGCTATTGCCGACCTTGATCTGCTCATCAATTTTCACCCCGGCTACTTCGGCCGCATGCAGGCCCGGCATAGCCAGCAAGGCAGCAAGCACAGCAGCTACCCTGACGGAATGTGAACTCATTATTTGTCTCCTTCGGCGGATTTTTGCCGGTAATGGTTTTTGTCGGCAATGTAGACCGTGCGCTCGACGATGGTATGCACGGTTCCCTGCTCATCCTTGAGCTCGACCAGAAAAGTCCGGTCAAGCTCGGGATGCAAATCCAGCGCCTGACGAATCTCGGCAACCTCTGCCGTCGTCAGTGAGAAATCGGCAAACAAGGTCGAAAAACCCGGTTTCTTGTAACGAATGCTGGCCGCCTTGTCCCAGACGATCACCCCATCCCCCAGCGCCGCCATCAGCATCATCGGATGCACGCCATCGGTGACCGCGAACAGCGAACCGCCGTAGAGCGAACCGACGATGTTTTTCGTCCGCCAGGTCAGCGGCAGCCGAATGCGGATGTGCGACAGATCGTCGGCGACATGAACGACGCGCCCACCGGTACCGCGAAAAGCGGGATGGAGGTTGAACCCCATCCGCACCATGCGCGCCCGCCAGGCGGGAGGAACTTTGGCCAGCCAGGCGGGTTTCATGGGCAAGTCACGAGTCGGGAGACCCTAGTCGCGAGCGCTGCCGGCTGCTTTTCCAGGCCGCCGTGGCGTTTTGCCCGGATTGCTACGGTCGACCGCAAAAAAGAGCCGATTTCCATAGTGCCCGGGCTGGTTTCCACATGCCGCCGCATTGTCAAATCCGCTCGATGATCCCGGCGGCGCCCATCCCCGTGCCGATGCACATCGTCACCATGCCGTACTTGCCGCCGGTGCGCTGCAAGCCATGCGTCACGGTGGCAATGCGGATGGCGCCGGTCGCGCCGAGCGGATGGCCGAGCGCAATCGCGCCACCGAGCGGATTGACCTTGGCCGGGTTGATGCCGAGTTCCTGCATCACGGCAATCGACTGCGCGGCGAAGGCTTCGTTGAGTTCGATCCAGTCGAGGTCATCCTGGCTGATGCCGACTTGCTGCAGCACCTTGGGAATCGCCGCCACTGGCCCGATACCCATGATTTCCGGCGCCACGCCGCCCACTGCATAGCCGGCAAAGCGGGCCAGCGGGGTCAGGTTGTGTTCGCGCAAAATCCTTTCCGAAACCAGCATCACCGCGCCGGCACCATCGGACATCTGCGAGGAATTGCCGGCCGTCACCGAACCACGGGCATGGAACACCGGCTTCAACTTGGCCAGCTTGTCGAGCGCCGAATCCGGGCGCGGGCCTTCGTCGGTATCGACCATGCGCTCACGAATTTTGATCTCACCCGTCGCCAGATCGGGCAATTGCTCGCGTACCAGATAAGGCGAAATTTCCGCCTTGAAATGGCCGGCAGCAATCGCTGCGCAGGCCCGGCGGTGCGATTCGACCGCGAAAGCATCCTGCATCTCGCGGCTCACCTTCCACTGGTTTGACACCTTCTCGGCTGTCAGCCCCATGCCGAAGGCGATGCCGAGATTTTCCTCGTTGGCGAAAATCGCCGGGTTCATCGACATCTTGTTGCCCATCATCTGCGGCATCACGCTCATCGACTCCGTACCGCCGGCAATCATCACATCGGCCAAGCCGAGGCGAATCTGGTTGGCCGCATCGGCCACCGCCTGCACCCCGGAGGAGCAGAAACGGTTGATGGTAATGCCCGGCACGGTAATCGGCAGGCCGGCCAGCAGCAGGCCAATGCGGGCGACGTTCATGCCCTGTTCGCCTTCCGGCATGGCGCAGCCAATAATCACGTCGCCGATCAGTGCCGGATCAATCCCCGGCACTTGGGCAACCACTGATTTGATCACGTGGGCCAGCATGTCGTCCGGCCGCACATTCCTGAACATGCCGTTCTTCTTGGCCACCGGCAAGCGGGTGGCGGCGACGATGTAGGCTTCCTGAATTTGTTTGCTCATTTGATTTGTCTCCTCAACCCGATTAATTACGTAAAGGCTTGCCGGTATCCAGCGTGTGCTTGATCCGGGCCTGGGTTTCAGGGGTTTTCAGCAGCTCGACGAAGAGGCGACGCTCGACCGTCAGCAGCCATTCCTCATCGACCAGACTGCCGGTTTCGATATCACCACCACACAGCGCCGTGGCCGCAGCCTTGGCCACCTTGTAGTCGTGGGCGGAGATCATGCCGCCCTCCTTCATATTGACCAGCATCATCTCGAAGGTGGCAATGCCGTTGCGACCGGCGACCGGAATGGCACGCGGCATCAGCGGCGGGGCGTAGCCGGCGTCGGCCATCGCCCGCGCTTCCTTGATCGCCACAAACAGCAATTCGTTGGCGTTGAAGAGAATGGTGTCGGAAGGCTTGGCGAAACCGAAATCGATCACCTCGACCGCGCTCTTCGCCACCTTGGCCATCGCAATGGTCTGGAAGACCGGCTGCAGGAAGTTGAACACTTCGCCCGGTGTCGCAGATTGGGCGGCCCAGTCAGCCGCCCGAATTGCGAACTCCTTGCAACCGCCGCCGGCCGGAATCAGGCCGACGCCGGCTTCAACGAGACCGACATAGCTTTCCAGCGCCATCACCCGCTTGCCGGCGTGCATCAGAAACTCGCAACCACCGCCCAATGCCATGCCCTGCACGGCAGCCACGGTCGGCACCTGGGCGTACTTCAGCGTTTGCGAAGCGCGCTGGAATTTCTCGACGGTTTGTTCCAGCCGCTCGAACAAGCCGGCGGCACAGGCTTCACTGACTTGCTGCAGATTGGCGCCGACGGCAAACGGCGCTTCGTGCCAGATCACCACGCCATCCAGCGTTCGTTCAGCCTGGCGCACGGCTGCAATCACGCCATCCAGCACCTCGTCACCAATGGTGTGCATTTTCGACTTGAAGGAAATGATGCCAATTTTGCCGTCGACCGCAGGCAAGGCCCACAGGCGCACGCCATCATTTTCGTAGAGCGTTTCACCGGATTTTTCCGGCGTCAGACTGGTTTCACCCAGCACCCGCTCAGGGAAGAGCTGGCGCTGATAAACCGGCAGCGCCGAACGCGCGATATAGGCATTCTTGCTGGCCGAGTAGGAACCTTGCGCCGTATGCACACCCGTCCGACCGCTTTCCATGACCCAAGCTGGTAGCGGCGTGGCACTCATCGTCTTGCCGGCGGCGATATCGGCGGCAACCGCTTGGGCAATATCGGCCCAACCGGCCGCCTGCCAGGTTTCAAACGGGCCTTGCGACCAGCCGAAACCCCAGCGCATGGCGAAATCGAGGTCGCGGGCATTGTCGGCGACGTTTTCCAGTTGCACGGCGGCGTAATGGAAGATGTCGCAGAAGATCGCCCAGAGGAATTTAGCTTGCGGCTGACTGGAAGCACGCAGCGCGGCAAACTTCTCGGTCGGATTCTTGATCTTCAGGATGGCGGCAACTTCCTCGGCAATTTCGCCAGCGGATGTGCGGTAATCCCGCTTGGCCAGATCAAGCACCTGAATTTCCTTGCCCTGCTTGCGGAAGATGCCACAGCGGGTTTTCTGCCCGAGCGCGCCCTGCCCGATCAGCGCGGTCAACCACGCCGGGGTGACAAAATGCGCGTGCCACGGATCGTTCGGCAGCGTGTCCTGCATCGTCTTCACGACGTGGGCCAGTGTATCGAGGCCAACTACGTCGGCAGTGCGATAGGTCGCACTCTTCGGGCGGCCAATTTTCGGGCCGGTCAGCGCATCGACCTCATCGAAGCCAAGGCCGAAGGCGGCGGTGTGGTGCATCACTGCCAGAATGGAAAATACGCCGATCCGGTTGGCGACAAAATTCGGCGTATCCAGCGCCCGAATCACGCCCTTGCCCAAACGCGAAGTCAACCAGGTTTCCAGCGCATCGAGCGTGCCGGCGTCGGTACTCTTGGTGCCGATGATCTCGACCAGATGCATGTAACGCGGCGGGTTGAAAAAGTGGATACCGCAAAAACGCGGCCGCACATCAACCGGCAAGCCTTCGGCCAGCGTATTGATCGACAGGCCCGAGGTATTGGAAGCGATCACCGCATTGGCCGCTAGGAACGGCGCGATCTTGGCGTACAGATCATTCTTCCAGTCCATGCGTTCGGCAATCGCTTCGATCACCAGATCACACTCGGCAAGCAGCGGCAGGTTTTCTTCATAATTGGCAGCGTCGATAAACTGCAGCTTGCCCTTGTTGGCCAGCGGTGCCGGGTCGAGCTTCTTGAGGCCATCGAGGGCCTTCTTGACGATACCGTTCTTGTCTCCATCCTTCGCCGGCAGGTCAAACAGAACGACCGGCACATTGGCATTGGCAAGGTGCGCGGCAATCTGCGCCCCCATCACACCCGCGCCCAGCACGGCGGCTTTCTTCACGATCAGCTTGTTCAAGCGATTCTCCTTTAGGTCTTTTATACGGTTTCGTTAAATAAAACGAACGTTTGAATTATAGACGGACCGAAGTTACGGTCAACTGCTTTTTTAGAGGAAATACTCAAAAAAATCCCCGGACTGGCCGGGGCTAAAGTGATGCAAGAAAACGGTTGGCTCAGAACGCCATCGAGAACTGCGCGCCAAGAATCCAGGCGCTGTCGTCGTAGGTGCCCTTGACCGTGCCACGGTTAGTCGATTGCGCTGCGACGGTCATTGCCGTTTGCGACTGATTGTTGTTGATCTCGGCATCCTTCAGATAAAGATAAGCCGCGCCGACATCAATGGCTGTTGTCTTGTTCAGCTTCCACTGAGCGCCCGCACTGAACCAAGTGCGATTATTGTCCGGCATGGAAGTCAGGCGATGCTCGGCATCCTTGACCGGCGTTTGGTCATAAGCCAGGCCGAATTTCAGTTTAAGCGTTTCGTCGATCTTGTAATTAGTACCGATGGCAACACGCCACGTGTCGCGAAAATCTGTTTCAAGGACCTGGGCAATCGTCCCGCTGGCAGCTCCGGAGGCGCGAACAATGTCCACTTTTGGAATGCTGCTCCACCCTGTCCAAGAAACATCACCCAGCAGTTCAACCCGATCATTGAGGCCATGCGCCAAGCTGACGATGAAGGTATCCGGCATTTTGATTTCGGCTTTCGCATCCACTGAGCCAGCCGTATTCAGCGCGCTGCTTGGCCCGCTCGTTTCGGTCTTTCCTTTCGTGTCATATTTGACGCTTGAGCGATAGGAGACACCCAACTTGGTTTGCGGTGCAAGCTTGAACAAGGCACCGGCATTCCAGCCCCAACTATCATCATCCAGCGTCAGCTTTACCGTTGAGGCAGGAAACGCGTTAAAAGGCGGCACCCCGACCACGCCGGTTGCCACCTTGCGCACGTACTCTGCCTCAACACGCTGCCAGTTCAGACCGAAACCAAGCGACAACCACTCGTTGGCGCGCCATGCGATGGACGGATTCAGGTTGATCGTCTTGATCTCAAAACTGATCGAGTGCGCGGCCCCCACCCAATCGTCGTCATACTCGGTTTTCATGCCAAACGGCGCACCCATGCCAAGGCCAATGTAAACATCTTTTGACAAGGCCCAGGACATGTAGGCATTCGGAATAAAACCGAGGGTGCCGCCATCGTTGCCATTGCCGCTGCCGGCCAGCGTGCCAACGCTGGACCCGTTGTCCTTGAAGTCAAAACTGGTCTTGACCAGCGTTCCACCCATCGACACCTCGCGATCCCGCAACTGCGTCATACCGGCCGGGTTGAAATAAATGGTGCTGGCGTTCTCGGCAACCGCAGCCGAACCCGCATAGGCGTTACCGAGGCCGCTGGCATTCTGCTCCAGCAACTGAAACCCCGCCGCACTGGCTGAACCGGCAAAAGCAATTGCCATGAGCGCCGGAATCAGACGCGGGTTGAATATTTTTTGCATTTTTTGTCTCCTTTTGTTTTTTATGGGAAAAGCCCCAAGTACGGCAACAATTAAAACTCAAACAAACGTTTGAAATTCTGTTTGAACGTAATTTTCCTTAAGATTTGTTGGAAAAAAACAACAAACTTAGTGCTGCTTGTTACGAAAGTGGATTGGTCCGCCGGTAAACGGTGCGAAACCTGTGCCAAAGATCACACCGGCATCAGCCAGATCAGCGTCGGCAACCACGCCAGCGGCGACCAGTTGCTCGACACGATTGATTAGTGGCGTGACAAGTTGCAGCGCCAGACCGGAGGGCACGGCGCCAGCGCCAGCTTTGCCCGGCTTGCCATCGGCCCAAGTGTAAAAGCCCTGCCCGGTTTTTTTGCCGAGTTGCCCCTGCTTCACCCGTTCGAGCAAACAGCGCGGTGGTTCGGCGCCGCTGGCCAGTTGCTTTCCGGCAGCCAGCGCAATATCCAGCCCGACGGTATCGATCAGCTCAATCGGCCCCATCGGCATACCGAAAGCGAGCATCGCTTCATCGATGGTTTCCGGGCTAATTCCCGCGTCGACCGCAGCCATCGCCCCCAGCATGTAGGGAGCGAGCACGGCATTGACCAGAAAGCCCGGTTCGCTCTTGACCGGCAGCGGCAGCTTGTCGATTTGCCGGACGAAAGCGCAGGCGGCCTGCACCACCGCCGGGTCGGCCCCTTTGGCTTCAACCACTTCAACCAGCGGCATCATTGCCACCGGATTGAAGAAGTGGATGCCAACCAGACGTTCCGGTTTTTGCAGCACCGTACGCAAATCCTCCAGCTTCAGGCTGGAGGTATTGGTGGCGAGAATGGCACCCGGTTTCATCCGTGGCTCCAGCGCCTTGAACAGCGCCTGCTTGGCCGCCACATCCTCAAAAATTGCCTCGATCACCACATCGGCATGAGCCACACCGTCGCCATTCACATCCGGTATCAAGCGATCAAACGCAGCCCGCGCCAAAAGCGGGTCACGCAGGCGGTGGTCAAACAACTTGCCGGCCCGTTGCAGCGCCGGACTCATCCGTTCCAGACTTTGGTCCTGCAAAGTCACCGTCATGCCGCGCAGGGCGCACCAGGCGGCAATGTCGCCACCCATCACGCCGGCACCAATGACATGGACGCGTTCGGCCTTGAAGCTTGATTCCTTGCCGAAAGCCTTGAGGCGTTCCTGCAGGAAGAAAACGCGGACCAAATTACGGGCTGTGGACGAATTGATGATGCCGTCGATCAACTCGGGGGCCGCCAAGGCATTGCCGTTGTGCTTCGCCCAGATATCGATGATCGCGTACGGTGCCGGGTAGTGTTCCGGACGTGCCTTGCGAGCCACTTGCTTACGCGCCCCGCTGGCAACCACTGCCTTGAACGGACCATTGAGCAGCCGTTGCAGCAGCGGCAACTTGCGCCGCGCTTGTCCGGAAAGTACCAGTTGTCGCGCCGCCTGCTCCATCACCCGGGGCGGCACGGCTTCATCGGCCAGGCCCAGGCGTTTGGCGCGCTTGGCATCAATCGTCTTGCCGGTCAGCATCATGTCCAGCGCCACAGCCGGGCCAACCCGCTGCGGCAAACGCAGCATGCCGCCCCAGCCGGGGAAGATGCCGAGCATCACTTCCGGCAGCCCCATTTTTGTCCCGGGTTCATCCACCGCCAGCAGGTAACGACAGGCCAGCGCCAGTTCCAGACCACCGCCCAGGCAATGGCCGCGAATTATTGCCAGTGTCGGGTAGTTGACCGCAGCAAGCCGGTTGAACAAGGTCCATCCCCGCTCAACCAGCGCCCTGCCCTTGTCGGCGGTATCCAGTTGGGTAAATTCTTCAATATCGGCGCCGGCGATGAAGCCGGCCGCCTTGCCGGAACGGATGATCAGGGCCTTGGGCGGGTAAACATCCAGCTGGTCGAGAATTTCCTTGAACTCGCCGAGCACCTCGGCGGATAGCGCGTTCGCCGCGGCGTCCTGCTTGTCCAGCGTTGCCCAGACGAGGCCGCTGTCTTCACGTTGTAATTGCCAGTGTTTCATTTCAGCAAGGCTCCACCAGCATTGCGCCGCCCAAGCCACCACCAATACAGATGGTGGCAATGCCGCGTTTCAATTGTTGGCGGCGCAGTACATGCAACAGATGCAGCACGATGCGGGCGCCGGAAGCGCCGACCGGGTGACCAATCGCCACCGCGCCGCCATCGACGTTCAGCTTTTCATCGTCCAGGGTGCCCAGTGCGGCTGGCAGTCCAAGCTGCTCGCGGCAATAGTCATCGGATTGCCAAGCGGCCTGACAGCCGAGGACCTGGGCGGCAAACGCCTCATTCAATTCCCAGGCATCGATGTCATTCAGCCCGAAGCCGTGGCGCTGCAAAATCGGCGTCGAGGCATGCACCGGGCCGAGACCCATCAGCGCCGGATCGAGACCGGCCCACTCGCTATCGACAATCTTGCCGAGCGGTTTGAGCTGCCATTTCTTCACCGCCGCTTCCGAAGCAAGAATCAGCCAGGCCGCGCCATCGGTAATCTGCGAGCTGTTGGCGGCGGTGATGTTGCCGTATTTCTTGTCGAAAAACGGCTTCAGCTTGGCCATGCCTGCCATGCTGGCATCGGCCCGCACGCCGTCATCCTCAGCGTAAACCTTGCCTTGGGCATCGACCACCGGGACGATTTCCTCGAAATGCCCGGCGCTGAGGCCGGCCAAGGCGCGCTGGTGACTACGCACGGCAAATTCGTCCATTTGCTGGCGATCGATCCCAAACTTCCAGGCCAGGTTTTCCGCCGTCTGACCCATCAGCAAGCCCACCACCGGGTCGGTCAGGCCCTTCATCAGGCCAATCACCGGGCTCAACAGCGCCGCCGGGCGCAGTTTCAAAAAATGGCGAAATTTCTGGTTGACCGTACGTATCGACATCATGCCGGCGAACCAGCGCACCATCGTCTCGTTATAAAGCAGTGGTGCCCGCGACAGCGCATCGACGCCACCGGCCAGCACCAATTGGGAACGCCCGAGCTGAATATTGGCAATCGCCGAATCCAGCGCCTGCATGCCGGAAGCGCAGTTGCGCATCACAGTCCAGCCCGGCACTTTGTCGCCGCAACCGAGGCGCAAGGCCAGCATGCGGCCGATATTGGTCTCATCCGGAGAGGCTGCGGCGCAGCCCAGAATGACCTCATCCAGATCGCTGGGCAGGAAAGGCTGGCGCAGCAGCAGCGCCCGCCCGGCCTGCGTCGCGAGATCGGAAGCAGCAAACGGCCCCGGCCCTTTCTGCGCCTTCAAAAACGGCGTCCGGGCACCGTCGACCACGTAAATCGTTTTCATCATCCTTGAAACCTCGGTTGGACGTGGCTGATGGTATGCCTGGGCGGGATGGCCGGCGCGAAGCGACGCCGCAGCAGGCTCATGCCTGCAAGAAGGAGCGACAAAGCCGGGCGCCCGTCCAGGCGTGCCAGCAGCCACGTAGCGCGGTCACCCCACGGATGGGTTATCTCGGAGGCGCAGGGGCTAGTCTTCATGCGGCAAGCTGGATAGGGAGAAGCGGGCAACTGAGATTTCAAGGATTATGCCGCCATCCGGCATTCGGCCGGCTTGTTGGCGGTGGCGACGTTGAAGTCGAAGGGGAAGTCGTCGACATGCACCACGATGTCGCGCAGTGCATTGCGGCGCTTCATCACTTCGTATTCGGCCGCGGTGATCACGCCGCATTCGGCGGCGACAATGGCGATGTCACGCACATTGGCCCGAGGATTGTTGTCGAAACGCCCAGCCTTCTCGGCTGCACGAATTTTCGCTTCAATCGGCTCAGCTTCCAGCGTCGCCAGCAAGGCGAGTTCGATGGCACCAATCGGCTCCTGCTCGGTTTTCGGCAGATAGCATTCGGCCGTCAGGCGGTCACGCGTTGCCGAAGGCTGGATCAGCGATTTGGCGACCTCGTGACCCAAATCGTCGGAAGGCACGACATACGGATGGCCCCACGGGAAAATACTGCGGTGCAGGAAAGCGGCAATGAAGCGCACCGGGAAGTTGGCAATCACGCCATCGAAGGCCTGCTGCGCCTTGTACATCGAATCCCAGATCGCCCAGTGGGCCAGCGGCGCGTCTTCAATCTTGCGCCCTTCGTCTTCATAGCGTTTCAGGGTGCAGGAAATCAGGTACATCTGGGCCAGGATATCGCCCAGCCGCGCCGACAGCTTTTCCCGCCGCTTGACGCTACCGCCTAGTACCAGTAGCGAAATATCGGCCATGAAAGCAAAGGCCGCCGAGAAGCGCGTCAGCTGCTGGTAGTAACGCTTCATTTCCGGCGCCGTTTCGACGTTGACCGCAGCAAAGTGCGAGCCGGTCATCCCCAGCCACAGGGCGCGGAATCCATTCTTGATGGTGAAGCCAATGTGGCCCCACAAGGCCTTGTCGAAATCGACCAGCCCTTTTTTTGCATCCGGATTCTGCGCCGCCTGCATTTCGGCCAGCAGGAAAGGATGGCAGCGAATGGCGCCCTGCCCGAAGATGATCAGCGAACGGGTCAAGATGTTGGCCCCCTCGACGGTGATGCCGATCGGCACCTGCTGGTAAGCTCGCCCCATAAAATTGGAGGGGCCAAGGCAGATGCCCTTGCCGCCGATCACATCCATGCCGTCATTGACCACCTGCCGGGCGCGTTCGGTGACGTGGTACTTGGCGATGGCCGAAACCACCGATGGCTTTTCGCCGAGATCCACCGCGCCGGCGGTCATCGTCCGCGTCGCATCCATCATGTAGGTGTAGGCACCAATGCGGGTCAGCGCCTCCTCGACGCCCTCAAACTTGCCGACCGCCATCTTGAACTGGCTGCGCACCCGGGCGTAACCACCAACCGCGCGGGCTACCATCTGTGCCATGCCTGTGTTGGAGGACGGCAACGAAATCGAGCGCCCGGCGGCCAGACATTCCATCAGCATGCGCCAGCCGTGGCCGGCCTTTTCCGGACCGCCGATAATGAAATCGAGCGGCATGAAGACATCCTTGCCCCGCGTCGGGCCGTTCATGAACATGGCGTTGAGCGGGAAATGGCGACGGCCGGTATCGACGCCCGGATGGTCGTAAGGCACCAGCGCACAGGTGATGCCGACATGTTTCTTGTCGCCCAGCAAGCCGTCCGGATCGTACAAATGGAAAGCCAGACCGAAGACCGTGCACACCGGTGCCAGCGTGATGTAACGCTTGTCCCAACTCACGCGCATGCCGAGCACTTCCTTGCCCTGCCACATGCCCTTGCAGACAACGCCGCTGTCGGGAATCGACGCCGCATCGGAACCGGCCCACGGACTGGTCAGCGCGAAAGCCGGCACCTCAATGCCCTTGGCCAGACGCGGCAGGTAATGGTTCTTCTGCGCTTCAGTACCGTAATGCAGCAACAGTTCAGCCGGGCCGAGCGAGTTCGGCACCATCACCGACACCGATAGCGCCGAGGAACGCGTCGACAGCTTGGTCACCACCTGCGAATGGGCGTAGGCGGAAAACTCCAGGCCGCCGTACTTCTTCGGGATGATCATGCCAAGGAAACCCTTGTCCTTGATATAGCGCCAGGCTTCGTTCGGCAGATCGTACAG
>Ga0209480_10001449_pt1 | contig 17342 bp, 10 predicted proteins | sample JI61114C2DNA_FD_187501 | JGI IMG/M metagenome (GOLD analysis project Ga0209480, IMG submission 187501) | Wastewater effluent complex algal communities from Wisconsin, to seasonally profile nutrient transformation and Carbon sequestration -... | ecosystem: Engineered > WWTP > Effluent > Algae... | reverse complement strand
GTGACATGCAACGAGTAATTGCCCGCCGCAAGGTTGTTAGCCGTCGCAGAGGATTGCGCGGCGGCGCTCCAGAGATAGGTGAACGTGGGGTCGTTCGGGCTGAATGTGGCGGAACCGGTAGCGGCACCATGGCACAGCGCATTTTGCGGTGTGATCCCGCTTCCGAAGAAACTTGTCGGCAGCACAACGTGCACCGTGTCGCTTGCGGAAGGGCAGCCGGTGTTGCCGCTGGTGGTAAGCACCAAGTCCACGGCATTTGCGTTGATCTCTGCCGCAGTGGGCATGTAAGTGGGCGTAAGGCCTGCATTGCTGAATGTGCCGTTACCGCCGCTCCAACTACCGCTCGTAGCGTTTGTAACGGAGCCGTTCAATTGTACCGGCAATTGGCTGAAACATCGGATGATGTCCGCACCCGCAAGTGCCACGTTCGGTTGGCCTAGCGCATTTACGGTTGCGCTTCCCGTCGCAGGCGTACATCCGTTGGCATCGGTCACGGAAAGGCTATAGGTGCCTGCGCCCACATGGGTCACGGCGGTGGTGTCCCCATTGCTCCAGGCGTAATGGTAAGGTGCGGTGCCGCCCGTAACGGTGGCCGTAACGGAGCCGTCGCCGTTGCCTGCGCAGTTTTCTTGCGTCACGGCCAGGTTTGATATGGTGATCGCGGCCGGGGCGGAGATCACGGTGGAAAGCGTGGTGTCGCAGCCAAAAGCATCCGTGACGTGTATGGAGTAGTTTCCGGCGGCGAGGTTTGTGGCCGTGGCTGTGGTCTGGACTGCCGTGGGGTCGTTCCATAGATAAGTGAACGAGGGGTCCGCAGGCGTGAACGTAGCGGATCCGGTGGAGAGGCCGGGGCATGCCAAGTTCTGAGAAGTGATCGTGGCATTATTGAAACTCGTAGGCAGGTCCACGTGTACGGTATCCGTGCCAGTGCCGCATGCATTTGCCGAGGTGGTAAGCACCAAGGACACGCTGCCAGTTGAAATTTCGGAAGCCGTGGGCGAATAGTTCACGTTCAGTCCAGAACCGCTGAAGCTCCCTGAACCTCCGGACCATGAACCACCGGACGCATTTTGCACGGTCCCCGTAAGCTGCACGGGCAAATGCCCCGGACAACCCACGATGTCGGCACCGGCATTGGCCGTAGCGGGTTGACCTCCCGGGCCGATCACCACGTCAATGGGGCCGTTCTCGCAACCAATGGCATCGCTGATGATCACCGTGTAATTGCCCGCCGGTCCAGTGATGCTGGCCGTGGTTTCACCGGTGCTCCAGAGGTATTGGAATGGGCCCACACCCACGGTAACGCCCACCGTTGCGGTACCGTCGCCATCACCGGCGCAGGTTTCCGGAGTGGTGGCAGGCGGTGAAATATCGATCCCGGTCTTCACGCGCACGGCGTAGACGTAGGATTGTTCTGAAGGAATGGGGCACGCGCCATCATTGACATTGATAAGGAAAGGATAGAAACCGGCACTGCCTGGCGCGGCGGTCCAACAGATATGGCATGTAAGCGGGTTGGCGCCGGAGAAGGAGATGGTGGCACCCGGCAGGTTCTGTTGCAGGTTGGTAGTGATGCGCAGGCTGTCGCCGGCGTTGGGGTCCGTTATGACGGCATCAAAACAGAAGTCACCTGATTCGCAGACTTTAATGGAGCGTGGGCTGGTCTGCTCGGCATCCCCAGTGAGGTTGGTTATTGTTCCGGAAGCCGGCGCTGGTGGCATGTTGCTGCACGGATAAGCGATGAACTGCATGTCACGCATGACCGAGCCGATCCATACACCGGCGGCATTATACTGGTCCACGCGCACCACTACCACCCAGTTGCCGATGGTATTCAATGTGAAGTTGACCTGGCCGGTACTGCTGTTGAGTGTGATGCCGGTAATGGGCTGCAAGCCACTGAACCCGGTGGTGTACACCAGTGGCACGGCATTGGAGTTCATCGCACTGATAAAGGTGTACCTGAGGGAATCCGCTTCGGGGTCGAATGTGCCGTAGCTGTAGCTCACCGGATATCCCGCACACACGTATGGGATGGCCGTGTTGGTGAACCGCGGGGAATCGTTACAGGGTCCTGCCACATTGTTGATCTTGGCCTCCACATAGACGTTTTTGCTTCCCGGATTCTGCAGATTGGCGATGGCACCGTTACGCCAGGGCTGGCTCCACGAAATGGTCCAACTGTTACAGGGCGGCAGGCTCACCGTGCCGGTGTAGACGTACTCCTGGGTGCCGGGCAGATTGCCGCCGTTGCAAGTACTGTTGGGCAGTTCAAGGTCGCAGAGCTGGGATATCTCCACACCTCCCGGGGTTGTAACAGTGAGCGTTTTATTTCCGCACGGACTGGTGATGTCGAGGTTGTATGATGCGTTCAGGTTGATGCCCGCACAATCCCGGTATACCACCAGGGTGATCTCGTACTGGTTGCCGCCGAGGCAGTGGTAGTAGATCTCCCCACCACTGATGTGCGTGGCCTTCGCCACAGGGGCGAAGAGCAGGCAAAGTGTTAAGGAAGCGAGTAGTTTTCGGAGCATGAAGCAGCGGCCAACGGAAAGATTTTACGTTGGGCATGCCTGAAAAGTTCCAGAAGCCGCCAAGAATGACACAAAGCCGCTCCGGTGCTCACATCCTCAAGGGAAGGGTGGAAACGAAAAACCGGGCCTTCCGCAATTCGGAAAGCCCGGCCAGTTCGGGGATTTTCGCAGCCGGGGAACGAAATCTTCCGACAGGAGATCAATAGGTAGGTCCTATTTCGCCACTTGCATCTTCAACGTTGTGATGTTCCCTTGGCTCAGCACATTCACCAAGTAGGTGCCCGCTGCGAGTCCATTCGCGTCCAACGAAACGGATGTAACGCCATTCGGCACGTTGATGGTGCTGCCGATTGTGCGGCCTTGCAGGTCGCTGGTCCACACTTCGGCACTTTGGGCATCACGCAGTTCGAGCGTAGTGGCATTACCGCTTATGGGGTTAGGGTAGAGGCCAACATGGTCCGTTGGTGTTTCGTTTCCAACTATGTCTACGCTACCGTTGCCCAAGTAGCGCAGCACTATTACAGAGGCATAGTCGGGTAAGATGTAAGCAACCCCGACCGCCACAATTTTGCCGTCGGGCTGAAGAGCTATGCCGCTTAATGCAGCGTAGTGGGGGACCGTAATGTCGGTTATGGTTTTGCCCTCATCACCGAAGGTAGGGTCCAAGGCTCCGTTGGTTCCGAAACGCGCTGTTACGCAGGAACCGTAGCCCGCGTAGCCACAGGCCAACATCTTACCGTCCGGCTGTGCGACAATGTCATAGAATGCATCTACTCCGCCGGCTACACCGAAGTCGCACAAGGTGCTCCCGTTCGTTCCAAAGGCGGAATCGAAACTGCCGTCTGTATTAAACTTAGCGATGTACGCATGTGCACTTCCGGGATGAGACGTAAAGCCCACTGTGTAAATCGATCCATCCAAGATTATGATTTCGGATGCTTCTGAGCTTCCATTGTCGATATCGTAATCCAAACTGCCACCAATTCCGAACGATGTATCCAATGTGCCATCTGGGCTCAGTTTTAAAAGTAGGCTGTTGGAGGCGGTTGCGTTATTATTATACTCACCAACTCCCATGATGGAACCGTCGTCCAGTAAGGCCAAGGCCTGCAAGTATTCACTTGGATTGCCCGGCACCGTTACGATCCCCGTACTGTTGAAGCTCGTGTCCAAAGTGCCGTCCGGGAGCAATCGCATGAACAAGGATTGTGAATCGTAAGGCGGTGATTCTTCGTATATATATCCGCCAAGTAAGATTTTTCCGTCCGGCTGGATCACTATGTCATTGCATCTGGCCGGGCCGGAAGGGATTGCCGTAATGACGACACCATTAGTTCCGAAATCAGCATCGGGAATACCAGAGGCAGAGAGATGCGCAAGTAGGGTGTGGGGAGGGTCTGCAACACTGCCAGCAAGATAAATGCTTTGATCCGCAGCCAATGCCAGAGTGCGGATCTCACCACCATTAAAGAAAGTTGTCCCGTTGGATTCCCCGAACGTTGGATCAACGTCACCGCTTTCTAAGATGTGGGTTACAAACCCGATATAGGTGGTATCCTCTGAGAAATAGTAATACCCGCACACCAGCATACTGTTGTCTGCCAAGGCTAAGATCTCGAAATCCTCGCCAGGGTAGGGGATACCGAGCAGGTAGGTGCCGATACCCGCAGTTGCAAAGTCGGGATCCAATGCCCCGATTTGGGCAAATGCGCGGGAGGTAAAAAATGAAAAGGCCAAAATGGCGGCAGCGGTGCAGAAGGAAAGACCGGGTAGTGAAACCTGTTTCATAGGAGTTGAGATTGGGCGTGTGTAAAGTAAAGCCAGCGCATCGTTGGGGCATCCTTAATTTCCCTTCACCGATAATTCGTTTTCTGTTAGCGGGGGAATGTTGATGGTCTCATGAGACATGAGCGTTTATGTTCGTGTAGGGGAAGTTAACATCGAATAAAACGAAAACCGGGCCTTTCGTATCAAGAAAAGCCCGGTTTTTTCGTGTTGTAATCCGTGGCCCAGAAAGCGAGCGCCACGGAAAGCGAACGAGCGGAACTACTCCGCCACTTGCATTTTCAACGTAGTGATCTTGCCTTGGATAAGCACGTTCACGAGATAGATGCCGGCGGCCATGTCCTTAACCTCCAGCGCTAAGGATGTAATGCCCTTCGGAATCTTGATGGATTTACCGATTGTGCGGCCTTGCAGGTCGCTGGTCCACACTTCGGCACCATTGCCGTTGCGGAGGTTTAGCGTTGTTTTGGTGCCGTTCACAGGGTTGGGGAAGAGAAGGATTTCGCCCGCCGTGGCTGCGTTATTGGAAATGCTGATCGTCCCGTCCACCAAATAACGCAGCACGATCATATCATTATTCAGGCCGCTATTGACCCCGCCGGTAACGCCGCTGGCCACAATCTTGCCGTCGGGCTGTATGGCGATGCCGTCCGTTTCATCGAACGAAGTGCCCACGTTGGTCAAGGTCTTTCCCATGTCCCCGAACGTCTGGTCCAAGGAGCCGTCTGTATTGTATCGAACGGCTACAACGCTACGGTCACCAAGAAATCCGCCCGGGCCGGTGGTGCCACATACCACGTAATTGCCATCGTTCTGCCGCGCCAAGCCGATGAAGAGGTCAAGTTCGCCAAAGTCATTGATGGTGGTTCCACCCGTACCGAATGAAGCATCGAAAGACCCGTCACTGTTGAACTTGCTGATATAACCGTCTTGGTCGGAGTTGTTCGGGGTAGTACTGCCGACAACGGTGAAAGACGACGCTTTCGCGACAACGTCCCTAGCGGTTTCATTGATGCCGCCAGCGGTGAAGTTGATTGCTCCCGCAGTGCCGAATGCCGCGTCTGGCATGCCGTCGGCATCCAATTTCACGAGGAGGTTATGCTGGGAGAAATTGACCAATCCATAGCCTACGCCAACAATGGAGCCATCTTCCAAGCGAGCCACGCCGAACAGATTTTCATCCTCATTGCTGCCGTCCACCGCAGAGATACCTGTGCCGTTGAAGGTTGTGTCCAGCGTGCCGTCGGGCATGTATCGCATGAATAAGGACTGCGCCAGTGATCCAAAGCCTTGTCGGCCTGCGAGTACGATCTTGCCATCCGGCTGAAGCAACATGTCTTGGATCTCAGCATCGCCGGTGCCGATACCCAGGTAGATCGCGCCATCCGTGCCAAAAGCCGCATCGGGGATTCCCATAGCTGATGTGTGCGCCAAGAAAATGGTCTGTTGGGTATAGTCGGGATATGCAGTACCGGACAAGAAAATGCTGCTGTCCAAACCCAGAACGATGGAATAGGCATAGGTCTCTTCCCCTGCTTGGAAGTAGGTGTACCCATTGGCTTCACCGAAAGCAGCATCCACGGAGCCGTCCTCCAAGATGTGCGTTAGAAAAGCGGCGAACTTGCTGTTGTGGTAGGTCACTCCGCACACGAGCATACTGTTGTCGTTCAGCGTTACGATGTCGTACCCCGTATCATGCAAGTTACCGGGCTGGTAGGTGCCGATTCCCGCTGTTGCGAAAGTTGGGTCGAGCGACCCAATTTGCGCGAAAGCTGTGGGAGAAGCGGCTGAAAAGGCCAAAATGGCCAAGGGTATAGTTCTTTTCATTTTTGGTTTGGTTTGACGTAACGAATGTACAGGCGAATCGTGCGTTTCTCATTCATGCGTCGCCTTACCTTCGCGCCTGCCCGCTGCAGGTGTGGGGCCAATCGAAAAACAAGCCGATGTTTGAGAATTTAAGTGACAAGTTGGAGCGCGCCTTCAAAGTATTGAAGGGCCAAGGCCAGATCACGGAGATCAACGTGGCCGAAACCATGAAGGAAGTACGGCGCGCGCTGTTGGATGCCGACGTACACTTCAAGACCGCCAAGGAATTCACCGACCGTGTGAAGGCCAAAGCGTTGGGGCAAAACGTGCTGACCTCCGTAAGTCCGGGGCAGCTGCTTACCAAGATCACCAACGACGAGCTGGCGGAGTTGATGGGCGGGAAGAACGCCGGCATCAACCTGAGCGGCAACCCGACGGTGGTGCTGATGAGCGGCCTGCAAGGCTCGGGTAAAACCACCTTCAGCGGCAAGCTCGCCAACTACATCCGCAAAAAGGGCAAGCGCGTGCTGCTCACCGCTGCCGACGTATACCGGCCAGCGGCCATCGACCAGTTGGAAACACTGGGCAAGCAGTTGGATATCACCGTCTATGCGGAGCGCGAAAACAAGGACCCGGTAAGCATCGCGAAGAACGCTATTGCGTATGCCAAACAGCACGGTTTCACGGCGGTCATCATTGACACGGCGGGCCGGTTGGCGGTGGACGAAAAGATGATGGACGAGATCGCCGCGATCAAAAAGGCGATCAATCCGCAGGAAACGCTTTTCGTGGTGGATGCTATGACCGGCCAGGACGCCGTGAACACCGCGAAGGCCTTCAACGACCGGCTGAACATCGATGGCGTGGTGCTAACAAAGCTGGACGGCGACACACGCGGCGGTGCGGCGCTCACCATCCGCAGCGTGGTGGACAAGCCCATCAAATTCATCGGTACCGGCGAGAAGATGGAAGCGCTGGACGAGTTCCATCCGGACCGTATGGCGGGGCGCATCCTCGGCATGGGCGACGTGGTGAGTTTGGTGGAACGCGCGCAAGAGCAGTTCGACGAAACGCAGGCGCGGGCGCTGAACAAGAAGATCGCGAAAGACCAGTTCGGCTTCGATGATTTCCTGGACCAGATCGGGCAGATCAAGAAAATGGGGAACATGAAAGACCTCATGGGCATGATCCCCGGCGTAGGGAAGGCGATGAAGAACATGGACATCCCGGACGATGCGTTCAAAGGCATTGAAGCCATCATCAAAAGCATGACGCCGGAAGAGCGCAAGTCGCCCAGCGTGATCAACGGCAGCCGCCGTGCGCGGATCGCCAAAGGCAGCGGCAACAACATCGAAGCGGTGAACAAGCTGATGAAGCAGTTCGACGAAACGCGGAAGATGATGAAGATGATGGGTGACAAGAGCAAGATGCAGGCGATGATGCAAAGGATGCAGCAGGCGCAAGGCATGCGACGGTAGGCGCGGATTTCCCAGAGGCATGCATTAATCCTCCCGCAGGATCTCCGCCTCGGGACCCTGAGGCTTGAAATCCGTTGACATAGGTCAATCAGTGGAGCGCATTCAACCCCCATGACTTTTGCCGGTAAAATCCCCGGCGCGGTCCGCATCTTTGCGCCACATGTTTTCCGCCATTCCTTTCTTGGTGATCCATAACCTTTTGGCCACGCCGTATTGACCATGGCGGAAACCTATCAGCTCTTGGACGGAAAAAAGGCCGCCGAAGCACTACGCGAAGAAATCGCCCATGCAACGGTTGGTGTGAAAGAAAAGCTGGGCCGCGCGCCGCATTTGGCAGCGGTTTTGGTGGGGGAGGACGGAGCCAGCAAGACTTACGTAGCCAGCAAAGTGAAGGCCTGCGCCAAGGTGGGTTTCCAGTCAACGTTGGTGAAAAAGCCGGCCGACATCACCGAAGCGGAGTTGTTGGAGGTAGTGGCGCAATTGAACGCAGACCCGGAAGTGGACGGCTTCATTGTGCAGTTGCCGTTGCCCAAGCATATCAACGAACAAAAAATCACCTTGGCCATCGACCCGAAAAAGGATGTGGACGGTTTCCACCCGATGAACTTGGGCCGCATGGTAATCGGGCTACCGGGCTATTTACCGGCCACGCCCAACGGCATCGTGGAAATGCTGCGTTTCTACGGAATAGCTACGTCGGGCAAGCACTGCGTGGTTGTGGGCCGGAGCAACATCGTGGGTTCGCCCATGAGCATTTTGATGAGCCGCAACGCGGATCCGGGCAACTGCACGGTAACGCTGGCGCACAGCCGCACGGTGGATCTGCCGTCCATTACGCGGCAAGCGGACATCCTCATTGTGGCCATCGGCAAGCCGGGCTTTGTTACTGCGGACATGGTGAAAGAAGGTGCCGTGGTGGTAGACGTGGGCATCCACCGTGTTGCTGATAAATCGCGCAGCAAAGGCTACCGCATTGTGGGTGATGTGGATTTTGCATCCGTTGCCCCGAAGTGTACCGCGATAACACCGGTACCGGGCGGGGTGGGGCCGATGACGGTTGCCAGTTTGCTGCTGAACACGTTGAAGGCCGCGCGGTAATCAGCGCGCGGTCGATGTGCGGCAGCGTCAATTTCAACATGCCTGAATAAAGTTGAACTTTGTGGGATGCGGAACATCCTACTCGCCGTCCTTGTCCTTGCTTCGATTGCTTGCACAGCTCAAGACCGTTTCCCCAAAGTTGCTGAGCCAACAGCTGAAATGCCCGCTTGGGCGCAACAGATGTACGCGCCGGACCCGGACGTACGCGCGGTGGAAATGGCGTATTCAGCCTACTTCCGCGAGCATAAATTCGAGAAGACCGTACACACCCAGTACTACAAACTGTGGTTGAACAGCGTGCGCGGAAACGTGGATGCAAGCGGGCATGTGCGGCCGAAAACGGCAGCGCAACTGCAAGCACGAGAGCAGCAGCTGAAACAACTTCGTAAAACGGAAACCGGACAGGATGCCTCGCGTGGCGGGGGCGGCGGTTGGACTTGGGCGGGTCCAGAAGCCCACGTCGCCGATGACGGCGGTGGGGAAGAAGTGGCCGAGCAGAGCAACGTGTACACCGTCGACCGTTCGCTGAGCAACCCCGACATTTTGTACTGCGGCACCGAAAGCGGCGGCGTGTACAAAAGCACGGACCAGGCTGCGCATTGGAGCTACGTTACCAAGGATCAAGTGATCGGCGCGGTGAGCGCACTGCGTGTGCATCCCACCGACCCGAACACGGTGCTCGTGAGCGCCGAGGACGAACTGTGGCGCACGATCGACGGCGGCACCACGTGGCAGATCATGGGTGATGCGGCCTTTCAAGCATTGAACATCAGTGCTTGGGAAATCGCCTTCGATCCCAGTGATCCGCAGACTGTTTTGGCGGCTTGCAACATAGGTCTGTATCGCAGCATCGACGGTGGCTCCAACTGGACCTCCGTGTTGAGCAATTCATGCACCAGCATCGTCAATAAGACGGATGATGCTTCGGTATGGTACACCATTCGGTACGAGCCGACGTTGCATTACAGCCGCTTCTACAAAAGCACCGACCACGGCCTAACGTGGAGCTTGCGCGACAACGGATGGTACACACCGCCATCGGGCGAAGTGGGCGACTACCAGGTCGAAGACTGCCGCTTGGCCGTTACGGCGGCGGATGCGGGGCGCATCTACGCAGTGCTTACGGGTTACCAGCAAGCGGGGGCGAGTGTGACTACAAATGGTTGGATCGGCACCTGGGTAAGCACCGACGCTGGCGAGACTTGGAGCTTTCCGCACGGGCTCATCGGCACACCGTACACCGCTGCGCACCCGAACTTGATGAACTTCACCGGCGATGATGGCACCTACACGCAGATCGGCTACAACACCACCGTAATCGCCAGCCAGATCGACCCCGACCGGGTGTTGATCGGCGGCCTCAACCTGTGGCGCAGCGACGACGGCTGCGCGACGTATCAGGCAGTGGGCGGCTACATCGGTCCCGTGGCGCGCACCCACCCGGACATGCAGGAATTGCGCGTGTACAAGACCGGGCCCACGAGCGAAGAAGTATGGATCGGCTGCGACGGCGGTGTCTACCACAGCACGGATTTTGTGCAAAGTCATGAGTCGATGTGCCGTGGGTTGCGCGCCGTGAACTTGTGGGGATACGACCAAGGTTGGAACGACGACATCCGCGTGGGCGGGCGCTACCACAACGGCAACATGGGCTACGCCGAAGGCTATGCGGACGACGACTACATAGCGCTGGGCGGGGGAGAAGCGCCCACCGGTTATGTGAACTACAGCGACGAGCGCAAGACCTACTTCAGCGACGTGGATGGCAAGGTGATGCCGGCTACGTTGAACGAGTCACCGGTGAGCTTCCCGATGAGCTTCGATCCAAACGAAAGCTACTACAACTGCAGTAGCTCGCGGATCTTGTTCGACATCCGCTACTTCAACGTGGCATGGAGCGGCAAGGATAACATACTCTACCGCAGCACCAACGGCGGCAGCGGTTTTAACGTGTTCCATACGTTCGGCTCCAACGCGAACGACAAAGTGCTATGGATCGAGCAGAGCTATGCGGCCCCCAACGTTTTCGTTGTGCAGCAGGCGGTGGGAAACACCAGCAAATTGTGGCGTAGCGTTGATGACGGCGCCACATGGGCACAGCTCACCCTGCCCAGCAACAGTCGCGACTTGTATTTCGCCGTTGGCAGCGAAGACCCGAACGACATTTGGGTCGGCTACACCAACAGGCCCAACGGCCAAAAGGCCTATCACAGCACGGATGGTGGGGCCACGTGGAACAACATCACCACGCCCATGCTGGACAATGAGCAGATCTGGGCCATTGCTCACCAGTACGGCACCGATGGTGGAGTTTACCTAGGCTTGCTGAACGGGCGCGTGCTCTACCGCAACAACACCATGGCGGACTGGGCGGAGTTCAGCACGGGCTTGCCCGCAGGCACTGAGCCACTGCGGATCGTACCGTTCTACCGCGAAGGCAAAGTCCGTTTGGCCTGCTGGAACATTGGCGTGTGGGAACAGGACTTGTTCGAACCGAGTAACCTGCAAGCTGGATTTTCCGCGGCTTTCGGCACGTTCTTCTGCGCCGGTGACAGCGTGCATTTCGTGGACCACAGCGTATGTGAAGCCGGGGCCACCTACGCTTGGAACTTCCCAGGTGCGACACCAGCTACCAGCACGGAAAAATATCCTACGGTAACCTACGCGGCACCGGGCCAATACGACGTTTCACTCACCGTCTCCGACAACGGGCAAGTCAGCACGGCCTCGTCCACCTCTTTCATCAGCGAAACACCCGGCAACACGCCACCGCTGGCGGAAGGGTTTGAAAGTGGCGCATTCCCTACGGACTGGATCTTCCACACCAGCACCGGCCTGCCGAGTGGCTGGGGCGTAGGCAGTGATGCCGGTGGTTACGGGAACAGCACACACAGCATGCAGTTCGACAACTACAACAACGACATTAGCGGTGCACGGGATGAAGTCTGGACGGGGAAAATGGATCTTTCGCAAGCCATTGCGCCCAAGTTGTGGTTCGATGTGGCCTATGCGCGGTGGGGCGGTGGCTATAGCGATACGTTGGCCGTAGAGGTCAGCACGGACTGCGGCGCCACATGGACCGAAGTCTACCTCAAAGGCGGCGAAACGTTGGCCACCTCGCCCGATTTCCAAGAATACTTTGTTCCCAACGCCACGCAATGGCGCACGGATACCGTAGCGTTGGCCGGTTACGCAGGTGAAGGCGAGGTGATCGTGGCCTTTCAGAACCGGGGCCATTACGGCAATGTGATCCGCGTGGACAACATCAACCTGGTGCCCGACGCAACTATTGGCATTGCTGAAAACCCGTTGCCCATGGAGATGCGCACCTTCCCGAACCCGGCACGCGAGGTGCTTAACATCTCGCTATCGGGCGCAAAACCGGGCCCCGCTGAACTGCGGGTGCTGGATGCCGTTGGCCGCGAGGTGCTGCGCGAGCAGGTGAAGATCAGCGGTGGAACGTGGTGGTACGCACTGGCTGTGGGGAAATTCGCGGCTGGCAACTACACGCTTGTGGTGGGTGCCCATGTCGCTAAATTCAACGTGTTGCCCTAGCATAAATGCCGGGTTAATAGTGACATTTTTAGGCGCACTGGTGGATAATTGACCGGAATCGTCCAAGAAAATCCACCAAAGACGGCAATTGCTGCGCTGGGAGCGGGATTGAGCGCTGCAGCACATTTATTTGACGACTGGCACGGTATTCGATTATCGTTCTATATTCGCCGCCCCAAAAAAGGTGAATAAAAGGATGAAGAAAGTTTTCGCACTTGCAGTTGCATCGCTATTTTCCGTAGTGGCAATACAGGCCCAAACCAAGACCGACAAAGCAGAAGTGCAATGGGGTCCGGACATGGACATCAAGACCGACGGCCAGTTCGGTTCCGTTATGGACGACGTGAACGATGCTGTTTTCTTGAGCATGTCGAGCAAGAAGGAATGGCTGATCCAACGCATGGACGGGCTGAAGGTGAGCTACCAAAAGCCGGTGGAAATGGAAATGGACAAAGATGATTTGTCCAATGAGGGCGTAGTGTTCACCAATGAGAATGTGATCATTTTTACCAGCTTGTACGACAAGAAGGCGGGGGTCAATCAGCTGTACGCGAGCATTTACGATCAGGCTGGTTTCGGGCAATTGAAGCGGTTTGAGAAGGTGGCTTCAATTTCTGCGGAAAAATCGAAGAACCCTGGCCAGTTCGGTATATATACGTCACCGGACCGCAGCAAGGTGCTTGTGGCGTTGTATCAGCCAGAAGAAAAGGACAAAGAGGCTAAGGAAAAGTTTGAATTACAAGTATACGATAATGACCTTCAGCAACTCTGGGCCCAACAGGTCGCACTTCCTTACGAGGATGACCTTTACGGCTTCGAGTCACTGCGACTGGACAACGACGGCAGCGTTTTGATGCTGGGAACGGTTTCTGCTGAAAAGCGCGAAGGCAAGGCGCTAAAGCGCGAAGGCAAGCCGAGCTACGAATACCATTTGCTGACGTTCAAAAAGGATAGCCCAGTACCGGAAGACCATACCATCGTGGTTGCAGACAAATTCCTGCAAGACCTTCAATTGGGCCTTGGACAAGACGGCGACATCATTTGCGCGGGCTTCTTCGGCAACAAAGGCAGTTTCAGTACACGCGGCACATTCTTCCTGCGTTTGGACCGTTCCACAAAGCAGATCGTCCACGAGAGCTACAAGGAGTTCAGTGACGACTTTATTACGGAGTACATGACGGAGAAGGAGGCCAAAAAAGCAACCAAGAAAGCCGACAAGAAGAAGGAGGATCTGGAGCTTTATTCCTTTTACATGCACGACTTGATCCTTAGGGATGACGGCGGCGCGGTGCTGGTGGCTGAGCATTTCCGAACGTACACCGTATGTACCACGGATTCAAAGGGAAATCGGTCCTGTAGCACGCACTACATCTACAACGATGTAATCGTGGTGAACGTGGATCCCGAAGGCAACATTGAATGGGCCAGCAAAGTGCCCAAACGCCAGCACACCGTGAACAGCCAACTATACAGCGGTTGTGCCGTGGAGGTGAAAGGAGACAAGATCTACGTACTCTTCAACGACAGTGGGGAGAATCTCTTTTTGAAGCCTGGAGACAAAATCAAGGAGTTCGAACTAACCGGAAAGGATGCCTTGGTAGTGTTGGCCACAGTGAACAGCGACGGCACTACCGAGCGCGAGGCACTCTTCAGCCCGGAACGCCGCGATGTGATCCTGCGCCCCAAGGATTGCGTTGAACTGAGCAACGAAAAAATGTTCATCTACGCCAGCCGCAAGAAGGACTACCGTTTTGGCTTGATCGAATTCAAGTGAGGTAGTTGTTAGTTGTCAGGCGGGGCCGGTGCTATTGAGCATTGGCCCCGCTTTCGTTTTTTCGCGCCATTTACGCGTCCCAAAGGCACTCATCGGTGAACCCATTCGGGTTCATCGACGCGCCTATGAGCAACCTTGGGCAGGTGAATGATTCACGGAAGCCGTACCGGAGAGCGCCTGACAACTGACAACTGACACCTAAAACGAGCGCCCCAGCGCAGCCATCTTCAACAAAGCCACAGCAGCCTCAACTCCTTTGTTGCCGTGCTTGCCACCGCTACGGGCGCGTGCTTGCTCCATGTTATCGTCGGTGAGCACACAGAAGATCGCCGGCTTCCCGGTTTTCAGTCCCACGTCCATGATGCCTTGGGCGGTGGCTTGGCATACGAAATCGAAATGTGGGGTTTCGCCGCGCACCACACTGCCAATGCAGATCACGCCGTCCAGCGCGTGTTGTTCCAACAACAATTGCGCGCCCAGCGCTAACTCAAAGCTGCCCGGCACGGCTGCTTCGCGGATGTTGTTCAGCGTAACTCCATGCTTCAGCAATGTTTCCACGGCACCGTCGCGCATGGCCCCGGTGATCTCCGGGTTCCATTCGCTCACCACCAGCCCCAAACGCAGACCGGTGCCCTTGGGGACACCGGCGGCGTTGTACTTGGAAAGGTCCGTAGTGGACATTTGAAATTCCTTAGCCGAGTTTTTCCTTGGCGCGTGCGGCGTACTTCTTAGCCGTGTTTGCGTCCGGGGAAGCCGGATAATCCGTTGCGATGCGACCAAAGCACTTGGCGGCGTTCGCCCAATCGTTCTGTTGTTGGTACACGATTCCGGCCTTCATCAGGAACATCGGCGTGGTGTAATCGCTCTTCACCAAATCGGCAGCTTTCATGAACTGGCCCACGGCTTCCTGGGGGCGGCCCAGGTCTACGAGCACGTCGCCTTGGTTGCCTACGGCCATCACGCGGAGCACATCGTCGCCGAGATCAGCTTCTTTGTAATACTGCAAGGCAATTTCGTTGTTCCCTTGCTGTTGGTTGATAACCGCAATGTAGAACTTGGCGAGCTTGCCCGTGGGCGTACTTCCGTATTCGTCGGCCACCTGGGTAAAGCCGAGGTAGTTACCGTCGCCGCTAAGGGCTAGGTCCAGTGAGTCGATCTCGAAATAATACTGGGCCTTCCAGATGGTTTCCGCAGCCTGCTTGGCGGCCGGTTCGGAAACGAACTTGCGGTAGCCGAGCAACCCGGCCACAATGGCCAACACGGCCACAACGGCAATAGTTACCGGCATCTTGTTCTTTTCCATGAACAATTCGCTACGGGTGTAGATAGCCCCGATGTCCAGGTCTTTTTCTTCTTCAATGTGCTTCGCCATGGGCTCAGGCTATTTCTTGTGGGCGGCAAAAGTAGTTGTTCCGGGGGAATGGTGGTCAGGTGGTCTTTCTGCCACCGATCAAGCCAACCGCTTAATGGAATGCAGCCGGTGCGTGTGGGCTTTCTCCGAAGTATTGAAAATGCCCTCGCTGTCCAATTTGTCTACGCGCACGCGACCGGAGGCATGCATGATGGCTTGGCCTTCAAGCACAATGCCAACGTGAATTACCCGTCCTTCCTCATTGGCAAAAAAAGCGAGATCCCCACTAGCCGATTTTTCCACGCTTACCACGGGTTTTCCCAGTTCGGCCTGTTGCCAGGCATCGCGCGGCAAGTTGATGCCGCCTACCAGGTAGAGCATCTGCGTAAGGCCGGAGCAATCCACGCCAAAAGGCGAGCGACCGCCCCAGAGGTAGGGCGTGTTGAGCCATTGATCCTTCAGGTTCAGCAGGCGCATTACGGCCGTGCCGTTGGGCTTGGCATTGGTGCGGCCGGGAAAGGCGAGCCGCTCCGCACCGAGGTCGAAAAGGCCTGCGGAATAGGCGGGCAGCACAGCACCGAAAGGCATGATAACGGCACCGGAGGCCGTTTGCACGTGCATGAACTGCTCGGTGGTCCGCACAGTTTGCAGGTCAATGCCATCCTGAGCAAGTTGCAGTTGCTTGCGGTCCACCCAGCCCTCATAGTTGTCGTGGTGGAACTTCAGCAAGGCCCATTTGGCGTTGGTTTCCAGCACATCGGCGCTTTCGCCGAAGAGCCATTGGGTCACTTGTTCGGCGCGGTCGTCCGGTGCTTTCCGCACGGGCACGATGCTGAGCGGGCAAATGGCCTGGTCTTGTTGGGGCATGGCGCGAAGGTGCGTAATGGGAAGAGGGGTGGAACGGCCAGCATGCGGGAGTTTTGCGCGGTGGGACGTTGATGGAAAATTTACCGCCAAGGCGCAACGGACGCTAAGGAACCGCCACGATAGATTTTTTCATGCCCAGTACCGGAATTGACGCTGTTTTTTTCCGTTGCGCCCCCGTTGCGTCCGATACGTAAAGGACCGTTGCGTCGTGGCGGTGGAAAACCACACAGTCCATGGATTGCCCCTGTTCAATTAGATGCGATAGCCTCAAGCATCAACCGTCATCATCCCCAAATCGCCTTTCCTTTGCGCGGACACCACCGGATGCGCGCCCAAGACAATAGATCAGGAAGAGCCTGATGGACCAATGGACCAGCACTGAATTTGAAGGGCTGTTCCGGCAGCACTATCGACCGCTTTGTGGCTTCGCGCTGGGCTACTTGAAGGATTCCGACCAAGCCGAAGATGTCGTACAGGAATTATTCGCACGCCTTTGGCAGGACCGCGAAGCGTTGTCCATTAAGGTCTCCTTGAAGTCCTACCTCTTTACCGCCGTGCGGAACCGCTGCTTGAACGCCTTGGCCGTGAAAAAGCGAATGCGGCCATTGGACGAAGAAATCCATGAAACGGCTGATGGTATTGGGCTGGGGGAAGATGAGTTGACCGAACGCGCCGCACGCGTGCAGGCCGTTATTGAAGCCCTGCCCACGGAACGGCGCAAAATCTTCCGGCTTAGCCGCAACGAAGGCTTGAAATACCAGGAGATCGCAGAAAAGTTGGGCCTCTCAGTGAAGACGGTGGAAAACCAGATGGGAAAGGCGCTAAAGACGTTGCGCGAGGAACTTGCGGACCTGATGCCGCTGGCGCTGTTGGGCTGGATGTTGCAGGAATGGATACGAGGCGGATGGGGGTAAAGGGAACTGGGATTGTCATACCAAGGAGATCGTGAACGGAACACCACATATCACCAGCGAACAGCTCGCGGCTTACGTGGCCGGCGAAGCCGATGCCGGTTTGCGCAAGGACGTGGAGCGTTGGGCCGCTGCGGACCCCGCCAATGCGAAGGAATTGGAGGCGATGGCGCGTGCTTGGCG
>Ga0209480_10001446_pt1 | contig 17358 bp, 4 predicted proteins | sample JI61114C2DNA_FD_187501 | JGI IMG/M metagenome (GOLD analysis project Ga0209480, IMG submission 187501) | Wastewater effluent complex algal communities from Wisconsin, to seasonally profile nutrient transformation and Carbon sequestration -... | ecosystem: Engineered > WWTP > Effluent > Algae... | reverse complement strand
TGGGCATCACCGTGCTCTCCCCCGACGTCAACGAGTCGGGCCGCGACTTCTCGGTGGTCCGCCGCGCCCGCGAGACCGGCGAGCGCGAGGAGCAGATCCGCTTCGGCCTCGCCGGCGTGCGCGGGGTCGGCGAGCACGCCGTCGACGCGATCCTCGCCGCGCGAAAGTCCGGCGGCAACTTCATCAGCCTGTTCGAGCTGTGCCGCCGCGTCGACCTCAAGAAGGTCAACAAGCGCACGCTCGAGGGCCTGTGCTGCGCCGGTGCCTTCGACCTCGTGTCGGCCGGCCGCGACCGCGCGGCCATCCTCGGCGCGATCGAGTCCGCCGTCGAGCAGGGCCAGGGCGCCTCGCGCGACCGCGACAGCGGCCAGTTCGGCCTCTTCGACCTGCTCGCCGTCGCCGCCCCGGTCTACAACGAGACCTACCCGAGTGGCGAGGCCTGGCCGCCGCGCCTCAAGCTGCTCAAGGAGCGCGAGGCCCTGGGCTTCTACCTCACCGGCCACCCGCTCGACCGCTACCAGGGCGACATCGACGCCGGCGGGGCCTTTCGCACCGGGCAGCTGACCCGCGAGCAGTCCGGGCAGCCGGTGACCCTCGCCGGCGTGGTCTGCGACCTGCGCGAGGTCCAGACCCGCAGCGGCAAGGGGTCGATGGGCTTCTTCCAGCTGGAGGACCAGTTCGGCCGCGTCGAGTGCGTGATCTTCCCGAAGACCTACGCGCGCCTCGACGAGGCCAGCGGCCTCAGCTTCAGCGACCGGCTGCAGCAGATCGGCGACGAGCCGGTGTTCGTGACCGGCAAGCTCGAGGTCGAGACCGACGACGAGGGCGAGGCCAACAAGTTCAAGCTGCTGGTCGACGAGGCGCGACCGATCGCCGACGTCCGGGCCGAGCGCACCCAGAAGGTGCTGCTCAAGCTGACCCTCGAGCAGCTGACCAACGACCGCATCCTCCGGCTCAAGCAGATCGTCGCGGACAACGGTGGACCCTGCACGATGGAGCTGATCGTCACCAGCGAGCGCTTCGGGGCGGATATCGTGTTCGGCGACAAGTTCAGCGTCCGCGCGGACGACGGGCTCGTGCATGCGCTGGAGCGGCTGTTCGGCGAGAAGGTCGCTTATCTCGTCTGAGGCTCGGTCGTTTGTCTTGATCCGCGGACCGTTGTCTTGGTCCGCGGACCGTTGCCTTGGTCCGCGGACCGTTGTCTTGGTTCGCGGACCGTTGTCTTGATCCGCGGACCGTTGTCTTGATCCGCGGACCGTTGTCTTGGTCCGCGGACCGTTGTCTTGGTCCGCGGACCGTTGTGTTGGTTCGCGGATGACGTCGCCGGTTGGTTCGCGGATGACGTCGCCGGTTGGTTCGCGGATGACGTCGCCGGTTGGTTCGCGGATGACGTCGCGCGGGCCGGCGGCGGTCCGGCTATGCGCCCGCGCAACCTGGCGCAGCCCGGTGTCCGGCGGGCGGGGCGACGCTCAGACACGTCGCGCTCGCTGTTGTGTCAGGCGTTGTGCGAACGATGCTCCTCGCGCTCGACTCGGTCGCCCCGCCCGCCGGCCCCCGGGCACCCAGGTTTGCGCTGAAGGACGAGACGGTCGCCTGCGCCGAGAGCCGGACCGCCGCCGGCCCTCGGGGCGCGCCCTCCCTGCGCGAACATGTCTCTTGCGACACGTTTTGTTTGACCCGACGCATGAGCACCAGCACCAGCACCAGCACCAGCACCAGCACCAGCACCAGCAGCACCAGCACCAGCACCAGCACCAGCACCAGCAGCACCAGCTGTTCGCTGCGTGCCACCGTGAATCGGCGAGTCCCTGGGCGTCTGGCGATTCAAGCATGTTGTGAGGGACATGTCCGCACGGACATGTTGCGCCCCGAGGGGCGGTGTGGGGCCGGCTCTCGGCCGCGCCGACCGGGTCGTCCTTAAGCACAGCTGGTGGTGCCCGGGGGCCGGCGGGCGGCGCGACCGAGTCAAGCGCGAGCGCTACCGCCGTCGAAGCACCCAGGAAGAGCAGCGAGCGCGACGTGTCTGAGCGTCGCGCCGCCCGCCGGACACCGGGCTGCGCCCGACTGTGCGACGTTCAGCCGGCCCCACGCCGGCCCGCGCGACGTCGTCCGCGAACCCCCGCGCTACATCGTCCGCGAACCGACATCGTCCGCGAAGCAAGCAAGGGCGTCCCCCGAGCAAGCAATGGCGTCCGCGAGCAAGCAATGGCGTCCGCGAGCAAGCAATGGCATCCGCGAGCAAGCAATGGCGTCCGAGAGCAAGCAGTGGCGTCCGCGAAGCAAGGGCTCAAGAGAGCAAGCAATGGCGTCCGCGAGCGAAGCCAGCAATGGCGTCCGCGAAGCAAGGGCTCAAGAGAGCATGCGCTTGCGCCGACGCCGGCGCGGGCGGTCCTCGGGCTCGTCGTCGAGCTTGGGCTCGGGCGGCAGCTCGGCTTCGATGGCCTCGGGGACCATGCCGTCGTCGCTCGGCTCGCTGGCCAGCGGCGGCAGGCCGAGCGCGGCGCGACGAGCGTCGCCGAGCTGGAAGAAGTTGGCGAGCTCCTCGAGCACGGCGAAGCGCAGCTCCTGATCGAATTGGTCGGGGTTGCGGGCCAGACGCATCAGGTTGCGGCGGTAGACGGCGAGGCCGGTGAGCTCCGGGGCGCGGTCCTCGTCGTAGTCGTGGTGACCGCCGCGGATCGCCAGCGCGATGGCGGGGATCCGCGGGTCGACGCCCTCGAGCACCAGCTCGAGCGAGGGCACGTCGTGGACCAGCAGCACCAGCGCGGCGCGTCGCTGACCGAGCTCGCGCAGGCTCTCGTCGGTGGAGGTGCTGAGGATGTGCACGACCTTGCGGTGCAGCTGCGCCGGGCTCGGCAGCCACTTGGGGGTCTGGCTCTGGGCGTCGAGGCGGTAGACGCGGAGCGCCGCGTGGCAGGCCGCGCGCGCGTCCCCGCCGAGGAACTCGGCCTCGCTGACGAGGTGCCAGGCGTCGGCCTGGTTGGGGAAGCGCTCGACCGCGGCGCGCAGCAGCGGGAGGGCGCCGTCGGCCGAGCCGAGGTCGAGCCACAGACGGCTGAGGCGCAGCGCAAATTGCAGGACCCGCTGGACCTGGGCGCTGCGCTCCTCGGGGTCGAGGGGCTCGCCGTCCTCGTCCTCGTTGAGCTCGGCGAGCGCAGCCTCGGCGGCGTCCTCCTCGTCGGGCTCCTCCTCCTCGTCATCGAGGGCCGCGATCATCCGGGCGCCGCGACGTCGCCGCGGCGCGACCTCCTCGACCGGCGCCTCGGGGAGGTCCTCGGGATCGGGATCGTCGGGGCTGGCGGAGGCGACCTCGGGGCCGGCCGCTGGCGGGTGGAGGATCGCCCCGAACAGCGGGTGCTCGCGCAGCGTGTCGAGGCGGCCCCGGGCCTCGTCGTCGCGCCCGAGGGAGATCAGGCACTCGGAGCCGAGCAGTTCCAGGTCGAGGGCGTCGATCGCCGACACGGTCTCGAGCTCGAGGGCGTCGTCACAGTAGTGGAGCGCGCGGCCGGGATCGCCGAGGTCGAAGAGGGCGACCTGGGCAGCCGCGGCGTAGGGCTCGAAGTAGTCGGGGTCGAGCTCGATCGCCTGGTCGTAGCAGCGCAGGCTCTCCGCGGCGTCGCCCTCGGCGAGGGCGATCGCCCCCAACAGCACCGCGGCATCGGGTGCGTCAGGGCGCAGGCGCTGCGCCTGGGTCGCCGACTCCCGCGCCGACTCGTACTCCGCCCGGTCGAGGAGCGACCAGCCGCGGTCGAGATGGGCCGCATAGCGGCTCGTCTCGCCGAAGCCGGCGTCGTCCAGATCTTCGCTGTCGCCGATCGACATGCCGGTGGATATAGCACGTGGCGCAACGGCCCGGTCACGGCCCGGGGGGCGCTGGCGGCCCGGGCGCTGGCGCGCGATCGGGCCGCTTCTCGATTCCTTTGGGGGATCACCGGTCGGACACGTATTGTTGCGCGGCATGTTTGCGCGAGCGCCTCGTTTTCGCCACCGATCGCCCTTCGACCGCGGTCTCATGCGCCTGCGCGCCGCGCTGATGCTCGTCGTCGGCGCCGCACCGGCGCTGGCCTGTCGCAGCTCGCAGGCGACCGGACCGGGCCCGGCGCTGACCAGCACCCTCGATCCGGGGAGCGTCGCGCCCGAGTTCGAGGCCGACTGGGAGGCCGTACGTCGCGCCCAGGCCAGCGACCCGGCCGCGCCCGAGGTCGCGGCGGCGGCCGATCGCCTGCTCTCGCGCGAGCCGCCGCGAAACCTCCGTCTCGCCGCGTTGCATGCCAAGGCCGATCAGGCGCTGCGGGCGGGTGATCACGCCGGAGCCCAGCGCCACGCGGAGGTCGGGCTCGCGGAGGTCGTGAAGGCCCGCGCCGAGGCGGGCGAGCTGCCGGCGGCGGAGCAGGGCCTCGCCCAGCAGCTGGCCCGTGTCCGGGCGCTCGCGGAGGCGACGGTCGGCGATCCGCAGCAGGCGCTGCAATGGTTGGCCGCGCTGCCGGCCACGCCGGGACCGGATGGGGAGCGCCTGGCCGCGACGGCGATCGCCCGCGAGCGGGCCGGCGATCGCCCCGGGGCGGTGCTCGCGTTTGCGCAGTGGCGGACCATCGCCGCCGAGGACAGCCCGGAGGCGGCTCTCGCCGAGTCGCGGATGCAGGCGCTGTGGGTCGGTCTCGACCCCGGGACCCTCGAGACCGCGGCGCGCGGCGCCTCCGGGACCCCGGCCGCCGCTTGCTTGCTGAACCGCGCAGGCCACCCGCCGGACCCGCAAGCCCCCACCTGGGTGGCCAGCTGTCGCCCCGGCGCGGCCCGGGTCGGCTTCTTGCTCCCGCGCTCCGGCAAGTTCGCCGGCCTCGCCGACCTGCAGCTCGCGGCGGCGACCGCCTCCGTCCAGGTGCTGGCGCGCGGCACCGGCAAGACCGTCGAGGTGTTGTGGCAGGACGCCGGCTCGACCCCCGCCGAGGTCGCGAAGGCGACGACGACGCTCTTGCGGGCGGGCGTCGATGTCATGGTGGGCCCGGTCGGTCCCGGCAATGTGGAGGCGGCTGTGGCGGCCGCGGCGGCCGCGGGCGGCAAGCCGCGCTTCGTCGTCCCGGGGGAGGCGACGGCGGCCGCGACCGGAGTTGCGCCCAGTCTCGAGGCCCGGAGCGGCGCTCTGGCGGCCCAGGTCCGGACCCTCGGGCGTCACGGAGCGGTGGTCCTCGCGCCGGCCAACGGCTACGGGAAGCGGGCCGGCGAAGCGGTTGCGAAGTCGCTTTCCGATAATGGGATCAAAGTGCTGAGAGTAATGAATTATCCGGACGACATGACGAGCTTCGCCAAGCTCGTCGCGCCGGTGCTCCCGGAGCTGCGCGCCGGGGTCGCGCTGGTGGTCCCGGACCGGCTCCCGCGCCTCGAGCTGCTGCTGCGCCAGCTGGTCCGCTCGGGCATGACGGCCGATCGCGGCGACGGCAAGGGTGTGGCCGTGCTGTCGACCGGCGAAGGGCTCTCGGCCGACGCCCTCGGCCCCGGCCACGAGATCCTCGACGGCGTGTGGCTCGCGCCTGTCGCCTGGCCGACCCCGGACGGCGACGCATTCGCCGACGCATACACGGCGCTCGAGGGCCAGCCCCCGGGCGACCAGGCCTGGCTGGTGTGGCGGGCCGTGGCCTCGGCGTGGGGTGGGGGACCCGCGACCCCTCCCGTCGCCGCCGTCCTCAGGGTAGAAGGCGGGCGCCTTGTCCCAGCCCCCGCGCAAGTTCAGCTCCGCCCCCGCGAGACGCGGCCCTGAGCGGCCCGGTCCGCGTCCCGATCCTCGTCGCGGGTCGTCCGACGCCCGCTCACGCGCCTACGAGGCGCCGTCGCCCGGCTATCTGGTCCCCGGCGAGCGCGCCGTGGTCGAGCTGCTGCGGGCGCAGCCGCGACGCATCAAGCGCTTGATGGTGCTCGCCAATCGCCCGGCGGGTGAGGTCGAGGCGCTCGCCGAGCGCCTGCAGATCGCGGTGCGACGGGTCGAGCCCGAGGAGCTCGCGCTCGTGATCGCCCCGGAGCTGGCCCGCGGGGTCGTGGCCGTGGCCGCCCCGCCGCGCGAGCACGACATCGAAGATCTGCTGGCGATGAGGCCCACTGACCCCGGTCGTCGCCGGCTGCTGGTCGCCCTCGACGGCGTGCAGGATCCCCACAACCTCGGCGCTCTGATGCGCAGCGCCGAGTTCTTCGGGGCGCTCGGAATGTTCTGGGCCCGCGATCGATCGGCTGGACTGTCCCCGACGGTCGTGCGCAGCTCGGCCGGGGCGAGCGAGCGCCTGCCGCTGGGGCAGGTCACGAACCTCGCGCGCGCCCTCGCGGCCTGCAAGGCGGCCGAGTACTGGATCCTCGGCACGGTGGCCGAGGAGGGGGCCACGTCCCTGCGCGAGCTCGCGGCCAGGGGGCTCCCGGACGCCCTCGTGGTCGTGCTCGGGAGCGAGGAACGGGGCCTGCGGAGATTGACCCGCGAGAGCTGTGACTTTCTGGCGACCATCCCGGGCGCAGGCGGGGTGGCCTCGCTCAACGTGTCCGCGGCTGCGGCCGTCACGCTTTCGTGCGTGGCATGAGCGGGCGGGCGGTTTATCCTCGCCGGACCGCGCCGAGTCGCATGACCTAGATTCGCCGCCCGATCTTCGCCACCATGTGGCAGCCATCATCCGCCGATCGCTCGGCGGTCGTGGGTCACCCCACGCCGCTCCCCGAGGCTCGTATGTCCGAACTGCGCTCCGTCCTCTTCCAGTACCTCTGCTCCGCCTCCGACGGTGCCCGCCGCGACGCCCTCGGCACTTCCCTCGCCTCCGTCGATCTGGTCAGTGCCCGCGCCGAGGCCAAGCAAGACCCGGGCTCGGGGGACGCCGCGGCGAAGGTCATCGGTCGGATGATCCTCGACGGCGCGCCGCCCGAGGAGATCGTCGACGCCGCCAAGATGGCGGCCCAGCGGGCCCCGCGAGAGGCGGCCGGCAACGACGTCGCGCTGCTCTCCGGCATGGTCGTGTGGCGCCTGGGCGGGCCCAGCGGCGGCGCCAGCCCCTCGGCCCAGGCCGAGCCGTACTTCCGTCGTGTTCGCCGCAACGACCCCGCCAACGCCGAGGTGCTGGCGTTCTACCGCGACATGTTCGCGGGCGACGCGGACGCGAGCCAGCTGATGCAGGTGCTCGTGCAGGCTCGTCGCGCGCTGAAGAAGGACGACAGCGAGCCGCGCTTCGAGCTCGCCCAGGAGATGGCCGACCTCGCGGAGAAGAAGCTCGGCAGCCTCGATCGCGCGATCGAGGTGTGGCGCAGCGTGCTGCGCGAGGACGGCTACGATCCGCGGGCCGCCAAGGCGCTCGAGCGCCTGTACCGTGAGGGCCAGAAGTGGACCGCGCTGGTCGAGCTGCTCAAGGAGGAGTACGACCGGGTCCCCGACCGCCCGGAGCACCGCGACGATCGCATCAACCGCCTGCTCGAGATCGCCGAGCTGTACCGCGACCAGCTGCGCCTCGACGCGATGGCGCTGGGGATGCTGCAGAAGATCCTCGACATCAACCCCCGGCACTCGGCGACGATCAAGGCCCTCGCCGACACCTACGGCAACAGCAACCGCTGGAACGACCTGCTCGCCGTCTATAACCGCCTCCTCGAGGCCGCGCGCGGCGAGAAGGACCTGCCGCGCCAGGTCGACATGCTGCGCCGCATCGCCGGCATCCACGCCGACAGCCTCAACAACCCGTCGCGGGCGCTGGAGCTGCTGGCCGACGCGATGGCGCTCGCCCCCGGCGACAAGGAGTCGCGCGGCATGCTGGCCCGCATCCACGAGTCGCGGAAGGACTGGCGCGCGCTGATCGAGCTGCGCAAGACCGAGCTGGCGAGCGCGGAGGGCCCCGAGGCGCTCGAGATCCGCGTCGCGCTCGCCCGCCTCGTCGAGGAGCGCCTCGGCGACCGCGAGGAGGCGATCGCCGCGTGGCGCGAGGTGCTCGCGCAGCACGGCGACGTCGATGTCGCCCTGCAGGCGCTCCTCACCATCTTCGAGAAGGACGGGCGCTGGTCCGAGGCCGCCGAGATCCTGCGCCGCAAGGTCGAGCAGGCCAGCGACCCCGAGTGGGCCGTCGAGCTGCTGACCCGGCTCGCGTCCCTGCACGCCGAGAAGCTCGATCAACACGCCGAGTCGATCCAGATCTGGTCCGAGGTCGCACGCCGCAAGCCGAGCCACCCGCGCGCCAACATGGCCCTGCGCGACGCCTACGTCGCCGCCGGTCGCTGGGACGATCTGGTCGCGCTCTTCGAGGCCCAAAACCGCCTCGGCCAGGCCATCGACGTGCTCTACCAGGCCGCGGAGGGCGTCGGCGACGAGGCCGAGCGCCTCGCGCTCTACCGCCGGATCGCGACCCTGAGCCGCGACCGCCTCGGCGAGCCCGAGCGCGGCCTCAAGGCGCTCGAGCAGGTGCTGGCGATCCAGCCGGACAACCAGCAGGTCGCGCGCCAGCTGCTGCCGATCTACCGCGAGAAGGGCGACTGGGGCCACGTGCTGGCCATCTACGAGGTCTTGCTCGCCAGCTCCGTCGACGACGACGACCGCCTCGACACGATCGCGGTGATGCGAGACGTCGCGCTGCAGAAGCTCAACGACCCGCAGAAGGCGCTGCACTGGGCCGCGCGGGCCTACCAGATCCGCCCGGGCGACGAGGTGCTGCGCGCCGGCCTCGAGTCGGTGGCCGAGCGGGCCGACGGCTGGGCCGAGCTCAGCAAGTACTTCGAGGCGCGGGTCCAGAGCCCGGACTGTGACAACGCCGAGCGGCTGGAGCTGCTCGACAAGCTGGCGGGCATCGCCCGCGAGCGGCTCGGCCAGCCCGCGGACGCGCAGCGGTTCCTGCGGACGATCATCGAGCTCGAGCCGACCAACGGGGCCGCGATGGCGGCGCTCGAGGAGATCTACACGGCCACCGAGCAGTGGTCCGACCTGGCGACCGTCTACCAGACCAAGCTCAGCGTCACCACCGAGGCGAACACGCGGCTGGCCGTGCTGCGCCGCCTCGGCGCGCTGCAGGAGCACAAGGTCGAGGACCTCGACGCCGCGATCGAGACCTACAAGCAGATCCAGGCGGCGGTGCCCGGCGACGTCGACGCGATGGACAGCCTGACGCGGCTCTATCGCGCGCGCCAGCGCTGGCCGGAGCTGGCCGAGAGCCTGCAGCACCGCCTCGATCAGCTCGAGCTCAGCAACGACCAGATCCCGCTGCTCTTCGAGCTCTCGCAGATCTACGCCACCCGCCTGCGCTCGTCGCAGAAGGCGATCGCCGGGTTCCTGCAGATCCTCGACCTCGAGCCCGATCACCTGCCGACGATCGACGCCCTCGAGGTCCTGCGCCGCGCCGACCCGAGCAGCGCGCTGGCGGTCATGCGCGGCCTGCTGCCGTACTACCGCAGCATCCGCGACCACGGCCGCGAGGCCGAGGCGATGGAGGTCATCGTCATGGCCGAGCCCGACTCGGCCGCCCGCACCACGCAGCTGCTCAGCCTCGCCAACCTCTACGCGCAGATGGAGGGCCGCCGGCCCGACGCCCTGCGCGTGCGTCGCGAGCTGCTGATCGCCCAACCGGAGGACGCGATCCTGCGCGCCGAGGTCGAGCGCAGCGCCCGCGAGCTCGGGCGCCTCGACATGGTCGCCAGCGCCTACGAGCAGATGCTCGCCAACCTGCAGCGCCGCGCCGACGCGGCCGAGCTGCAGGGCAAGAGCGCCTCGCGCGAGGAGCAGAACCTCATCCGCGAGTTGCAGCTGGCCCGCGGCGCGATCCTCCGCGACGACCTGCGCCAGGGCGAGGAGGCCGAGAAGGCCTTCGCCGCCGTGCTCGACCGCGAGGAGACCCACCAGGCCGCCTACGAGGCGCTCGAGGAGCTGCTCAAGATGCGCGGCGCCAACGAGGCGCTGATGAAGCTCTACCGCCGCCGCGTCGACGTCATCTTCGACCCCGAGGAGCAGAAGCGCCTGCTCAGCCGCATCGTCTACATCGCCCGCGACGTGCTCGGCGAGCGCGAGACGGCGATGCGCACCGCCGAGGAGCTGCTCGACCTGGTCCCCGACGACCTGAAGACGATGGAGCAGCTCGCGGCGATGTACGAGACCTCGGAGAGCGGCGACGACCACTACGCGCTCGAGGAGCTGCTCGGTCGCTGGGCCGACCTCGTCGAGGGCGACGAGCTGCGCCACCGCATCGCCTGCCGCCGCGCGGCGCTGCGGATGGGCCGCCTGAACGACGCCTTCGGGGCGGTCGACCTGCTCGGTCAGGTGCTCGGCGAGGACCCGAGCAACGCCGACGCCCGCGGCCTGCTCGAGCAGCTGCTGGGCCACAAGGACGTGCAGCTGCAGGCGGCCGCGCTGCTGGAGCCGATCTACCAGGGCCTGCGCGACCACGCGAGCCGGGTGAAGATCCTCGAGGTCCGGCGTCAGCACGCCGAGGTCCTCGGCTCGAGCGACGAGGCGATCGGCTACCTGCTCGAGGTCGCCAGGATCCAGGAGTACGACCTCGACAACGCCGAGGCCGCCTTCGACGCGATCCGCCAGGCCTACCTGATCGAGCCGCGCCGCAGCGACATCCGCAGCGAGCTGCAGCGCCTCGGCATCCAGCTGGAGAAGCAGCGCGAGCTCGTCGAGGTCTGGCAGCAGTCGCTCGACAAGCTCGCCGACACCACCGCGAAGGTCGAGCTGCTGTCGCGCATCGCTGTGGTCCTCGACGACCACCTGCAGGACCAGGCCGGCGCGCGCAAGGCCTACGCCGAGCTGCTCGCGCTCGATCCGCCGGACCTCGAGCTCGCCCGCCGCGCCACCGTCGCGCTGGCCCGCCTGAACCGCTCCGCGGGCGACCACGCGGCGCTGATCGACACGCTGCGCGCCTTGCTGCGCTTCATCGACAAGGACGCCGAGCAGGTCAAGATCCTGCTCGAGATCGCCGAGCTCCAGCGCGACCGCATCGACGACGCCGAGGCCGCGAGCCTGACCTTCCAGGAGGTCCTCGACATCGACCCCGGCAGCCTGATCGCGATGGACGCGCTCGAGCGCATCTACGTCGGCCAGAGCGCGTGGGAGCCGCTGACCCGGGTGCTCCGCCAGCGGGTGATGGCCGTCGAGGACAGCTTCGAGCGCGCCCGCCTGTGGCGCAAGATCGGCGAGATCTATCGCGAACAGCTCAAGGACCCGTACCAGGCGATCGAGGCGTTCCAGTCGGTCGTCGACGTCGGCGCCGGCGCTCGCGACACCACCCACGCCCTCGACGCGATCGTCCGCCTCAACGCGGAGCTCGAGCGCTGGACCGAGGTCGAGGAGGGCCTGCGTCGCCTGCTCGCCCTCGCCGACAACGACGAGACCCGCGCGACCCTGCTCGGCCGCGCCGCCGAGGTCGTCGGCGACAAGCTCGGCCGCTACCCCGACGCGATCGACCTGCTCGAGCAGGTGCTGAAGATCAGCCCCGAGGACGACCGCGCCCGCGGCATGCTGACCGCGTACCTCGCCAACGAGGACACCCGCGAGCGCGTCACTGGCATCCTTCACCCGCTCTACGAGGCCGAGCACAACTGGCCCGCGCTCCTCGACCTCGAGGAGCGCCAGGCCCGACATCAGCCGGCCGGGCGCCTGCGCCTGGTCGCGCTGCTGCGCGTCGCTCACACCCAGGAGGAGCGCCTCGGCGACCCGCAGCGGGCCTTCGCCGTCCTCTGCGAGGCGCTGGCCGAGGCCGGCGACCAGCCCGAGCTCGCCGAGACCCTCGACCACCTCGAGCGCCTCGGCGGCGACCCGGACCGCCACGCCGAGCTGCTCGACGCGTACCTCAAGGTCGTCGACGCCGTCCTCGATCCGAGCCTCCAGGCGCGGGTCCTGCGGGGCATCGGCGCGCTGTCGGGCGCCCAGGGCCGCCTCGACGAGGCGCGCCGCGCCTACGAGCGCCTGCTCGAGCAGAGCGCGGGCGATGACGCCGCCGCCGACGCGCTCGAGCGCGTGCTGGTGCAGCAGGCCGATCATGACGCGCTCGCCGAGCTGCTGGTGCGTCGCGGCGAGCGCTCCGAGGGCGAGGCCCAGGGCGAGCTCTTCATGCGCGCCGCGGAGATCTACCGCGGCCAGCTCAGCCGCCCGGAGGACGCGATCGGCCTGTTCGAGCGCGTCCCGGGCGACAGCCCCGCGGGGGCGCGCGCCCAGATCATGCTCGCGCCGCTCTACGAGGCGACCGGCCGCTGGAGCGACCTGGCGCGCTTCCTCGAGGCGCGCCTCGAGCACCAGAGCGGCCGCGAGCGCACCGAGACGGAGCTGCGCCTGGCCCAGATCTACCGCGAGCAGCTCGGCGACCTCGGCGAGGGCCTGCGGCACTTCGCGGCGGCGCTGCGCAACGAGCCGGAGCACGTGTCGGCCAGCGGCGATCTCGAGCGCTACCTCGCCGACGAGGACCTGCGCCCGCAGGTGATCGCGCAGCTCGAGCCGGTGTTCATGGCGGTGCAGGACTGGCCGCGGCTGATCCGCATCCAGGAACTGCGCCTCGCCGAGGCCGGTGACGACACCGCCCAGCGCGTCGAGATCCTGACCCGCAGCGCGCAGATCCAGGAGGACATGCTGGGCAGCGCCGAGGGCGCCTACGACATCCACGCCCGGATCTTCCGCGACGATCCGACCCACAAGCCCACGCGTGATCAGCTGATCCGCCTCGCGCATCAGCTCGGGCGCAGCGAGGCGCTCGCGCGGCTGCTCACCGAGCACGTCACGAAGGACGCCGCCGACGACGAGCGCGACGAGGCCCTGGAGATCGTCCGCGAGGCCGCCGAGCTGTGGATGGGCCTCGACCAGCCGGCGCGGGCCGTGCCGCTGTACGAGCGACTGATCACCGTCCGCCCCGACAACAGCGCCGTGTTCCCCGCGCTCGAGCAGGCCCTGACCCGCGCCGAGATGTGGAAGGATCTCGCCGAGGCCTACTGGCGCGAGGCCGACACCAGCCTCGACGAGCAGCGGCAGGTCGAGGTGCTGATGCGCCTCAGCGACCTGGCGCTCGGGATCCTGAGCGACGCGGAGCTGGCGATCCGCGCCTTCGTCCGCGTGCTCGAGACCCAGGCCGAGCACGAGACGGCCCGCGGTCGGCTCGAGCGCGTGTACGAGAACCTCGGCCGCTGGGACGCGCTGATCGAGTCCCTGCGCCAGCGCCTCGAGCGCAGCGAGGACGCCGGCACGCGCGAGGCGATCCTCCTGCGCATCGCGACCCTGCAGGACACTCGACAGGACAGCCCCGACGCCGCGATCGACACCCTCGAGTCGCTGCTCACCGAGCAGCCCGGAGTGATGAGCGCGGTCCAGGCGCTCGAGCAGCTGGCAGAGTCGCGCGACGAGCAGCGCGTGCGCCTGTTCGGGATCTTGCGCCCGCTCTACGAGGCGACCCAGGACGCGATGCGCCTGGTCGCGGTCGACGAGTGGCAGCTGACGCAGACCGAGGACCCGGTGCAGCGCCACGAGCTGCTCCGGGAGATCGCCGCGCTGCTCGAGCCCCAGGGCGAGCAGGGCCCCGAGTTCGCGTTCAACACCCTGGTCCGCGCGCTCGCCGAGCCCGGCCCGGAGGGCGCGCTCGAGGCCCTCGACGTCGAGGTCCTGCGGCTCGCCCGGCAGTATGGCTTCGACCAGGACCTGCGGCAGGCCGTGCTGCAGGCCGCCGAGGCCGAGGCGCTGCGCGCCGACGTGCCGCGCCGGGTGGTCCTGATGCTGCAGGCCGCACAGCTGGCGGTGAACGTCGGCGACAACGACGGCGCGGTCACGATCCTGCGGCGCGCGCTGGAGGTCAGCCCGGACGACCGCGGGGCGCTGGCGCTGCTCGACGAGGCGCTGGCGCTCGCCGCCGACTTCGAGGGCCTGCGCGCCGTGCTCGAGCGTCGCATCGCGGTCGCCACCGACGACGAGGAGCGCATCGACCTGCTGCGTCGGCTCGCCCGCCTGGTCGAGGAGGGCCTCGGCCTGCCCGAGGCCGCCGAGGCCGCCTGGCGGAGGATCCTCGAGATCGAGCCGGGCACCACCGACGCGATGCTGCGCCTGCGCCGGCTCTACGCCGCGCGGGGCGACCACGCCAAGCTGATCGGCGTGCTCGAGCAGCAGATCGAGGTCACCGACGAGCTCGACGCGCGCCAGAAGCTGCGCAAGGAGCTGGCGCGCATCCACCGTGAGGGCACCGGCGACCGCAACGCCGAGGTCGAGGCCCTGCGCGCGCTGCTGATGGACACCCCCGACGACGACGAGGCCCTCGCCGCTCTGGCGCAGGCCCTGCTCGCCCTCGAGAACTACCCCGAGGCGGCGCAGACCCTGCTCGAGCGGGTGGGCGTGGCCACCAGCCGTGAGCGCCGCGTCGCGCTGCTGCTCGAGGTCGCGCGCCTCTACTCGGGGGCGATGAGCGACCCCGCGGGGGCCATCCCGCACTACGAGTCGATCTTCGCGCTCACCCCGGCCCAGCCCGACGCCGTCGGCGACCTGATGCGGCTGGTGCTGCAGCCGCAGAGCTCCGAGTCGGCGGCGGCCCTGCTGATCCCACAGCTCGACCAGGCCCACCGCTACGCCGAGCTCGCGCAGGTCTGGGAGGCGCGCGCCAACCTGGCCGACAACACCGGCGACGCCGTCGAGGCGCTGCGCCAGCTCGCCCGCATCCGCTTCGAGCGCCTCGGCGACATCGCCGGCAGCCTGGCCGCCAACAACCTGTTGATGGACCGCGTCGGCCCCGAGGACCTGCGACCTGTCCTCGAGGCCAGCAACAAGATGTCCGTCCGCCTCGACCGCGCCGAGGAGCACGTCGACGCGCTGGCCCGCCGGGCCGCCCGCGTCGAGCTCGACGCCCAGGCGCGCGTGATGATCGCCCAGTCCGCGGCCGACATGGCCGAGGGCATCCTCGGCGACCGCACCCGCGCGCTGCACCTGCTCGCGACCCTGCTCGCGGCCGGCATCGCCGACGAGACGACCTGCCGCAACATCGAGCGGCTCGCGCGGGCCGCCAACGACAAGCAGCTGCTCGCGCGGGCGCTGGCGGAGTCGGCCAAGCTGGCCCTCGGTCAGGCCAACCACGCCGACATCGTCGTGCGCCTCGGCGACGCGCAGCTCGACGTCGGCGACCTCGCGGGGGCGGGGACCGCCTACGCCGAGGCCCTCGACGACCGCCCGGGCTTCGCCGGCGCCGTCGCCGGCCTCGAGCGGGTGCTCGATCGCTCGCAGAAGACCGGCGTGGCGATCCCCGCGGCGCTGCTCGAGGCCCTCGACAACGCCTACCACGTCGCCGGCAACCGCCCGGGCATGACGCGGATCGCCCGCCTGCGCCTCGAGGGCGCGACCGGCCCCGAGCGCGTCGCCAGCCTCGAGGCCCTCGCGCGGCTCTGCGACGAGGGTGGCGGCAGCGCCGAGGATGCGCTCGACGCCTGGGGCGCGCTGATCCAGGTCGACGCCGAGTCGCCGATCGCGATCGAGCGAATCGTCGCCCTCTCGCGCACGCCGCAGCTCCTGCTCAAGGGCGTCAAGTACCTGGCCGCGGGCATCGACGCCGCCGTTCAGGACGGTCGCTCGTGCACGGCGCTGTGCCTCGAGACCACGCGGATCCTGCTCCGCGACCTGCGCAAGCCCGGCTCGGCGCTGCAGGCCCTGAGCCCGGCGCTCAAGGAGGACCCCGACAACCTCGAGGCCCTCGAGCTGCAGATCATGGCCTCGCGGGCCGACGGCAACCTCGAGATCCTGCACGACGCGTTGACCCGCTACGCCCGCCTGTCCAACAACCCCGAGCTGGTGGTCCCGCTGCTGCGCGAGGCCGTCACCGTCGCCGAGGCGATGGCCAACTCGGAGATGGCGCTCGCCGACCTGCGCGCGCTGCTCGAGGTCGACCAGAGCGACGCGGCCGCGTGGGAGGGCCTGCTCAAGCTGCTGCACGGCACCGGCGACCTCGAGGGCCTGTCGCAGGCGCTCGAGCAGCGGATCACCATCAGCACCGATGTCGACGAGCGCCGCAACCTGCGCCATCGCCACGCCGCGCTGCTGGTCCACCTCGGCGGCCTCGACGAGGCGATCACCGTCTACAACGACATGCTCGCGGCCCGCCCGGACGACCTCCAGGCGATCCAGGAGCTCGAGGCCCTGCAGCGCAAGCTCAAGGCCTGGAAGGAGGTCCGCGACGTGCTCGAGCGCAAGCTCGACCTGCTCAGCGGGGCCCAGCGCGTGCCGGTGCTCGAGGAGATGGCCCACCTGGCCGAGGAGCAGCTGGAGGACAGCGCCGACGCGATCGCCCTGCATCGGCGCCTGCTCGTCGAGGCGCCGAGCCACACCCCGAGCCTGGTGGCCCTGTGGCGCCTCTACGACACCGCCGAGCAGTGGCCGGAGCTGGCCGAGCTGCTCGAGCAGTTCCTGACCGTGCTGCGCCAGCTCGGCGGCCAGGACCAGATGCGCGAGGTCGGTCTGCGCCTCGCCGAGCTGTACGGCGAGCGCCTCGGCGACGGCGAGAAGGCGCGGCAGATCCTGACGGACCTGCTCGCCGGCGACCCCGACTTCGTCCCGGCGATCGTCGCGCTGTCCAGCGTCGAGGAGCAGCAGGGCAACGACGAGGCGATGCGCGAGCTGCTGCTGCGCGCCCAGACCCTGCAACCACAGGGGGTCATCGGCGCCCAGCTGCAGCTGCGCCTCGCGGTGTTCGCCGACTCGCCCGAGAAGCGCCGCGAGCACCTGGAGACCGCGCTGCACCTGCACCCCGGCAACGTCGACGCGGCCCGCCAGCTGCTCGAGCTGAGCCGCAAGGAGGGCTACTGGGAGCAGGTCGCGTACCTGCTGGCGCTGCTCGCCAGCTACGCCGAGGACCAGGCCGAGCGCAAGAAGCTGATCCTCGAGCGCGTCGCCATCCTGATGGACAAGGTCAGCGACCCCGAGGAGGCCCTGCGCGCCCTGGCACCGGTCTATGAGGCCGTCCAGGACGACGTCGAGGTCAACCGCTGCATCGCCGACGCGCTGTTCGCCAGCGAGCGCTTCGACGAGGCCGGCGGCATGTACGGCTGGCTGGTCGAGGTCTCGACGGCCGCCCCCAAGCGCACCAAGCAGCAGGCCCACTTCATGACCCGGCTCGCGCGCGTCGAGCTCAACGCGGGCAGCGTCGACGCGGCCCTCGACCGCCTCAAGGACGCCTACCGCATCGACACCACCAACCCCGAGACGCTGGTCCTGCTGACCGATGTCTACGCCCACAAGGACATGTGGGACGAGTCGCTGAAGACGGCCCGCGCCATGCTGCTGCAGAACGTCGACCAGTCGGGGCTGGTCCGCCGCGGCGACATCTACGTGCGCCTCGCCGAGGCCCACGTCGGCCTCAAGGAGCCGCAGAAGGCGATGTCGATGCTCAAGCGCGGCCTCGAGGAGGACCCGCA
>Ga0209480_10001443_pt1 | contig 17386 bp, 11 predicted proteins | sample JI61114C2DNA_FD_187501 | JGI IMG/M metagenome (GOLD analysis project Ga0209480, IMG submission 187501) | Wastewater effluent complex algal communities from Wisconsin, to seasonally profile nutrient transformation and Carbon sequestration -... | ecosystem: Engineered > WWTP > Effluent > Algae... | reverse complement strand
GGGTTTTTACAGGTGTAAATTATTATATTAAGGAATGTTTTTTTGATCAAAATGAATTTAGATATACGGCAGCTACAAATGATAGTCTATTTGTATTAAGCATAGGCGAAGTGCTTTCCACCACATTATTAGGCACGAAGTTGGATCAAATAGAATTATTTCCTAATCCAACATCTTCTTCAATAACAATTTACTCTAGTGAAAAAATGAGTAAATATAAATTTAGGCTTTATAGCATTTATGGATGTAGAATTGATGTTCGCATGGAATCCAACACTTTGGATATATCTCAACTAAATGATGGTGTTTATTTTTTAGAGGTGGAATATGGTAATAGGCGGATTACAAAAAAAATTATTAAAAGATCAATTTAATCAAATATCAATTAATAGAGATGAATACTTTCTGGAGATTTGGAATTCTTTTTATTTGTGCTTTTGTTGGCTTTAAGTCTAATGCTCAAAATCCTGAAATTATATTTAGTAAAAAAAAGGACTTTTTTAATGGACCTGGTGGTGGTCCTTATAAAGGAAATTTTATTCTCACAGAAGACTTTAATAACGATGGTATAAAGGACCAATGTCTGGCTAATTTCAATTCTTCCTCTGAGAGTACAATTTATATTTTTCAAGGTATTGCTACTTTTCCATTTTATACGGAAATTCAATCTTTTGCGACTTTAGGTTATGCGGGTCATTACTGGAATGTAATGAAGTTTGTTGATTATGATAATGATGGAAAAAAAGATCTGTTTATAAGATTTAACGATGGGGGATATTGTACTTATCAAAATTCAAGAATATACTGGAATACGGGGAATGATAATTTGCCTTATGATGAAAGTTCCTATTACGAATTTAATCAACCGGGCCAGTGTAGTTATTTATCACCTATAGATATGAATTCAGATAATTATTTAGATTTAATATTAGAAGTTGCATTGGGCTCTGGTGATGGAATTGTATATATTAATAATCATGACAGGACATTTAGTCAATCTTCATCAAATTATTCCAGTGGCAGAGATGTGTCAATCAAAATATTAGACATTAACAATGACGGGAAAGAAGATATTTTGGGATTTGATACTGGATTTAATGGAGATCAAATAAACGTCAATATTCAAGACAATACTTCAAATTTTAATTCACAATTAGGTTATTATAATAGTGGCGAAAAACCTAATCCAGGTTTAACTCTTGACAACCAGCATTTTATTTTTAATTGTAGTAATGATGGGAGCAGTTACAGAAATTTAATAAAAGGCACGTGGAATGGAAGCGGATTTGGATTTACTAAATTTCCAAATTTACTTCCTATAGGTATTGCATATTTAGTTAATTCAATTGACTATAATAATGATGGAAAGATGGACTTTTTAGTAGCATCAGATACAGCGACTAATTTACGTAATTATGATATATTCTATGGAGAAAATGGATTTTCATTTTCATCTAGTAATAAGAAAAGGGTTTTTACAGGTGTAAATTATTATATTAAGGAATGTTTTTTTGATCAAAATGAATTTAGATATACTGGGTATGATACCGATAGCCTATATGTTTTTCGAGAAATACCGTGCATACCTTTCACACCCACTATCATGACAAGCAATCAATCTCCCTGCGAAGGTCAAACAGTTACTTTGACTGGTTCTGGGGGAATTTTATTCAATTGGAACAGCACAAACTATTCTACAAATCCAACTTTGATGGTTTCTCAACCCGGTGGAAATTATAAATTAAAAGTAAAAGATGCAAATGGTTGCGTATCCAATGAAGCAAACATTGATGTAATTTTTTCTCCAGTTACTACACCTACTTTTTATCAGATAGATCCATTATGCCAAAATTCCATAGCCCCAACTTTGCCTGCCACCTCGAGCAATAATATCGCAGGAACTTGGGATCCAAGCGTCATTAATACTACTTCCGCTGGAAATTTTACTTATACTTTTACACCTACTTCTGGTCAATGTGCATCTTTGGTACAAATGACAATTGATATTCTCCCCACCAATACAATTATTTTAACTTCTGGCACTGGTACTGATGACCAAAATGTGTGTGCAGGTAATGCTATGATACCGATCGAATATGCTGTGACAGGTGCTGATGGTGTCACAGTAGATCCACCATTTCCACCTGGAGTAATCGGGAATTTCTCTATAGGTAATACTATCTTTACGATTAGCGGCATTCCCACCTCTTCAGGTCCTTACACAATCAAACTTACAGGAGGCTGTGGAATGGTCGAGGCTTCAGGAAATATCAATGTTCTACCTCTGCCATCTAATCATATGTTAAGTGGGGGTAATGGTGGGTTGCCTATTTGCAAAAACACACCTATTGCACTCACCTTGTCAAATTCAGAAATTGGAGTCAATTATCAACTTTATCAATATACACCACCAAATACAAATATACCGATTGGACCTTCTATCGTTGGGACTGGAACTTCTATATCATGGACATTGCCAAACATTAATGTTGGTACATTTTCCTATCGTTCACAAGCCACTAGTGCCACTACTCCAGCTTGTGTGGCTACTGATTACACAAATGAAATCACTGTAACCATTATCGCTATCCCTCCCACACCAATTAATATAATGCCTTTAAATCCAACTAGTTGTACTGCAAATAATGGGACCATCAAGATAAGTGGTAGTTATACTCCAGGTTATTCATATAAGATTTCATACACAGAAGGGGCACTTCATACCTTAGATACTACTGCAAACTCCATGGGCCAGTTATGGTTAATTAATTTAGCAGCAGGAAATTATTACGATTTTTTCATCACAGATCAATTGACTACCTGCTCTTCGGGTACTTTTATGGGACCTATTAATTTAGCGACTCCCGGTACACCTGATCCACCAACGATAGCCCCAAACGACTCGCTTACATTTTGCCAGGGGGGCTATACAGTCTTAACTTGCTCGAATCCAAGCAACTACAGCAATTTGCAGTGGAGTAATATTGGTGGGTATATTAATGGAGCAACTGAAACAACTTTGATAGTTACAGAACAAGGAAATTATACACTTAAAGGAACGATAAATGATTGCTCCAATATAAGTTTTCCAACAATTGTTACTGTAAAACATATCCCAGACCATCCTATGATTGAGTGTCCAACCAATTCATTTTGTAAAAATGGTGAATACAATATCAATGTGTCAAATACTACACCCTACACATCAGCAACCTATATATGGTTCCGTGATGGAATAGTTGATTTGCAGAACACTGGGCCATTGTATACAGGATATTTTCCTGGTACAATCAAGCTGCAGGTTGAAGTAGATGGTTGTAAAAGTGATCTCAGCAATGAAATAGTGATAACAGAGATTGCGATTCCTGATACATTTAAAATAACCTCATATGTAGATACGATCTGTGTTAATAAATCATACACCTTTGTGGGTACTTTACCTAATGGAGTAAATATTTCTTGGATTGCAAAAAATATAGACAATGATCCCAATGCAAATTTCTCAATGAATAATGCAGCTTTCATATCTAATACAGAAGGTAATTATTCTATAGAATATATTTGGTCCAATACCCCATGTTTTAAAACTGATACTGTACACATATATGTGTCTGGATGTGGATGTAAGAATGCCACTACAGCTGATGCAGGAAAAGATGCGACTATTTGCGCAGGGAACAAGGTTATCTTAAATGGGTCTTCAAACTCTGGAGTTTCTTGGACTTCTAGTGGAAATGGTACTTTTGGTGATACCAGCATGGTAAATACAATTTATACTCCTAGTGTTGCGGATAGCACAGCAGGAATAGTAACACTCTATTTGACTGCGAATGATCCTGACGGCGATGATGGCCCTTGTATTTCTGCAATTGACAGCATGGTGCTGACCATTGTCTCAAATGCAACTATTTCTATTGCTCCAGTAGACCCATTTTGTGGAAATGATACAACAATGATTACATTGAAAGCTATGCCTATCGGTGGAACTTGGAGTGGGAAGAATATTGATAACATGGGAAAATTCAAACCTTCTACTTTAGGTATAGGTATGACTACTTTTACCTATACCATAGGGCAAGGCGCTTGCCAAAAGGTTGATTCCATGCATGTAGTCATTAATGATTTTCCAAAGCCAACTATATCGGGATTGAATGATTATTGTAAAAGTGAAACCCCCAATCCGACAGTGACTGCAACACCATCCGGAGGCACATGGACAGGTGCTCTGACTAGCAATACCATTGACTTATCGATGCTAATCGCAGGTAAGTACTACTTCGGATATGAAGTACAAAAAGATGGTTGCATCGGCTCTATTATTGATAGCTTTAAAGTCATAGCACCGCCTTTTGCTATGGTTCAGGATTCTATGAAGGTATGTAATGCAGATCCTGATATGACTGGAAAGTCAATAATAGACCTCAAGGATTTCATTCAAAGCGATAGTACTTGGACATGGGAAGAGTTAGCTCCATTGAGCGGGGCGATCAATACAATTGGTGCTACTACATACGATTTTACAGGTATTCCATTAAACACAGTTGCCACCTTTGTATATACTTTAAAAGGTGTATCTCCTTGCGAAGATTTTACTGATACATTGAGGATCACAGTTGCGGACATTTGCAACTGTCCAAACTTGATATTTAAGCCTGATACTAGTCTGTGTAGTAGTAATGCAATAATTGATTTGGATTCATTAAAAAAAGATGCAGATGCTGGAACATGGAGCATAAATCTAGACCCTCTGATTTTAAACCCTGGGATTTTAAATGGTTCAATATTCGATGCCAGGGATAAAGATGCAGGAACTTATACATTTACTTATACACTCGATCCTCCGCCAATAAATATCGACTGTCAAAAGTCTAAAGATGTGACTGTTACAGTTATTCAAAAGCCTATCGCTGATCTGAAGTTTTTGCTCCAAGTGTGCAGTACTGGCGATACTACTAAAACTCGATTGGATCTCAATGATTTTTTTAATGGAGCTGTAATATCAGGTAAGTGGTTAAACAATTCCAATGTTGGCTTGACAACTGGAACAGTGATTGACTTTCAAGGTGTAGATACTGGATCTTATTCATTTACATTTATAACTATTGGTGCAATGTTTCCCTGTACCAATGATAAAGTCGATGTAGAGATAGAAGTGACAGAAAAATGCCTCTGCCCTACATTAGATGTCATAATTCCTGATACAAGTATCTGTTATGGCAGTTTAGATACTATGAATCTTAATTTGCTTATTAAACCAACTGACATTGGCAAATGGACTTTGATAGAAGATCCAGATGCGGTGGACATGAATCTACCTGTTGCAGGTGGTAATTTTGAATTAAAAGACAAGAAGGCTGGACATTATAAATTCGAGTTTAAGCTAGACCAATGCCCAGCAAATTGCCCTGACTCATTATTAGTAAATATGACTATCAAACCAGAAAACAAATTACTATTCGCAGGAGATACGGTGTGTAATAATTTTGAATATACCAAGCAACTTAAATGCACTTTACCCAAATCAACTTGTGAATGGAGTTTTTCCAATCCTAATGGAATTGAGGGGGCTAATGTTGGTAAAGACAGTATTTTTATCCAAACATTAAGCAATACTTCTGCCGGCTCAAAAGAAATATTCTTTTCATTTATCCCAGTTAGTCCCGATGGTTGTAAAGGAGATACGCAATTTGTTGCTATTAGGGTACTCCCTACACTAAAATTGAACCTCCAAGATTCAATAACTACTTGTGCAAATAGTTTCATCACTTTGAATTCAGATCCTACTGGGGGCATAGGCGCACCTTATACCACCTCATGGAGTACAAGCGAAACAACAGAAGCTATTACTTACAAAGCAACTGCGGATGCGATCATTACAGTAAAAGTGACCGATGGTTTTGGTTGCATGGCTAGTGATACATCCAATATCGCTATTGTACCTGCTCCCGCTTTTATAATAAATAATATGCCGGATACTATCTGTTCAAATGGTCCTTATATGATTAGTACAGATCCTATTTTTACTGATGAAATTCAATATTACTCCTATCCGGCTGGTTTTATTGAAGATAATGGACAAATACGAAACAGTCAGATGAGTCCTGGCATTTCCTATTGGTTTGCAGCAGAGGTTACGAATGATAGTGGCTGTAGCATGACAGATTCCATAAAAGTGCTAATTAATAATGATACCATCCATGTAGCCATAATAGATTTAGATCCAACCGGCATAGGACTTTCGGATGGCTCTATACTCATCAATCCGATCAGTGGTGTCCAACCGTTTGAATATTCGTTTAACAATAGTACTTGGGTGGCAGATAACGATTGGAAGAATCTTTCGGCAGGCATCTATGACATTCTTATTAAAGATTTGTTGACCTGTGAAAAAATTGTTCAGATAACGTTGGAGGATCCTAGGCCATTGGTTTTTACCGATGTCATCACACCAAATGGCGACGGCGTAAATGATGAATTACGATTTACTACAAGTAATGTAATATCAAACTCCGAACTATCCATCTACAATAGGTGGGGCGACCGCATCTATCACAAAAAAGACTATACCAACGACTGGGATGCATCTGGCTACCCGGGCGGCGTCTATTATTATATACTGAAGGTGGAAGGAAAAGAAGTAAAAAAAACATTGACAGTGATGAAATAACTATCAATTATCAATTACGAAGTAATAATTCACAATTTAAAAACCATGGATCAAATACTATTTTACAAAGAAGGACAAAGCCTAAAGGCCACTATGGAGCAGGTGCGCCTCTCCTACACACGTCCATATACGATGACTTTCGCCATCGACTACGATCAGATCAGTAGTTTCTTCGGTGGTACTTCGGGATGTCTGCTGTATTATCTAGTCAATGATCTGCAGGAAGCCGACCGCATACGGCTCCGATATATTCAGATACATGCGCCACAGATAAGGGTATGCCTATGCGCCCCGGCGCAGTATGCACTGGACGCTTGGTCCCTAGGTGTGTTTCACTTCGAAGCGCAGCCTGTGTATTCGGTGGGGGTAGAAGAGGCCTATCGCAAGTACATCGTACAGCAAGGCGGCGCATCTACCGAACTGACATTAAAGCAGGACGATGGCATACGCAAGATACCCTTCCATACTATGCTCTACCTGCAGGCCGCGGGCAACTATACCAGCATACACTTGAGTTCCGGCAAAATGCTGTTGCAAACCCGACAACTGGGCACCTTCCTATTCTTGACAGAGCAAGACCTGAATATACAACGGGTGCACCGCTCGCTGATACTGAACCTGAAGAAAGTAAAAAGCCTCAAGGACAACAAAATGTATTTTTATGATACGGAGCATACGCTGGAAGTAGGCAGCCCGCTAGCTTTAAGAATTAAACAATTACTCTTAGGCACACCATCATGATACCTATCACTATCGGACGGAATGAGCAGAATGATGTCAAGTACACTCACCCTTCAGTGAGCGGCAACCATGCTAAGGCAATGGTATCTGATGAGGTCATCGAGCTGATAGATCTGCAATCGACCAATGGTACCTTTGTAAATGGGATACGCATTTCAAAGTCGGCAGTGGGGACTGATGACCACTTACAGTTTGGAGAGTGTGAGGTATCAATGACAAGATTTTTAGAGCAAATAAGAAAAATATACCTTGCCAAAAAGACGGACTATTCGAAAGAATTTCGGAAGGTACTCGGCTTATTCTCAAAATATCAATCTGCCAAGGACAAAATAGTAAATCCGCCGCAGTGGCCCCTATATGCGCGAATAGTCCTTACAGTGGTGGCGATGTTGGTGCTGATATTTACCCACATCATACCCACGAAGTACACAATATATGTGATGATGAGTGTGGGTTTGTTCTCCATGGTACCTAGTTTATTCGCTCCGTCACCAGCCAAAAAGAATGACCTACTCGATCAACTTAAATTGGACTATGAAGACCGACTCGTGTGCCCCAAATGTCAGTACAAGCTGATATATCAAAACCTCGCTTATTGGCGGGGCAAGTCACGCTGTGTGAATGACAAATGCACCGCCTTGTATAAAAAATTGGGATAAAAATAGGCTTCGTACATTAAAATAGGTGTTTCGTACAGAATACTAATCTCAGAAGATCGCTGAAAAATATATTTACATCATTAATCACAATCAAAAAAATAAAAAAATGCAAGAGGAAAAAACCACCGACAACTTTGGAGCAATGGACCATACGACTCCTGAATCCAATGAAGCTTCACGCCCGTCAGATAAGTTTACTTTTAACCAAAAGGCACTGGTCGGAACATTATTCGGTGCAGGTGGCTTAGTCGCCTTCGTTTCCGCAAAGGATAAGATGTTTGGCACGAATGAAGCGCCTACTTCCACCTCGGTATCTCCTGATTCTGGTGCGGAATCAGTGTTATCGACAGGGAATGTATCTAATCATACAGCGTCAGAAAGCACGATGGAAAATAGCCACTCTTTATTTTCAGATGCATTTGCCAATCAAAGACACCTACAAGGTCCAGGTGGCATCTTCCAACATGATGGCAAACTATACAATACTTTCTACAAGGAGGAATATGAAAAAATGAGCGCACAGGAAATAGATAAGTACCAGCATGATGTAGTTGAAAAAATGGGCCCAAAGCTATCTAAAGAAATAGCTCAGCTACAGCCAAAAGAAGAAATACTCAATCATAAAACTGAATCGAGTGATGTAATGGTGAAAGCAGTTGATACAAATAATGATGGAATCAAAGATACAGAAATAACCACTGAGAGACATCATCAAGACATCGTAACAACAGAGCATAAAACCATAACCATCAAACCGAATGAAAGTGAGATTCATAATCCTAAAGACATAAATGAAAACCCAACGATACCGACAAACCCAAATATCGTCCCGAATTCCAATCCAGTAGCAACTCCAAATGAAACTCCAAAAGGTGAATATGTGCCCAATGACCACCCTACAGATGATCATGCGAATTTCAATATGGAAGGAGGTAAACCAGCTGAAGTACCGACCGTCGAAGGTGAGCAAGTAGTACAAGATAAACCGGCTGAGTTGCCAACCTTAGACGTACCTCCTATCAAGATAGACGATAAGTTTGTACCTGCGCAAGACGACAATTTAGGGCTTCTAAGTGATGATACACATCATGACAAAGCAGTAGCTGTGGCAGATATACCTGAGGCGCACAATACAAACGATTCTGATGCGACTACTGCGCATCCGATAGAACATAGCTCGACTCCAGAAGTGAAGATAGTAGAAGACCACACACACACAAATATAGATCATGAAGGTGGTGCGGGGGTAGTATCGCATGGCGCACAAGTGCCGGAGATAGAAGTAGTAGATGATCATGGCGTGCCTCAGATTGAGACGCACTCAGACGCATCAGAGGCGGCTTCAATACCATCGCTGCATGCAGAAGACACGCACATAGATGGTGCCCAGCACGATACCCATCACGATGTTAGTATCGATGCGAATCATGCCTCACTCGGTAGCTACTTGGACTCAGTACACTGATGATGATAAGAAGAGTACTCTCCAGCAGCATAACAGCTGTAGAGAGTACTTTTTTTTTAATGATGCGCCGAACCAAATTTTTATAACATTTATTTAGGATATGAATATAGCTTGCCCGCAATGTAGGACACAAAATCCGATTCCCAACGCCGCACAATACCAAGGGAAGACTATCCGATTTCAGTGCATCAACGCATCTTGTGGCCATACGGTCACATACAGGTTTCCTGCGAGTAATGAGGATAATGACGTCACCTACATTTCGAGCAAAACGAAGCAAAGAGGAGGAAGTGGCAGGCTCACGGTGTTGGAAAACGAGTTTCATGCTCAATATACCTTCGCGCTAAAGGAAGGTAATCAATCGATAGGTAGGAAATCACTCAATGCCAAGTCGGAACTACAAATCCAAACCAACGATACTACCATGTCGAGATCGCACTGCCAAATAATAGGACAGAAGAGCAAGAATGGAGCATCCCTCGAGTTTGTTTTGAAGGATTACAATAGCACAAACAAGGTTTATTTGAATGGAGTACAGTTGGGGCCTGGTCAGGAGGCGTATCTAAGTCATGGCGATCATATCAAAATCGGAAACAGCCTGCTGTTGTTTGAATATGTTTGAAATCTATAAATCAACTTCATTTGAAGCTCTGTAATTGAAAAGCACATAAAATATACCTAAATAAAATGACAAAATCAATGCGTATCAAGGTAGGAGGTACATTAAGTTCATACAATTTCCTTCTATTATTGTTAATAGTAAACATAATGTTTTATTGTCCAGTAAATAGTACAGCTCAAAAGAATAAATCAATCAAGCGACCATGTTATGAATATTCGATATTGTCGAATACTTCTATTGAAGATAAATTGCTTTATCAATATTGTGGAGAAGGTAATCTTGATAAAGTCAAACAATTGTTTGCCAAGGGGGCCAGGTTGAATACCTTCACGGGTGAAAGGACTCCGTTACGGAATGCAATCTCTAGCTACAACCTAGAGTTGGTAAAATATTTGCTCGATAATGGTGCATTGCCTTATCTACCTTATTGCTGGAAAGGTGAGAATATGTCATATCATTCATCTATATATTTTAAGGATATGGTAAAGGAAATGAAAGATTATAAACTGATAGAAAAACAACTCATATATGCAGATCAGGTTTTGACGATGGCAATGAAAAAAGGTTACCCTCCAAAGGATTTCGACATTAACGATGATTATATATTTATACTGGAACATTTCAGAAGTTTGTCGTTTTTCAGGCTTTATGACAAATGGAAAAAAGATGGAGTTGGGTTTAATGATAGTCAATATTTGTACAACCTGGATATTTTCAAATTATCATTGACTGCAAAAGATACGGGATTTATTAATAGTTTAATAATTCGAGGTTTGAATGTAAACTGCGATAGAATTCCATACAGCGATAATCAAGGGGAATATACCTTTTTGCCGCTTGTGTATTATGCAATAGGAAAAAATGATGTGGTTCTGCTTAGCTATTTTTTGAATAAAGGAGGGAATCCCAATTATACCAACCCATTTAGCTCACATTTAGAAGCATACTGTACACCCCTTACTTACGCCATCCATCAAGGCAACAAGGAGATGGTACAAAAACTCATTGAAAAAGGTGCCTTAATACGGATTAATAACTGTGGCAAGAATCGTCATGTCTCCCCTATAGACTATGCTATGGCCGCAGGGAAACGAGATATAGTTGAGTATCTTTTGACAAAATAAATAGGTGTCTAAGATACAGTGTATTATTGATTTTTATTATACATTCCAAATATAAAAGAAATTATTGACGATGAGATTCACTTTGATTTTAATATCACTAATTATTATTATTCCAATTGCCTTACTAGGACAAAAGAAGAAAATCAATCCGGTGGACACGGTGACCTATAAGTGTGGCACGCTGTCAAATATAGAGTATGATGGCGTTTACTTCAAGGCAGCTAAGGCAAATATATATTACAATGCAATATCCAAAATATTATTCTCTGGTAGAAGAATAAATGGATATTCAGGATATGGCCCGGCTGATAGATCGAGCTTTGCATGCGAGCCATTATTTTTTTGGCCATACTCGGTTACAAAAATGCCTTCTATTGATCATATAATAGTTAAAGGGATGAAATATACAGATGCTAATGTGTCGAAAAGCATGTTGTATAAAAGTCCATTTTTGAAGGAGCGTGTTTGTGCCCTGACATGCGTCTATTGGTGCAACCCAATTAGCCCAATATCAACTGATATGAAAGATTATTTTTATTCTTTTGGCACATCGGTAGCGATAGAACCATTGATCAAAAAAATAGGTGACAATCATTTCAAAATAGGGTTTCCTCAGGCTTTGATTCCAGGTATTGACTATGCACTTAGTATAGGAGAGGAGATGTTTGTTTTTAGAATTCAAAACCCAAATGTAAAATGAAATATATGCATACTATAATTGCTATTATGATTTTTGGTTGCTATGCGCATGGACAAAGCGACATAATGAAGATAGATGATGAAGAATTTATGATAAATATTTGGAAATCAGACGATGTCTTAAAGATATCTGTCGATGATAAACAAGATTTAGCAATGAATGGAAAAGAGTGCAATTGTATGAGCGAAAGAGAGGATAGCTATGAATATTGCATGATTGAAGTCGATCGGGACAATAACCGCTCCATGACTATAATGGATGCACAATATATAATAGGAGTGACAAATGGAAAGCCTCATGCATTTTTTCTTTACAATTATCCGGAAGGAAGATTCGGTTGGAGATCCACTCCTGATATCTTGAAGCCACATTTGGGATACGTATTCACTTTTCCTTGGACCGATTTGGTCAATAATGATACTGAATTTATAAATCTAAAAATAAAAATACGAAGGCAGTTATCGATCACAAAGGGAGATGCTAAAATGTTTACGTATCCGATCGCTGACTCCCCTTCCGATTCAAGGTGGTATAAAATCAAAGTACCTGCGAGCCAGGTTAAAAAAACCAATAAATACGAACCAATAAGCACGTCAGGAACTGGAATTAAAAATCCTGAATATTTCGGCGTTTATACAGAAGTAAAGGGTAACTATTATCGAATTCCTCCTTCAACAATGTATAAAGGTGTTGCTTACTATTATGAAAGAAAGTCATTTAGTCGGCACCATGTCAACTTGCCTGTGGACGTGGGAAAAACAAGTTCAAAAACATCTTTTATGGCTGTTGATAGCCTCCATAGGAAGTTTTATGAAGTAGATAGAAACCAGGTAACATTCTTATTGAATGGATCAGCTGATCAGATAAATGTCGCAGGGCTTTATGTATTCGCTGCCCCATTGGTAACAAATAATAATACGGCCATTTATGGTATCAACCCAGGGGCTGGTACTACCTATACACAACCTGAAGGTTATCGTGTGCTTCCCGGCCCATTAGAAATGGTTCAGCCGTCCGGTGGTAAGACACTTAGCACAAGCTCAATAAAAGTACAATATCCTCCCCTTAAGGCAGGTTGGTACGGACTCAATTTCGGTGGCAAATGGTATATTGTACATGCTATCTAGCCGTATAATGCAATTTGATTTTGAGTGTATAAACAAATGAATTATTCATGAAAGTACTTAGTTTTTCGCAGCAAGGGAGTCGAAATTATCAGCAAGACAACCTATACATTTCGGAGGAGAAACAAATATTTGCTGTATGCGATGGTGTCGGTGGGAGTGCAGATGGATTTCTTGCGAGCAATATGGTTGTAAATAGTCTCCAAAGCCAATATCCAGGGCATGCGACTCTCCACGACAAAGACTCCATAGGAGATTATTTATTTGATGTGTTGAGCGCATTTCGACATGACCAATTTGAAGAAATAGCGACGACAATGACCTTTTTGACCATTGTTGGGCCAACTGCTTTTTTATACCACATTGGTGATTCAAGGATATTTTACATCAGCCCGTCCCGCAGCAAGTGGTATGTGACGAAAGATCACTCCTACGTTCAAGAACTTTTCGAAGCAGGCATTCTTACTTCCGAAAATGAAATGAGAACACACCCCATGAGAAACAGAATTACCAAAGTCATTTCTAATACAAATCCCTTAACACAACAAGATATAGAAATAGAAACAATCCATGATGTATTGCCAGGCGACATGTTCTTATTGTGCTCCGACGGTGCATTGGAAAGTTTTTCCAATGAAGATTTGGTTTATCACTTTTCTGACAACCATATACCATTAGACCTGCAGTGGAACTCCTTTCAAGAAATTTGTGCTCAAAATTCGAAAGATAATAACACAGCAATCTTAGTAAGCATATGAGTAAGACAATAGATTACGTTTTGATATTTGCCTTGCGACCATTGATGGAAAGTGTTTTTATATTGATCGAAAAGGGAATTTTGTTATAAATTGTCATTGAATCAAATTATTTTATGAAATTATTTCTAATTTTCTTTGGAGCCATTTATATGCCACTTTCTGCAGCTGCCCAATGCACCCATCCTGACTATGACGCCCTTATTGAATTATACGACTCTACCGATGGACCACATTGGTATGATCCAAGTCAAACATGGGCACAAGGTAAGGCGGGGGCAAATTGTGATCCGTGTACTTGGGTTGGAGTAAAGTGTAATGGAGATGGAAGGGTAGAATCATTGGATCTAACTAACAGGCAGCTCAAAGGGCCATTGATCGATATCAATCTACCGAGCTTAAAAATCTTAAAACTTAGCAGGGGAAATTTCTCTTCCCCAATTCCAGATTTTCAAAATATGCCTGAATTGACCTATCTCGAATTGTGGGTGTGCAACTTAAGTGGCTCCATTCCGGATTTTTCAAATTTAGGGAAATTGACCTTTATGGATCTTAGGAGAAATAATCTTGAAGGAAATTGCCCTAATTTTAGTAAATGCAAAAGCTTAATTACTCTTGCTTTGGAAGGAAACTTTCTTTCTGGTCCAATACCTTCTTTTGACAATTGTCTGAATCTTAATACACTACATTTGGGATATAATCTCTTTCAAGGACCAATTCCAGACCATAATCACCTTGACAAGTTGCAGTATGCTGATTTTTTTAACAATAAACTTACAGGTTCAATTCCTGATTTGAGTGGAATGAAAAGTCTAATCGGCTGGTATGTACAAAACAATAATTTGTCTGGTTGTTATCCAGACTTTATTTGTGATGTATATCTTTTCAATTCAACGAACAATCCCCTCCTTCCTTGGAAAGGTGACCATATCCCATTCTGCAATGGTGAATCCCAAGTCGGGGCAGCATGTGATGATGGAAATTCAATGACTACAGCTGATAGTATTAGTGTTGATTGTAAATGTGGGCAACCTGTTTTGACTTCTGCTCAGCAGGTCTCCATCTGCAATGGCAGTTATTTATCCATCGGTGATCACATATATGATGCGCCGGGAATCTACACTGATACTTTATCCACTGCTAGTGGTGAGGACAGCATAGTAATCACTACACTTACAGTATTAAATAGCTTTGAAATTTCAGTCCTAAAAGCTATATGTCCGGGCGATACTTTTAATATTGACAATGTCGATTACTTTGCTCCTGCAAGTTTTTCAACCACATATACTGGGGTTAATGGATGTGATAGTATTGTAAACTATTCAATCACTTATAATTCGGATATCATATGTGGGGATGCAGATTGTAATGTTTTTATACCAAATGTATTCACTCCAAACGGTGATTTGATTAATGATTATTTCACTGTTTTCTCACCTACATTCAAAGTCTCTGAATTATTAGTTTATGATCGAAAGTCTTCATTGATCTTCAGAGGTGATAAGACGTCAAATCAATGGGACGGTACATTTCGAAATAAATTAATGCCATCTGGGGTCTATATTTATTTTTTAAAAGGAAGCTGTGGTAATGGAGAGATTAAGTCTTTTAAAGGGGATGTGACATTGGTGAGGTAATTTTAATGAAATCAACTTATTAAAATGAAATTAATTTTATTCTTATTCTTTGCGGTATCAGTGCACAATATGATATCTGCCCAGTGCCCGCCTGTAGCTAGTTATGCCTTCAGCGGAAATGCAGATGATGAAAGTGGAAATAATAATCATGGGGTTTTAAGTGGGGGCTCCTCAGATCCAATTCCTACGAAAGACCGTTTTGGAAATGATAATAGTGCCTATGAATTTGGTGGATTCTATAATAAAAATTGGATCCGTATACCTAATAGTAGTAGTTTGCAATTCGATAAGACATTGTCAATTTCTTTTTGGTTTAAGCAATGTTCATTTGCAGGAATGGATGGAAATGGAGGGTTTAGTCCCAATGGTTATTTCATCACTATTGCTAAAGCCGGAGATGGTATATCAGCCTCACCGGGATTATGGTTTTTTACACATACAGACGTAAACAATCAATTAAATTTAAGTTTTAGCAATGCAAATGGTTCAGCCTTTACAAATCTAAATTTTTCTGAAGGTGATAATTTTGATTGTTTTGATCCATGCGAATGGGCTCACTGTGTTGTCGTTATTAATGATACCTTATGGCAAATGCACATCAATGGTCAATTAAGAAAGCAGGTAATAATAAAATCAGCCGATTTTAGCGTAGCGAATACACAAGATTTATTAATAGGCAAAATGGATAATGGAGATTGGTACCCTTTCAATGGCATCATAGATGACATAGACATTTATAATTGTGCACTAACATCCGCTGAGGTTGAGAATTTATTTGATGGATATGTTGATCCCTTGTCCTCTAATAATTCAATAAATTTAGATAGCATCAAAATTACAAACCCTGATTGCAGAAGCAATGGAACTATTGCGCTATTTCCAGATGACAAAAACAACAATTATCAATTTTCTCAAGATTCAGGCATAACGTATCAATCAAGTAACATTTTTTCTAATCTTCCTGCCGGCCAACATTTAATAAGGATAAAAACAGATTGTACATTTAGAGATACATTAATTACCATTTTAGATCCGAAATTAATTATTGATAATAAAGTTTCCATCTGTGAAGGTCAAAATTATTTTGCTGGAGGAACATATCAGAATCAACCCGGCATCTATTCCGACACCCTTCACACCACTTCAGGTTGTGACAGTATCATAATCACAACCCTTACCATAAAAGACCAAGACCTATTTCATAATATATTAGTAATTGAATCTAATCCAAGTGATACACTACCTAAAGGAAGTAAGGTTGTCTTGACGATCACCAATGCAGAACCTGATGCTGAATATAGATGGTATAAAAACAATATACTAATTGGTCCGTCCGGAACATCAATAGAAGTGGAAGTCGATTTAGGAAAAGATGTTTATTCGGCAGAAATGGTCTCCCCAACAGAAATGTTTTGTTCAGGAGATGGATCAATTGAAATCGTTGGAATAATCCCTAAATTAATAATGCCGAATGCCTTCACTCCAAATAATGATGGAGTAAATGATAGGTTTAGGGCAGTAATAGATCCAGGGGTAGAAATAGTTAAACTAACAGTTGTTAGTCGCTGGGGTCAAACAATGTATAGCGAAGCAGGTAATGATGGATGGGACGGAAAATACAGTGGTAAAGATGCCCCTTCAGATACATATATATACAGCATCAGCTACCGATTTTTTGGCTCGGAAGAATTCCTCACACAAAGAGGAGAAGCATTACTTTTGAGGTAAAAGAGGGGGAGGAAATAGGAAAGATGTAGGCGCCTTTGGCTAAAAATGAATATGGAAGGAATTTCATTTTGAAATCAACGGAAATTGGTTTGATCATATTAAAAAAGTTTTACTGAAAAATTGAAAAAAACTGAGAGAGAGCAGACTAATTCTAATAATCTAAT
>Ga0209480_10001442_pt1 | contig 17396 bp, 9 predicted proteins | sample JI61114C2DNA_FD_187501 | JGI IMG/M metagenome (GOLD analysis project Ga0209480, IMG submission 187501) | Wastewater effluent complex algal communities from Wisconsin, to seasonally profile nutrient transformation and Carbon sequestration -... | ecosystem: Engineered > WWTP > Effluent > Algae... | reverse complement strand
GTAGGGCAGCGCCCGCAGGCCGCGCCCGGCCAGCAGCTCCGCGGTTGCATCCACCTTGCGCCGCGACAGGCAATAGACGATGCCGCTGTCGCCGCGATGGTCGTCGAGGAACTCCAGCAGCTGCCGGCGACTGTCGTCCTTGGCCACCACCGTGTAGCGGATATTGGGCCGGTCGAAGGAGCTGACGAACTGGCGCGCGTCTTCCAATGCCAGGCGCTCGACGATCTCGCGGCGTGTCGGCGCGTCCGCGGTGGCGGTCAGCGCGATCCGCGGGACCTCCGGCCAGCGTTCGTGCAGCAACGTGAGCTGGCGGTACTCGGGGCGGAAATCGTGCCCCCATTGCGACACGCAGTGCGCCTCGTCGATGGCGAACAGCGCGATCCGGCTGCGCTCGAGCAGCGACAGGAAGCGCGGGGTCAGCAGGCGTTCGGGGGCGACGTAGAGCAGGTCGAGCTGGCCATCGGCCAATTGCCGTTCGACCTGCATCGCCGCCTGCGCATCCAGGCTGGAGTTCAGGAACGCGGCACGCACGCCGAGCTGGCGCAGCGCTTCGACCTGGTCCTGCATCAACGCAATCAGCGGCGAGACCACGATGCCGGTGCCCTCGCGCAACAGCGCGGGCAGTTGGTAGCAAAGCGACTTGCCGCCACCGGTCGGCATCAGCACCAGGGCGTCACCGCCTGCGATCAGCTGTTCGACGATCTCGCCCTGTTCGCCGCGGAAACGGTCGTGGCCGAAGACGCGGCGGAGTTCGGCAAGGGCGGTGGACGGCATGCGCATAGGGTAACAAGCGAGGCGATCCTGGGCGCCTGCGATGATCGGCGCCGCGCCGCGATCCCGCACGAAAAAAGAGCCGGCACCTTGGCGGCACCGGCCCGTCGGGGGGTGCGGACGCGTTACTGCAGCAGCGAGCGCAACATCCAGGCGTACTTCTCGTGGGTCTGCAGGCGCTGGGTCAGGAGGTCCTCGGTGGGCGCGTCGTCCGCATCGTCGGCCACGTCCAGCACCTTGCGCGCGGTGCGGCACACCGCTTCGTTGCCGGCCACCAACTGGCGGACCATCTCACGCCAGTCCGCGGTGTCGGTCAGGCCGGGCTCCTCCGGGATCGAGCTCAGCTTGATGAACTCGGCATAGGAACCGGGGGCATTGAAGCCCAGCGCGCGGATGCGCTCGGCGATGTCGTCCAGCGCGTTCCACTGCTCCGTGTACTGCGCCTCGAACATCGTGTGCAGGGCGTTGAACATCGACCCGGTGACGTTCCAGTGGAAGTTGTGGGTCTTCAGGTAGAGCGTGAACGCATCCGACAGGAAGCGCGCCAGGCCGTCGGCGATCTTCGCGCGGTCCTTCGCCTGGATGCCGATGTCGATGCCGGGCGCGCCATCCGCATGCGGGGCGGTCGGAACGGCGGCAGGCGCGACGGGACTGGCGGACTTGTCGGCTTTCGCCGGCTTCGCATCCTTGGGGTGGGCATGCTTCTTGGACATGGCGTGGCCTCATGCGGGTGTTGTTGGGGGACTTGCGGCGACAATACGCGCCCTGGATGTTTCCAGACCATGAAAATCCGCAGCGCAACCGAGTCATGGCGTCGACCACTCCGCATTCCAAGCCGCAATCCGCGCCGACCCCGGCGCAGGCCCGTCGCGCCATCGATGGCGCGCTGACCCGCGACCGTGGCCGCCTGCTGGGCCTGTGGGCGAAGTGGAACGCGAAGGCCGGCGACGACGGGTTGCGCCAGGCGTTCAGCACGAAGCTGCAGGCGTCGTTGGCCGAGCGCGAGCGCCGCGCGGCGGCATTGCCTGCCGCCACGGTGGATGCATCGCTGCCGATCGCCGCGCACGCGGACGACATCGTCGAGCTGATCCGCAAGCACCAGGTCGTGGTGCTGGCCGGCGAAACCGGCAGCGGCAAGACCACGCAGTTGCCCAAGCTCTGCCTGCTGGCGGGGCGCGGTGCCGCCGGCATGGTCGGCTGCACCCAACCGCGGCGGATCGCGGCGCGCTCGGTGGCGCGGCGGGTGGCGGAGGAATTGCAGGTGCAGCTGGGCGGCGCGGTCGGCTTCCAGGTCCGCTTCAACGATGCCGTGAGTGAACAGACCGCGATCAAGTTCATGACCGACGGCATCCTGCTGGCGGAAATCCAGAACGACCGCTGGCTGTCGAAATACGACACCCTGATCATCGACGAGGCGCACGAGCGCAGCCTCAACATCGACTTCCTGCTGGGCTACCTCAAGCAACTGCTGCCCAGGCGCCCCGACCTGAAGGTCATCGTCACCTCGGCCACCATCGACACCGAACGCTTCGCCGCGCATTTCGCGGGCGCGCCGGTGGTCAACGTGGAAGGGCGCGGCTATCCGGTGGAGATGCGCTATCGACCGCTCGGAGAGAAACCGGGGTCAGAGTCGACTTTCTCCCAGGATGCCGTTTCGCCGATTACCGCTAAAGGGAAAGTCGACTCTGACCCCGTTTCACTCCTCGACGGCATCGTCGCGGCTTGCGATGAAATCCAGAAAGACCGCGGCATCGGTGACACCCTGATCTTCCTGCCCGGTGAGCGCGAGATCCGCGAAGCGCACCAGGCGCTGGAGAAGCGCAAGTACCGCCACACCGAAGTGCTGCCGCTGTACGCGCGGCTGTCGGCCAAGGACCAGGACCGCGTGTTCCACCCCGGCTCGCAGCGGCGGATCGTGCTGGCGACCAACGTCGCCGAGACCTCGCTGACCGTGCCGCGCATCCATTACGTGGTCGATCCCGGCGTCGCCCGCGTCAAGCGCTACAGCCCGCGCCAGAAGCTCGACCGCCTGCACATCGAACCGATCAGCCAGGCAAGCGCCAACCAGCGCGCCGGTCGTTGCGGCCGCATCGCCCCCGGTACCTGCATCCGCCTGTATTCCGAGGCCGATTTCGCCTCGCGCGCCGCGTTCACCGATCCGGAAATCCGTCGCGCCGCGCTGGCCGGCGTGATCCTGCGGATGTTGTCCCTCGGTTTGGGCGATATCGAGGCGTTCCCGTTCCTGGAACCGCCGGATTCGCGCGCAGTCGCCGATGGCTGGCAGCAGTTGAACGAGCTCGGCGCGGTGGACGCACAGCGCAAGCTCACCACCATCGGCCGGACGATGGCGAAGTTGCCGGTCGACGTGAAGCTGTCGCGCATGCTGGTCGCCGCCAACGCGCATGGCGTGCTGCGCGAGATGCTGGTGATTGCCAGTTTCCTCGGCATCCAGGACCCGCGCGAGCGACCTGCGGATGCGCGCGCCGCCGCCGATGCCGCGCATGCGCAGTTCGCCGATGCCAAGTCGGAATTCGTCGGCATCCTCAAGCTCTGGCAGGCGTATCGGGAGGCGCACGAAGACCTGACCCAGTCGCAGCTGCGCAAGTGGGCCGACAAGCAGTTCCTCGGCTTCCTGCGCCTGCGCGAATGGTGGGAGCTGCATCGGCAGTTGAAGCTGCAGTGCGAGGAGTTGGGGTGGGCGGGAACGGGGGGAAAAGCCGGGTCAGAGTCGACTTTTTCCAAGTCAAGCCTGGCAACTAGTGAAAACGCAGGAAAAGTCGACTCTGACCCGGCTTTTCCTTTCGCGGCACTCCATCGCGCATTGATCGCCGGCCTGCCCACCCACATCGGCAATCGCGGCGACCGCGGGATCTACGATGGCCCGCGCGGGCGCAAGTTCCAGTTGTTCCCGGGCTCCAACCTCGCATCCAAGCCGCCGCCGTGGGTGTTGTCCGCAACGCTGCTGGATACCGAAAAAGTCTGGTCGCTGACCAATGCCGCGATCGAACCCGATTGGGCCATCGCCGAATTGCCGCATTTGCTTGCGCGCCGTTACCACGAGCCGCACTGGTCGCGCGCGCAGGGCCGGGTGCTCGGCAGCGAGCAGATCAGCCTGTTCGGGCTGGTGCTGGCGCCGAAGAAGCCGGTGCATTACGGCGCGCTGTTCCCGGAGGAATCCCGCGTCATCTTCGTGCGCGATGCCTTGCTGACGGGCGAGATCAACACGCGCAGTCCGTTCCTGCCGCGCAACCTGCGCGCCCTGGAACTGGCGAAGCAAGAGGAAGCCAAGCAGCGCCGTGTCGGCCTGGTGGTGGACGAGGACTGGCAGGCACGCTGGTACCTGGACCGCCTGCCGCCGCACGTGCACAACGCGCAGGCGCTGGACGCCTGGGTCGCCAAGCTGCCGAAGGAACAGAAGGGCCTGCTGGAGTGGTCGCGCGACGACCTGCTGGTGGTCGACCAGACCGATGCCGCGTTGTATCCGGCCTACATCGCGCTTGGCAGTGCGCGCCTGGCCGTGCAGTACCGCTTCGATCCGGGTGCGGTCGACGACGGCATGACCGTCGCGGTGCCGCTGCACCTGTTGAACGCGCTCGATGATGCGGGCCTGTCGTGGCTGGCGCCTGGCTTCGTGGCCGACAAGGCGACCGCGCTGATCAGGTCGCTGCCGAAGGCGCTGCGCCGCAATTTCGTCCCGGCGCCCGATTTTGGTCGGGCATTCGCGGAGGCGCACGCCGCGCCTGGAGCGGACGCCATCGAAGGCACGCTCGCACGATTCCTGAAGAGGCTCTCCGGCGTCGAAGTGAGTGCGCTGGACTTCGACGCCACCGGCATCGATGCACACCTGCGCGCGAACCTGCGCCTGTTCGACAGCGACGGCAAGCGCGTGCTCGCCGAATCGCGTGACCTCGCCGACTTGCGCGCGCGTTTCGGCGCACGCGCCGCCGAGGCCTTTGCGCGCCACGCGGCACAAGGCATGGCGCAGGCCGGACTGACGGATTTCCCGGTGCAGCCGGTGCCGGTCAGCGTGCCGGGCGCAGGTGGCGTACCCGCATATCCTGCGTTGCAGGACGATGGCGATGCGGCTTCGCTCGCGGTGCACGCGCAGCGCGAGGTCGCCGAGCGGCTGCACCCGCAGGGCGTGCGCCGGCTGCTGGCGATCGCGCTGGCGGACAAGCTGAAGCAAGCGCGCCGGCAGTTGCCGGTGCCGCCGAAGACCTCGCTGCTGTACGCGGCGATCGAGTCCGCATCGCCGCGCAAGGACGGGTTGAAGGATGCCGACCGACTGCGCGCCGACCTGGTGGACGGGGCGTTCGCCGCGCTCGCCGCCGATGGCCTGCTGGCGATCCGCGAGGCCGATGCCTTCGCCCGGCGTCGTGATGCGATCGGCAAGGACGTGTTCGCCGAGGCGATGCGCCGCCTGCAGCAGGCCGAGGCGATCCTGGGGCTGGTCGCCGAGGTACGGGCGAAGCTGGAATCGAAGCTGATCGGTTGGGCGCGCGCCAACCTGGATGACCTGCAGTCGCAGCTCGACGGGCTGGTGCCGCCGGGGTTCCTGCGCGAGGTACCGGCCGACGTGCTGGTCGACTATCCGCGCTACCTCAAGGCGATGTCGCTGCGCGCCGAACGCGCGCAACGCGATCCGGTGCGCGACCAGCAGCGGATGCTGGAATTGGCGCCCTTTGTCTCCGCGCTGGCGACGGCCGACGCGACGCATCCGGAAGCCGTGGCCTTGCGCTGGGACCTGGAGGAGTTGCGCGTGCAGTTGTTCGCGCAGGAGCTGGGGGCAAAGGGCGGGGTCTCGCCCAAGCGCCTCGCGGCGCGGCTGGAACGCCTGCAGAAAGCCGGATGAACGCGCGCATGGGCGCTGGCCGCTTCATGGCGCGCTCGCTAAGGTAGGCGCATGCACGCCGTCGCCCCCACCACGACGCCTTATGCCCAGGCCCTGGCGCGCCTGCCCGCAGGTGCGTTGCCGGCGCCGTTGGCGGCGTTCTGGCGCGACCGCGCCGAGGCCGGCGCGCCGATGCGCGACCGCGCCGATGTGTTGCTCGACACGCTCGCGATCCTGTCCACCCTGAACGCCGATGCCGAAGTGATGGCGGCGGCGTTGCTGGACGCGCTGGTGGACATCGAGCCGCTTGCCGCCGAGGCGAAGATCGAGATCCCCGAGCGCCTGCAGGTGCTGCTGGAAGGCCAACGCGCATCCAGCCGGGTCTGGGCGCTGCATCGCGACCACGGCGGCGGCCGCAACCCCGAGGGCATGCGCAGGTTGCTGCTGGCGCTGGTGCGCGACCTGCGCGTGGTCACCATCGTGCTGGCGCGGCAGTTGTCGCGGATGCGCGCGGCCTGGCGGCTGCCGGCGGAGGAGCAACGCGCGCTGGCGCAGCTGACCCGCGACATCCACGCACCGCTGGCCAACCGGCTGGGCATCTGGCAGTTGAAGTGGGAACTGGAGGACCTGGCCTTCCGCGTGCTGGAGGCCGAGACCTACGTGCGCATCGCCCGCCTGCTGGACGACAACCGCAGTGGCCGCGAACGCTTCATCCAGTCGGCGCTGGGGCAATTGCGCGGGGTGCTGGCCGAGAACGGCATCGCCGCCGACATCGCCGGCCGGCCGAAGCACATCTACAGCATCTGGAAGAAGATGCGGAAGAAGGATGCGCCGATCGGCGAGCTCTACGACCTGCGCGCCCTGCGCGTGCTGGTCGACGACGTGCCGACCTGTTACGCCGTGCTCGGCCTGGTGCATGCGTTGTGGGTGCCCATCCCGAGCGAGTTCGACGACTACATCGCCCGGCCCAAGCCGAACGGCTATCGCTCGCTGCACACCGCGGTGATCGGGCCCGAAGGCAAGACCCTGGAAGTGCAGATCCGCACCCGCGAGATGCATGCGCAGGCCGAACTCGGCGTGGCCGCGCACTGGCGCTACAAGGAAGGCAGCGCGGCCGGCGGCGCGGCGATGGACAAGCGCATCGCGTGGATGCGCAAGCTGCTGGAGCAGGCCGCCGACGCCGCGAAGGACGGCGAGGCCTCGCCGCTGCAGGGCATGGACGCGGACCTGGCCGAGGAACGCGTGTATGCGCTGACCCCGAACGGCGACGTGGTCGACCTGCCGCAGGGCGGCACCGTGCTCGACTTCGCCTACCAGGTGCACAGCATGGTCGGGCACCGTTGCCGCGGGGCCAAGGTCGACGGCCGCATCGTCCCGCTGAACACCCAGCTGCAAAGCGGCCAGCGCGTCGAGATCCTCACCGGCAAGACCGCGGAGCCGCGTCGCGACTGGCTGCAGGCGGGCTCCGGCTTCCTGGCCAGCAGCCGGTCGCGCGACAAGGTGCGCGCCTGGTTCAACAAGCTCGATCGCGCGCGGAACCTGCAGGCCGGGCGCGAATTGCTCGATCGCGACCTGCGCCGGATGGGCCTGCTGCACGCCGACCTGCAGCCGGTGCTCGGCAAGTTCAACGCGGCGACGGTGGACGAGTTGCTGGTCCTGGTGGCGCTGGGCGATGTCGGCCCGAACCAGGTGGGGCGCGCCTTGCTGGAACTCGAGCGTGCCGCGCAGGAAGCGGCCGCGCCAGCCGCGTCGACATCGACCTCGATCGTGCCGCCGAAATCGCATGCGTCGGCAGCCAAGGCGAGTACGGTCACCGTGCAGGGCGTGGACAACCTGCTGGCGCAGGTCGCGCGCTGTTGCCAACCCTTGCCCGGCGAGCCGATCGTGGGCTACCTGACCCGCGCGCGCGGGGTCAGCGTGCATCGCCCGGATTGCGCGGCCTTCCTGCGCCTTGCGGGCATCCAGCCGGCGCGCGTGCTGCCGGTCGAATGGGGCGCGCAGCGTGGCGGCCAGCAGGTCGCGATCCGGATCGAGGGCATCGACCGCAAGTGGTTGCTGAAGGACATCACCACCCTGGTCGCGCAGCTCGGCCTGCACGTGGCCAGCCTGCATGCCGAACCGGTACGCGGTGGCCATGGCCAGATCCGCGTGCAACTGCAGGCGCGGGTGCCCGACTTCGGCCAGTTGGGCTTGTTGCTGGCACGGCTGGAATCGCTGCCCGGCATCGAATCCGCCCGCCGGGCATGAAGCGCTTCGCTTCCGTGCCGGCCAGACGCGCGGCGTGGCGGGCACGCTGGCTTGGCCTGCCGACGCCGTGGCGAACCGCGATCCTGATGGTGTGTGCGGTTTTGCTGTTGGCATTGCTTGCGTCCGTGCTGTTCCGCCAGCGCATCGGAAACTGGATCTGGCCGGATCCGCGCGCCGAGGCGCTGCGCACGCAGGCGGGCGTGGCGTTGGCCGCGGGTCGCCTGTCGGTGGCCGATGGCAGCGGCGCGCGCGAGTTGTACGAAGCGGCACTGGCGCTGCAGCCGGACCAGGTGGAAGCGCGCGAAGGCCTGTCGCGCGTCGCGCTGGCCGCGTTGGCGCAGGCGGAGGCACATGCACGCGGCGGTCGCGAGGCGCAGGCGCGGATCGCCTTGCGCCTCGCGCGCGAGCTGGATGCGCCGAAGGCGCGCATCGATGCCGCGGAAGCCTTGCTGCGCATGGACGATGCTGCGCAGGCCGGGATCGTTGCCCTGCTCGCCGAAGCGGAAGCCGCGCATGTGGCGGGACAGCTTCGGGATGGTGTCGATGCCGCCTTGCCGCTTTACCAGCGGGTGCTGGCCCTGCAGCCGCGCAACCAGCGCGCGGTCGAAGGCCGCGAAGATGCGCTGTCGGACCTGCTGCAGCCGGTGCCTGGATTGCTGGCGCGTGGCGACCTGGCCGGCGCGTCGTCGCGCATCCAGGCCGCCGAACGTTTCGATCCCGGCCATGTCGACTTGCCCGAATTGCGCGCCGGCCTGGCCCAGGCCACCCAGCAGCGCAGCGCGCGCATCCGCCAATCCTTGCAGCGTGGCCAGCATGCAGCGGCCGCCGACGCATGCGTGGCCTTGCGCGAGGTCGCGGCCTCGGCCGTGCCGGATGAGTGCAGCGGCGCAGTGGTGGATGGCTTGCTCCGCGACGCCGCAACGGCGACCGCCGACTTCCATTTCGACGACACCACCCGACTGTTGGCGTTGGTCGAACGCCTGGAGGGTGATCCGGTGCAGGTGCAGGCCGCCCGTCATCGCCTGCAGGCCGCGCGTGTGGGCGCCGCGCAGCTGCCACGTGTGGTCACGTCGCCACGGGTGAAGGCGCAGGTGCGCGACCTGCTGGCGCAGGCGGAGGCCGCGCGCAACCGCGGCGACTGGTTGAGCCCGCCCGGCGACAGCGCATGGGACCGCCTGCGCGAGGCGCGCGCCCTGGCGCCGGCCGATCCGGCGGTGCAGGGCGCCCTGGAGGCGATGCTGCCGGCGGCACGCGACTGCAACGCGACCGCCTTGCGCGACAACGACCTCGGGCGTGCGCAGGTTTGCCTGGAGGCCTGGCGGCAACTGGCGCCCGCTGATGCCGCGCTGGCCGCCGCGCAACGGCGCCTGGCCGAACGCTGGCTGGCGATCGGCGAAGAACGCCTGGGCGCCGGCGAGCTCGAGGCGACGGCACGTGCACTGGCGCGTGCGCGTGCGCTGGACGCGGCCACGCCCGGATTGCCCGCCCTGCAGCAGCGGCTCGAGCGGGCGAGCTCGGGCGCGAACTGAGGCTGCGCGGGATTCAGTCGACGAACAGGGTGCGCACCGTGGCGCGCGCGGCGTCCAGCGAGAAATGCGCGGCGACATTCGCGCGTCCGTTCACTGCCAGCCGCGACCACGACGCCTCGTCGTCAAGCAGGCGCAGGACCGCATCGGCGAATTCGCTCGCGTCATCGGCCACCAGCACGTCCTCGCCGTCACGCAGGTGCATGCCTTCCACCGCGCAGGTCGTGGCCACCACCGGCAGGCCATGCGCCATTGCCTGGTTGACCTTGCCTTTCACGCCGGCGCCGTAGCGCAGTGGCGCGATCGACACGCGCGCCGCGTCCAGCAGCGGCTGCAGGTCGGGCACGTGGCCATGGACGCGCACGCCGGGCACATCGGCGAGGCGCGCGATCTCGTTCGGCACGTCGCCACCGACGCAGTGGAATTCGATCGTGGGCCGTGCCGCGCGAACACGTGGGAACACCTCCCGAACGAACCACAGCACCGCATCGACATTCGGCGGATGGCGGAATCCGCCGACGAACAGCAGGCCGTCGCGCAGCGCCCATGACGGCCCGGCTGCTGCTGCCCGATGCAGGTTGGACAGTACGTGCACGTTCGCACCGGGCGCGTCGATGCCGAGCAACTCGCGCTCGACCCGACTGACGACGAGCGTGGCGTCGGCGTCGCGGATCAGCGCCAGTTCCAGCTCGCGGGTGCGCATCGCAGCGCGGAGTGCAGTGGCATCGGCGGTCAGTTCCGCTGCGCGCTTCTCGCGCAGGTAGTGCAGGTCGACGGTATCGAACAGCAGTTTCGCTTGCGGCGCGTGCTTGCGCAGCAGCGGCAGCATCTCGCTGGCGACGTAGTGGCGGCTGACCATCGCCGCGTCGAAGCGCGGGCCGTGTTCGCGCAGCCATGCCGGGAAGCGCGGCATGGTCGGCGCATGCCAGCATTCGACGCCCATCTGTTGCAGCGTCGCGGTGTACTCGCCATCGGCACTGCGGTTGGCCGGCACGAACACCACGTGCGCGCCTTCCTCGATCAGCAAGCGCATCAGGTTGACCAGCCGCAGCGATCCGGAATCGCGGTCCGGTTGCGGGGTGAGCGCATCAATGACCAGCACCTGCCGTTGCCGGCGATGCAGCAGGGCGGGCGAGGGCACGCTGCCGGCGGGCAACTGCGCGGTGAGCGCATGGCGCCACGTCTCGGCGAACACGGCCTGGTTGCGGACCTGCGCCGCCTTGGGGCCGGTACCGAGATCGGTGCCGGAGGTCGTGCCTTCGTCATGCACGACCACCGATGCAGGCTGGTAGAGCACGCGCCGGCCGGCGGCGCGCACCTTGAAGGCGAGGTCGGTGTCCTCGTAATACGCGGGGGCGTAACGCGCGTCGAAGCCGCCAAGCCGCGCGAACAGATCGCGTGGGATCGCGATCGCCGCGCCGCTGACATAGTCGGCATCGCGCAGGTAGGTGTAGCGGCAGTCGGCGGGATCCTCGAAGCGACCGTAGTTCCAGCCGCTGCCATCGGCGAATACCACGCCGCCGGCTTCCTGCAGGCGTCCGTCGGGGTACAGCAGCTTCGCACCGACCAGGCCGGCAGCCGGATGCGTCTCGAAGGTGGCGAGCAGCGCGTCCAGCCAGCCCGGCTGCGGCACGGTGTCGTTGTTGAGGAAGACCAGCACCTCGCCGCGCGCCAGCGACGCGCCGTCCTTGCAGGCGGCGATGAAGCCGCCGTTGGTGGCGCGCGCATGCAGATGGAGGCCGTCGATCGCGCGCAGCTTCGGCAATGAATCGTCGGGCGAGGCGTCGTCGACCACGATCACCTCGAACGCCGCCGCCGGCGGATGCGCAGCGATTGCGCGCAGGCAGGCGAGCGTGTGCGCGAAGGCCCCGTACACCGGGATCACGATGCTGGCGCGCGGCGTGGCCGACGTCGGCATCACGAATGGCGAAAACGCGGTCGCGGGCGGCGCGTACAGCGCGTGCGCGGGAAGGGGCCTGCGACGGACCTGCCGCAACAGTCCCGCCCAGCTTGCCGCCAGCCCACGCGTGCGCAGGCTGGCCCAGCCGCGCCGCCACAGGCCGAGCGCGCGCGCGATCCAGAAGCGCGCTTCGGCGGGGAGGGGCATGCGGCGGAACTCCGGCTGAAGAACGAGGCGTTGGCTGACGGCGGGCCGCGCAAACCCTGCGCTAGACTCGCCGGAACCGTACCCGGCATTGTCGCATCCCGCGAAACCGCCGCCAGCCAAGCCGCCCATGCCCCGCATCGAAGACGAAGACGACCTGCACGACGACGATGGCGACGGCACCGATTCGCAAGGCCCCGTCTGGCGCAACCGCCTGCTGACCTGGGGGCTCGCCGCCGCGGCGTTGCTGCTCGGCTTCCTGATCCCGTACATGCTGTACCTGAACCACCAGGTCGGCGAGCGCTTCGGCAAGCTGCGCTGGCAGGTGCCGACCCGCGTGTACGCGCGTCCGCTGGTGCTGCGCACCGGGCTGGCGATGGACGCGCAGACCCTGAAGACCGAGTTGGATGCCGCCTCTTACCGTGATGGCGATGGCAGGCGCGCCGGCACCTACGACCGCAACGGCGCGCGCTGGCGGATTTCCAGCCGAGGCTACGACGATGTCGATGGCCGGGTCGCGCCGGCCATCCTGGAAGTGACATTGTCCGGCGGCGACGTCGCGGCGATTCGCGATGTCGCCGGCAAGCGCGCGCTGCGCAGCGCGCGGCTGGACCCGGCGCGCGTGGCCACCTTGTACGGCCAGAACCAGGAGGAACGCCGACTGGTGCGCATTGGCGACGTCCCGGCGCTCCTGGTCGAAGGCCTGCAGGCGGTCGAAGACCGCGACTTCAACCGCCACATGGGCATCGATCTCGGCGGCATGCTGCGCGCGGCCTTCGTCACCGTGAAGTCGGGCGGCGACACCAAGCAGGGGGCGAGCACGCTGACCCAGCAGCTTGCGCGCAGCGGCCTGCTCGGCATCGGCAAGGAGCAGACGGTCACCCGCAAGGTCAAGGAAATCCTCTTCGCCCTGCTGCTGGAAGCGCGTTACGACAAGGGCACCATCCTGGAGGCGTATTTCAACCAGGTCGACCTGGGGCAGCGCGGTGCGCAATCGATCCGCGGCGTCGCGGCGGCGTCCGAATTCTGGTTCGGCAAGGAGCTGCAGGATCTTTCGACGGAACAGATCGCGCTGATGATCGGCCTGGTCAAGGGGCCGTCCTGGTACAACCCGCGGCGCAACCCGGGACGCGCGACCGAACGCCGCAATTTCGTCCTCGGCGAGATGCACGAGACCGGGCTGATCGACGACAAGGAATTCCAGCGCGCGACCAAGGCGCCGTTGGGCGTGACCGAGAGCGCCGGCAGCCTGGCGGCAAACCGCTTCCCTGCCTACGTCGACCTGGTGCGCAAGCAACTGGCGCGCGACTACCCGGCGGACCAACTGTCCGGCGCCGGCCTGTCGGTGATGACCGGGATGTCGCCGGCGGCGCAGGGCTATGCCGAGGGCGCGGTGGCGCGCACGCTGAAGTCGCTGTCGACCAAGGGACGCCCGGCGCTGCAGGCCGGCGTGGTGATGACCGACGTGCATAACGGCGACGTGGTGGCCGTGGTCGGCGCCCGCGAGTTCACCGAGCAGGGCTTCAACCGCGCCGTCGATGCCAAGCGTCCGGTCGGCTCGTTGCTGAAGCCCTTCGTCTACCTCCTCGCACTGGCGCAACCGGACAAGTGGTCGCTGGCGAGCACCATCAGCGATGCCCCGGTCACCGTCAGCCTGGGACGTTCGCGGAACTGGAAACCGGGCAATTCCGATGGTCGCAGCCACGGCACCGTGCGCCTGCTCGATGCACTGGCCCAGAGCTACAACCAGGCCACGGTGCGCCTGGGCATGGACGTGCAGCCCCAGCGGCTGGCGGAGTTGACCCGCACCCTGGCCGGGATCGAATCCGAAGGCCAGCCGTCACTGATCCTGGGCGCGGTCGACCAGAGCCCGTACGCGATGGCGCAGCTGTACCAGTTCCTTGCCTCTGGCGGCGAGATCCAGCCGTTGCATGCGGTGCGTGGCGTGCTGGATGCGAACGGCCGCGCTATCAAGCGCTACGACAGCGTGGCGCCGCCGGCGCAGAAGGGCGACGCGGTCGCGGCGCGGCTGGTAGGCGTGGCCCTGCAGTACGCAGTCAGTTCCGGCACCGGCCGCCCGCTGGTTCGTGATGGCTTGGGCCGACTGGCCGCCGCCGGCAAGACCGGCACCAGCAACGATGGTCGCGACAGCTGGTTCGCCGGTTACACCGGCGATCATCTCGCCGTGGTCTGGGTCGGCAACGACCAGAACAAGGAAACCGGTTTGTACGGCGCCACCGGCGGCATGCGGGTGTGGTCGGACGTGTTCGCGCGGCTGCCCAGCGCACCGCTGCAATTGAGCGATGAAGGCCTGGACTGGCGCTGGATCGAGGGCGGCCACAGCACCGACCCGGGCTGTCCCGGCGCGCGCCGCTTCGCCTTCGTCGCCGGCTACGCGCCCGGCTACCAGGCCTGCGTGTACGCGCCACCGCCGGCGCTGGACGAATACGGCAACCCGATCCCCGCCGATCCCGCGCTCGATGGCGAGCCCGGCGCGCTGGAACGCGCGGGGCAGGCGATCCGCGGGTGGTTCGGCGGCGACGATCCGGCCAAGCAGGTGCCGGTGCCCGCGGACGCGCCACCGGCCACGCCGGCAGCGCAGCCCTGATCCCGGAGGCATCGCGATGTCGCGCCTGAGCCAGGCGGTCGGCGAGGCGCTGGGTGCGGGTTCGCCGCTTGCAGAGCGGATCCCCGGCTTCGTCGCGCGGCCCGCGCAGCAGCGGTTGGCGATGGCGGTGGCGGATGCCTTCGAGCAGCGCGGCGTGCTCTTGGCCGAGGCCGGCACCGGCACCGGCAAGACCTTCGCCTACCTCGTGCCCGCGCTGCTGTCGGGCATGAAGACCATCGTCAGCACGGGCACCCGTGCGTTGCAGGACCAGCTGTATTTCCGCGACCTGCCGCGGGTGCGCGATGCCTTGGGCACCGGCCTCAAGACCGCGTTGCTGAAGGGCCGATCGAACTACCTGTGCCTGTACCGGATGGAGCAGGCCAAGGGCGATCCGCAGCTGTTCAAGGGTGGATTCTCGTCGCGCGAGCAGGTCTCGCAGTTCCAGCGCGTGGTCGCGTGGAGCGGACGCACGAAGATGGGCGACCTGGCCGAGCTGGAATCGCTCCCGGAAGATTCGCCGCTGCTGCCGCAGGTCAGTTCGACCGCCGACAACTGCCTGGGCACCGATTGCCCGCGGTGGGGCGACTGCTTCGTGGTGCAGGCGCGCCAGCGCGCGCAGACCGCCGACCTGGTGGTGGTCAACCACCACCTGCTGCTGGCCGACCTCGCGCTCAAGCAGGAAGGCTTCGGCGAGATCCTGCCGGGAGCGCAGGCGTTCGTGGTCGACGAGGCCCACCAGTTGCCGGAACTCGCCGCGCAGTTCTTCGGCGAAGGCCTGGGCGCGCGCCCGCTGGTGGAACTGGCGCGCGACGCACTCGGCGAATGCAAGGACGTCGCGGGTTCGCTGGCCAGCGTGCAGGAGCCGGCGCGCGCACTGGAACAGGCCGCGCGTGCGTTGCGCGCGAGCATGGACAACCTGCCGGTGCGCGGCACGGCCTGGCGCGCGCTGGACGAGGTCGACATCGAACCCGCCTTCCAGTCGCTGGCCGATGCCTTGCAGCGCATGCAGGACACGTTGGAACCGCTGCGCGAGGCCGCGCCGGGCTTCGATGCCTGCCACCTGCGCGCGCGCGACCAGCTGGGCCGCCTGCGCCGCTGGCTGGGCGAAAAAGTGGGGTCAGAGTCGCCTTTCGAAACGAAAGGCGACTCTGACCCCACTTTTGATGCCGACGACAGGCCGCCCGACACCAGCGTGCACTGGTACGAACTCACGCCCCGCGGCTTCCGCCTGCAGCGCACGCCGCTGGACGTGTCCGCGCCGTTGCGCCGGCATCGCGAGGAATCGCGCGCGGCCTGGGTGTTCACCTCGGCGACGCTGGCGGTGTCCGGTGGGTTCTCCCACATTGCCCAGCGGCTGGGCATCAACGAAGCCGTCGAACTGCTCGAACCCAGCCCGTTCGACTGGGACCGCCAGGCGCTGTGCTTCCTGCCGACGCGGCTGCCGGAGCCGGCCTCGCGCGACTACGGCACCGCACTGATCGCGACCCTGCTGCCGGTGCTGCAGGCCTCGGGCGGCCGCGCGTTCCTGCTGTTCGCTTCGCACCGTGCGCTGCGCGAGGCCGCGGAATTGCTGCGCGACGCGCCGTGGCCGCTGTTCGTGCAGGGCAGCGAGCCGCGCCACGTGTTGCTGCAACGCTTCCGTGAGTCCGGCAACGGCGTCTTGCTGGGCACCGCCAGCTTCCGGGAGGGCGTGGACGTGGCCGGCGATGCGCTGTCGGTGGTCGTGATCGACAAGCTGCCGTTCGCCGCGCCCGACGATCCGGTGTTCGAGGCGCGCCTGGATGCGATCCGCCGCGCCGGCGGCAATCCGTTCCGCGACGAACAACTGCCGCAGGCGGTGATCGCGCTCAAGCAGGGCGCGGGTCGCCTGATCCGCACCGAGACCGACCGCGGCGTGCTGGTGCTGTGCGATCCGCGCCTGACCCAGAAAAGCTACGGCAAGGTCTTCATGGATTCGTTGCCGCCACTGCCGATCACCCGCGAGGTCGGCGACGTGCAGGCGTTCTTCCGGTCACAATCCACCCCATGAGACTGCTCGCCTTCGAAACCGCCACCGAAGCCTGTTCCGTCGCCGTGTACGTCGACGGCGAGATTTGCGAACGTTTCGACCTGGCCCCGCGCCGGCATGCGGAACTCGCCTTGCCGTGGGCGGGCGCCATGCTGGCCGAGGCCGGCATCGCCAGGTCGCAGCTCGATGCGATCGCGGTCGGTCGCGGTCCCGGTGCGTTCACCGGCGTGCGCCTGGCGATCGCCATCGCCCAGGGCATCGCGTTGGCCTTGGACCGGCCGGTGCTGCCGGTATCCACGCTTGCGGCGCTCGCGATGCGTGCTGGCGCAAGCAACGAAGGCGATCGCATCCTTGCCGCGATCGACGCGCGCATGGGCGAGGTCTACCTGGGCGCGTTCGCCCGGCGTGGCGATGACCTCGTCGCCCTCGACACCGAAGTCGTGGTCAAGCCCGAGGGTGCCAGCATCCCGGATGGCGATGGCTGGCATGGCGTCGGCACCGGTTTTGCCGCGGCAGGGAACGCCTTGCCGCTCCGCCTGGAAGGGCGACTGGCCGCGGTCGATGCCACCGCACTGCCGCACGCTGCCGACGTGGCCCGCCTTGCCGCGCTGGCGTACGCGCGTGGTGAAGCAGTTGCGGCGGAACGCATCGAGCCCGCCTACCTGCGCAACAACGTCGCCCTGACCCTTGCCGAGCAGCAGGCCTTGCGCGCGAAAGGTTGACGAGCGTCGCTTGTGGGCCTCGGCAGACGGGCTATGCTGCAAAGCAGCAGTCCAGCGGCGAGGTGGTACATGGGATGCAGGAATTGGGTGTTGGCCGGGATGCTGGTGGCGATGCCAGCGCTGGCAGAAGACGTTGTGTTCGAAGGCCATGCCGTGGAGGTCGACGCCACCAGCGAGGCGCGTCCGATCCTGGGCATGCGCGGGACGCGCTACTCGATCCCGGGATCGGTGTCGCAGATCGTCGGCAAGGCGGAACAATGCGCGACCCGCCAGCCTGGCGCACTCACCGTCGAGTCGGTGGAGGCCGATGCCGGGCGGCTGGTGGCCGGCGGCCGTGCCGAGTACCGGCAGAAAGGCCGGCGCAGCGTACGTGCACGGATGACGCTCGAGGCGGGTGAAGGCACTTTCCGGGTCGTCTTCAACGACCTGGCGACGGCATCGGCCGATGCCGGTGGTTTCGCGCCGCTGATCCAGCAGGACGCCGCAGGCTGGGAAAACGCCCTGGAAGCGCTCATCGCCATCGAGCAACCGCTGCTCGACTGCATGTTCCGCTGAGCAGCCCTTCTCCGGCGCCTAGCG